>ERZ773239.1347-NODE-1347-length-19036-cov-3.219693_pt1 | contig 19036 bp, 17 predicted proteins | sample MGYA00580521_ERZ773239 | MGnify/ENA primary metagenome ERZ773239 (study PRJEB29015, sample SAMEA2737801) | human gut metagenome | biome: human gut; feature: human-associated habitat; material: faeces | place: China | collected 2012 ... | reverse complement strand
TATGGCACACACACGCCTCAACAGTTCCGCAAATGTGATCGGATGCTCAAGATTCTTGCCATATGAATTGACATTCTGCCCGAGGAGCATGATCTCTACCACTCCGTCGTCAGCAAGCCTCTCACACTCAGCTATGATATCCTCCGGATTTCTGCTTCGCTCCCTTCCTCTTACATATGGAACTATACAGTAGGTACAGAAATTGTTGCATCCAAACATGATATTTACACCTGATTTGAATGGGAATTCCCTCACCGCAGGAAGATCCTCCACGACATCCTTGGCATCCTTCCAGATATCTATGACCATGCTTCCGGATTCTATCCTGTTTACAAATATCTCCGCAAGTTTGTATACATTATGTGTTCCAAATACCATATCGACAAACCTGTAGCTCTTGCTTATGGTAGTCACCACATGCTGCTCCTGCATCATGCATCCGCACAGAGCTATCTTCATCTCAGGATTCTTCTCCTTGAGGTGCTTCATGAGTCCCAGATGTCCGTACACCTTTCTGTTGGCATTCTCCCTCACCGTACATGTGTTATATATGATAAAGTCCGCATGCTCGGACTCGGTTCTAACATATCCCATCTGCTCAAGTATTCCGGCAAGCTTCTCAGAATCCCTGACATTCATCTGACAGCCAAATGTCTGTATGGAGCAGGTGAGGTCACGTCCCAGTTCTTTGCTCCTTGCTGTGACATACTCCCTGCCTTTTTTTATGAAGTAATACTGTCTCTCCGGCTCCTCAAGCGGGGCTGGAAGTCCCAGATCTATGCCGTCAATAACTTTTTCCAAATCATTCATAATCTCTATGTATCCTTATCTATTTCTTTAAAGCTGTGTAAATCCATCTGGAGTTATTCATCTATACCCAGCTTACCAAGTATCCTGCCTATGTTATCCATAGTATCTTTCACACCAGAATCCGCAGCATCCATCCTCATCTGAGTCTGTATATCTGCAAGATCAATGTCTCTGTAATGATCCAGAGCCGCAATATAATCAGGGTCATGCTCAAAATGAACTTTCAGGGCTCTCATGGCATCCCTGTATCCTAGCATACTTCTAAACTTGATCGAATTTGCAGAGAAATTCAAGGTTCCATCTATCAGATCTCCCAGACTAACGCTTGGATATATCTCTATGACATCCGCATCAGGATACGGCGACAGATTCTTCTTCGAATCAGGGTTGAGTCCGCACACAACGATATTCCTGTATCCCACATCATACAGAGGCTTCACCGGAACATTGTCGGCGAGACCGCCATCACAATACTCCTTATCGTTATAAGTCACAGACTCATAGAGCATAGGCAGGGTGGATGATGCCATGACAACTGTCCTGATCTCCTCCGCATCCATTCCTGCAAGGCTTATATACTCAGCCTGTCTTTCGCCCTCCTGCACACACTCAGCTATGGCTGCATACACGGTGACCTGTCCATCAGACAGCTTTCCATAATCCACATAGCTGTCCATGAGCCTTATCATCTCTCTGCGTGACATGAATCCAGGCTTATCATTGAACATCAGATCAGGATCAACGTCAAACACCGTCTCAAAATGTATTTTCTTCCATGCCTCCTCGCTTCTGTCAGGATCATTGCACGCGAAGAGCACGGCATTTATCGCACCTATGGAAGTTCCTGATATGGCTGTAACCTTGTCCATAAGTCCATACTCTGCAAGTGCTCTGTACACCCCGAGCTGGTATGCTCCTTTACCGCCGCCACCGCCAAGGCACAGCGCATAGCTGTCAGCAATATCACCGGACTGAGTGCGTCCTGTAACTTTTCCGGCATCATCCGCCCCGGCATTTTGCAACTTATCCATCTGTATCTTCTTTTCAAGTTCAGCGATCTTTGCTGTTATCTCGTCTCTGTTCATTGACCCTCCATTATGATATAACTTCCGATTCTGTTACTATGATATGTGGTCTGATATCTGTAGGTTCACTGTCTATCTTATCAACTATCTGGAATTCATACGCCAGTGCCACCGTGACAAGCCCTGCATGCCTCGCCAGATATCTGTCGTAATACCCTCCGCCAAAGCCTATGCGGTTGCGGCTGTGATCAAATGCAATCCCGGGCATGAACATAAGCCCATCTTCGATCTCCTCAAAATCATCAGAAACCGGTTCGAGTATCCCAAAGTTTCCGGATGTAAGTTCCCCGTAGTCTGTGATCTCAATAAACTCCATGTCTTGTCCATAAACCTTTGGAACATATACATGCTTTCCGTCCGACCACGCCTTCTCAACTATGAGCCTTGTATCCACTTCATTCCCTTTGGAGATGTATGCACATATATTGATGGCATTCACATATTCAGGAAGCGCTGACAGCCGTCTGCATATAAGCTCGGATCTCTGCGCACGATCATCCCTGTCCATGGCATTTCTGACCGCTTTTATTCTTTTTCTTATAACTTCCTTGCTGCCGGAATTTACACTATCCTCGCTATTCATAAGCCAGCCTATGCCTTTCTGGTAGGATCAAGATCCTGAAGTCTGGTTATGGAACCGTCCTTCTCCTTGATGTCTATATTGTTGAGCGTGTTCCTGAGATTATTCTTCACCGCAAATATATATTCCTGCCTTAACTGCTGTTGCTCTTTCTTCTCAGCGTCAGTGAGCCCCACAGCCTTGGACTTGTGATATAATTCATTTATACGTGCGATCTTTGCCGCATCGATTATCGTCTCTTTCATAACTATATAAGATACTCCTTATTCAAAATAAATCTGACAACGTCAAAGTCATGATCCTTATATGCTGTGAACAGAGTTCCTATACTTTCTCCGTTCATTACCTTAACAATATTGTCCATATCCGCTCCGGATACTATGACCATATCCGAGTTGGAGTTGGTTGCTATCCTGGCGGCTGCGATCTTGGTCGTCATTCCGCCGGTTCCGTACTTGGAGCCTGCACCTTTACCCATATCCATTATATGGTCGTCTATACAGTTTACCTCTGGTATAAGCTTTGCATCAGGGTTATTGTGTGGATCATCAGTGTACAGACCGTCTATATCCGTGAGAAGTATCAGGAGATCTGCATGGATCATGGATGCAACTATGGCAGACAATGTATCATTGTCGCCAAATGCCACGCTGTCATCCAGCTCATCGATGGCAACCGTATCGTTCTCATTGACAACCGGTACTGCCCCAAGCCGCAAAAGCTCCTCAAAGGTATTCTGGGCATTCATCCTGGAATTATCGTTGGTCATGGTATCCTTCGTCAGAAGTACCTGCGCCGCAATATGGTTGTACTCAGAAAAGATACGCTGGTACACCATCATCAGGCGTGCCTGACCAACCGCCGCGTAAGCCTGTTTTTCTGAAATGGTCTGAGGGCGTTTCTGGCCGCCCAGAGCCTGCCTTCCTGCTGCGATCGCACCGGAAGAAACCAGAACTACGTCCTTTCCTTCTCCCTTCAGATCACAGATCACGCGAATCAGTTTTTCAATCTTAAAAAGGTTCAGTTCTCCGGTCCTTTCATGGGTCAGGGAGGAAGAACCGATCTTGATGACAATCCGCTTTTTGTCTTTCAGTTTTTCTCTGAAACTGTTCATATTCTGCTCCTTATCGGAATGCCGCCACACGAAGCTGCATCCGCGTACTTTTATTTATCATTCCTGCACGGGCTGTAACGCCTTGCGATGGCCTCGGCCACCTTCACGCCATCCATGGCCGCGGAAGTAATGCCTCCCGCATAGCCGGCGCCCTCTCCGCAAGGGTAAAGTCCCCGCACCTCGCTCTCAAACTGCTCATCTCGCCAGATACGCACCGGAGAAGATGTCCGACTCTCAATGCCTGCAAAGACGGCATCCGGACGGTCAAAGCCGTGAATCATGTGTCCGAATCCTTCCATGGCCTCAATCAGTGCCAGATTCAGCGGCTCCGGCATAATGGAACGGACATCGCCAAAGGCCCACCCGCCCCGCATCTGCGGTACCACATCCCCCAGCTTTGTACTAATGGCATTCTTGCAAAAATCTCCGTAAAGCTGTACTGGAATCTTTCCGCCCGCAGCCCGGTACGCTGCTTCCTCCAGTTTTCGCTGGAAGGCCACACCGCTTAAAGGCCCGCTCTCCGGGAAATCCTCCGGCGTGACCGTAACGATCAGAGCGCTGTTGGCGTTCTCTCCGGCCCGGTCATGATAACTCATGCCATTTACAGCCAGACGCCCCTCTTCTGAAGAAGCGTTCACCACATAGCCGCCCGGGCACATACAGAAGCTATACACGCCGCGTCCGCTTTTTGTCTGTCTGGTCAGCTTGTAGTTTGCTGCGCCAAGAGTGCCGGCATCCTCCCGTCCATACTGGGAAAGATTGATCATCTTCTGTGGATGCTGGATACGCAGTCCCACCGCAAACGCCTTCTGTTCCATAGGTATCTGACGATCTAACAGCATGGAAAAGGTATCTCTCGCACTGTGTCCAATGGCCAGCACCACCACACTGCTTTTGATTTCTTCTTCCAACGGATTGCCTGTCTGCGGGTCTGCAAACGAAACTTTTACACCGCATACCCGGCTGCCCTCTGTCAGAAGATCTGTCACCTGAGTATCAAACCGCACGTTTCCGCCAAGACGAATGATTTCCTCCCGCATATGTTTTACCACCTCAGCCAGTACATCCGTGCCGATATGAGGTTTGTGATCATATAAGATAGAAGGATCCGCACCAAACTCCATAAAAAGCTCCAGGACCAGCTTTCCGCGCCCCATTGGGTCCTTCACCAGGGTATTCAGCTTTCCATCAGAAAATGTGCCCGCTCCACCCTCGCCAAACTGTACATTGGTCTGGACATCCAGCGGACCGCCCTGCCAGAAGGCATTTACCTTTTTCTGACGTTCCTCCACAGAACTGCCCCGCTCTAAAAGAATGGGCCGATAGCCGTGCCGCGCCAGCATCAGTCCGCAAAACAGTCCCGCCGGGCCGGTTCCAATGATGACCGGGCATTCCCCCATACGCTCATCTCCCGCTACCGGGAACTGATAGCACGTTTCCTTACAGAGGTTTATCTGGGGACTTTTCACTTTATGTAAAATTTCAGCTTCTTTTTTCACCGAAACATCAATGGTATAGCTGTAAAAAAGCTCCGGTTTCTTTCTTGCATCCAGAGAACGTTTCCGAATGTAAAGTTCTTTTATTTCTTCCGGCGAAACCCGCAAAAGTTTTGCCGCCTTTTTTGTAAGTGCCCCCGGCGTGTGATCTGCCGGAAGCTTGATCTGTGTTAATCGTATCATAATTTAGTTTCTCCCTGCCGTTCTTCCAGCCACAGCTCCAGTACTCCAGGCCCACTGAAGGTTATAGCCGCCGCAGATGCCATCTACATCCGTCAGCTCTCCCACCAGGAACAACCCCTTCACCAGTTTGGATTCCAGAGTATCCGGGCGAATATCCCTGGTATCTACTCCGCCACAGCAGACCTGGGCCTGCTCAAAGCTGTTTGTAGAAGTGACCGGCACTTCAAATTTTTTCAGCTGCATGGTCAATGTATCCAGCTGAGCGTCCTTTAACCGGTCACAGGTCAGGTTCATTGGAATTCCCGCCTGTTTTAACAATACCGCAGCCAGCTTCTTATTCAAAACTCCATTTAAAAACTCTCCGGACGGCCGGTAACCCAGTGCCGCCTTTCTCTGTTTTAACATGCTTCTGGTATCCTCCATGCTTTTGGAGGGGAAGAAATCCAGCACTGCGCTGACCTGCCTTCCCTCATCCAGGGCACAGGCCGCATAACGGCTCACCTGAAAGGTGGGGATTCCAGAGATGCCATAATCCGTCAACTGTACCTCTCCTTCATCGGCTGCCAGAGTTTTTCCGTCACTCATCAGCCGCACCACTGCCTCACAGCGCACGCCGGCCAGCTGTTTAAAGAACGTCCCCTTGCATTTTAACTGTACTAATGCCGGAAGCGGCTTGATGATGGTATGCCCGAAGGATTTTGCCAGGTCATAGCCGCTGCCGTCGGAACCAGACACCGGAGCTGCCTTGGAACCAGCCGCCAGAATGAGGCTGTCCCCTTTAAACGTGCCCTGGTCACTCTCTACAGTAAACATGCCATTTTTCATCTTCCATGCCTTTTTGATGTGGCAGGAAAGCACCGTCTGAACACCCAGATGCTCTGTCTCAAAGCGCAGAGCGTCCAGCACGGAAGCCGCCTGGTCCGAATTCGGGTAAATATAGCCATTCCGGTTCTTGGTCACAATGCCGATACTGTCAAAAAAGTTCAGCGTATCCCAGACAGAAAAACGGTCCAGCACCTTCATAGGAAACAGCTTCTGGCTGCTCCGGTAATGCTCTGGCCGCAAAGACAGATTGGTCATATTGCACCGTCCGTTTCCCGTGGATAAAATTTTCTTTCCCACCCGGTCCATATGCTCTAAAATAGTCACCTCTGCGCCTTCCCGGGCCGCCATGATGGCTGCCATCAGGCCGGAAGCCCCGCCTCCGATGATCAGTACTTTTTTCTTCACGTTTCTCCTCCGTAATTTTCCTCAGTCATTTGGATTCTATTTTATCCAGTTTACCTTTTCTTTTCAAGCACAATTTACATCCTGCGCAAAACCTGTATAAGTCCTGTATTTCCTGCCTGATCAGCTTGTGTAGGATTCCAGGTAATTAAACACCTCCGCCATGGAAGAAAACCAGATTCCTTCCCGCAGTTTTGTCCGCTCGGCCAGTGGAAAATCCATCAGAGGCACATGAGTATACAGGCAGATGGTTTTCCGGTCCTTTAAAAACACCAGAAGTACACCATCTTCTGCTACCAGATAATACGTTTCTCCCCCTTCTGTTACAGCCTGCACATGATCCTTGTTCGATGCCATCTGGTCTTCTGTCACTGTCTCCGGTGCCGCCTCACTCTCGATTGCGGTTTCCGATGTTCCCATGGCTCCGCTGTTTTCCCTGCTCCGCTGCACAAAAAAGCCGATCAGAAAACAGACCAGGCTGACTCCCAGAAACAAAAATAAACAGATCCTATACTTTTTCATGGAAAGTCCCTCCAGGTATAGTATCTGCTTATTTTTTTAATTTATCCAGTTTTGATATCACTGCCGTCTTCACAGCCGCATAGCAGGGCCTGCTATTTACTTTCCTTCAATTTTCGCCGGCTGCATATCGTTGGTGGTGCAGATGCAGATCCAGGTCTTCCCCGGATTTAAGGTGATTTCGTTGCCGGACGCATCGTAGTAGTGCGTTACGCCAAATTCTCCGTCCTTCTCACAGGTGATATCCTCCACCTGGCCATTGGAAATGTAATAGCCCCAGGTGTCTGCCTGTACGTTAATGTTCCGGTACTCTGTGGACGCATAGTAAGCCGCCGGACAGTACTGAATGATGATGTTCTTCACCGCAATCTGTCCCTCGTTTCCCATATGCGGTCCGCCGTACTGGAAACGGTAATACAGTCCATCATCCTCATGATACTCAAACCACGGATTGTTCAGTTTGTAACCTGGTGTTACCTTGTAAGCCTCACGCACATCCGCCCCGTGCATAACCGCCTGGGTGCCTTCCTTCGCAAACTTGAAATGCCCGTCATAGTCCGCGTCATACTCCTGGCTGTAGCCAAGTTTCTCAATCGCGCGCTGAATGCCCCCAAAGCTTGCATAGGCGTTGTGCGGAGATTTTTTATCCTTGGAGCGGAAATAGGCGGTGCTTCCCTCTCCCTCAATACCGTTGATGTTATCAACAAACTTCAGATATGGCTTTGCAAATGTACTCTGTCCGAAATGCGCATAGATGGCGTCAAACTCCCGGGCAAAATACACATAGTAAGTACGGCAGCTGCGCACGGAGCCAATGCGGGTTAAGTCATCGTAATCCTCCATGACCGCCAGATAGCGGTTCATGGTAGCCTCAACCGGTGCCTCATAAACCACTCCGGCCCGGTTGATGCCGTACTGCGGCAGAGCAGCCTTGTCGTTGCTCATCATAATGGCCAACGGACGGCGGTTGCCCTGGGAGACCGGCACCATCTCTCCCGTGAGATAGCTGCGGATCATGCCGTCTTTCTCCACTCTTGGCTCCTGCTCATCCGGGTCTGCAGCCTCTGTCTCCGGTGCTTCAGTCTCCGGCGCCTCGGTTTCAATCTCAATCGGCTTTGTCTCCGGCGCTTCCGATGCCGATTCTACCGTAATCTTATTGTCTGCTTCTTTTGCTCCGCAGCCGGTCAGTGCCGCAGCCCCCACTGCAAGACACCATGCTGCCATTATCCCAAACGCATATTTCTTCCCCTTGTTTTTTCTCATCTATGATAGCCCTCTCCTGCCAGTATCTCTCTCTGTCGGGTTTCCATTACCTCGCGTTCCGCGTCCTCCATATGGTCATAGCCGCACAGATGCAGCATGCTGTGGGCAATCAGGAAGGCCAGCTCCCGTTCCCTGGAATGGCCATACTTTTCTGCCTGCTCAATGACCTTCTCCACAGAAACAATGATATCTCCCAGAATCAGTTCTCCGGTCTCCGGATTGAAATAATCCTCTACTGCTTCCTCCACATGGCTGAAATCGGATTCCTTCTCAAAGTCAATCATTGGGAAGGAAAGCACATCCGTCGGACGGTCGATCTGGCGGTAATCCCGGTTGATTTCCTGAATCGCGTCATTGTCGGTGAGGATCAGGTTCACCTCTGCCTCATAAGGACATTTCTCATAGTCCAGCGCTGCCGGGATGATGTCGTTTGCGACCTTTTCATAGTCCACATCCAAAGGCTTGTCTGTCTCATATTCAATGTTAATCGTCATAGTGTATTCCGCCTTTCTGCCAGACAATATTTTTTCGGCCCGGCATCGTTATGGTCTTATCGTTTCCGTTATCTGTGATATCTGAACTCTTTTAATCTGTGCGTTTTTTCCTTCGCCGGCTGTTTGGCCGGATTCTTTTTCTCGTAGTCATCATACGCCTGCACGATCTTCTGAACCAGCGGATGACGTACCACATCATTGCTGGTCAGGTTGCAAAAGCCGATATCATCAATCTTTCCAAGCACTCTCATAGCCACATCCAGGCCGGATACCGCACCGCCCGGCAGGTCCTTCTGGGTCTTATCACCGGTGATGATGACCTTGGAGCCAAATCCAATACGGGTCAGAAACATCTTCATCTGAGCCGGCGTGGTATTCTGTGCCTCATCCAGAATGATATAGGCGTTATCCAGGGTACGTCCGCGCATATACGCAAGCGGTGCCACCTCAATCAGCCCCTTTTCCTGATTGTGCAGGAAACTTTCCGCCCCCATGATCTGATACAGGGCGTCATAGAGCGGACGCAGGTACGGGTCGATCTTGCTCTGCAGGTCACCCGGCAGAAAGCCCAGTTTCTCTCCCGCCTCAATAGCCGGACGGGTTAAAATGATGCGGTTCACATCGCCGTTCTTGAATGCGGAAATCGCCATGGCCATAGCCAGATACGTCTTGCCGGTTCCGGCCGGTCCGATGCCGAAGACGATCATCTTCTTTCGGATGGTATCTACATACTGCTTCTGTCCTACGGTTTTCGGCTTCACCGGCTTTCCATTAATGGTCCGGCAGATAATGTCCTTGTCGATCTCGAGAATGGCATCGTCTGACTCGGTAAAGCACAAAGACAGAGCATAGTCCACGTTCTGTTCGGTAATGGCGTTGCCGCGCTTTGACAGCTCCACCAGATTGTTAAACACGCTCTTGGCACGGCGGATCATCAGTTCCGGCCCGATCAGCTTAATGGCACCGTCTCTTGCCACGATGGTCACGTGCAGTGTCCGCTCGATTTTCTTTAAGTAGCTGTCAAATTGTCCGCATACATTTTTCTCATGCTCTGCCGGGATATCAATTATTGTCTCAATTACACTCATTCTATATTGTTTACTCCTTACTATATCATACGAAATTTTCAGTTCAGAAAATTTCTACCTGTGAACGATTCTAGCTTTTGGCCGATTCCGGCACTCTCCTCCACGATCATGCTTCCGCAAATCGTCCAGCCGGTACTGTTATCTAATATTTTAACATCATTTTCAATTATTTGTACCCCTTTTTCGGTTAATTTTTGCAATTTTCTTTCATGAACCGCTTTTGTCAGGGTATTTAACTCTGTTTTCGTGCGCTTCCGTTCTACATTCTCATACTCCCTGGCCGTAATCATTTCCGTCCAGACCGGAAGAAAGAAATCCTCAAACAACACTGTCTGCCTGGAAACTCCAGTCAGTTCCCAGTTTTGTTTTCCGGTTAACGGAAGCATTGCCAGAATGTCCATACTTCCAATCCGCAGGCGAACGCCCTGCCGTTTCTTTCCGGTATAGCTGCGCACTCTCTGGAATCGCGAAACCTGCTCCCGGTAAGTCTTTGTTGTCCGCAGACGGATATCTGCATCTGCCCGCACAAACAGTGTCCGGACCACCTCCCCGGAATCATCGGTGACCGGCACCATCCCTTCTACCAGAACCTGCCCCTTTTCCACCTCATCTCCCGGCTGTACTGCCGCTTTTCCAGCCCGCACCAGAATAGATACCACCGTTCCAGCCGTTTCCGCCACCAGATTCCGTGGTGTTTCCTCCCGAAGAGGAATGCCACCCGCTGTCTCATTTTCCCGCACCCGGATCTGCAGCCGGGTCCCGGAAACATGGGCGGACACCCATACAATCCGGGGGCAGCGGCTCCTGAGTTCCTCCTCAATCCGGTCACAATCCACACCGGATTTCGGCATTCCATATAAGATTCCAATCTCCCGGAGCTGTCTCATCAGCGTATCATCCGTAAAATACAGATTCCCGCAGAAGCTGATATTCCAGATAAACCGGGAAAGAACAAACAAAAGCAGAAAAAAAGATGCCATCCCCGCGGCAAACAGCTTTCGTTTCCGGTTCCGGTATAAAAAAAAGGGCAGCCCCAGCTTTTCTTGCACACGGACCTTCACTCCTGCTTTCCTCACAAAGGGACGGATCCGGTAAAAATCAGGCAGCATCATAGAAAACCAATACTCCTTGTTTCCACAGGACAGATTCCACAACATAATCCCACTGCCCCGGCACAGGTTAAAAAAGCGTTCCGGCGAGCGGCCGGTCAGCCGTACTCTCACATATCCGGCGTAACGCTGTTTCAGCCACCGCATGCTCTGTCTCCCGCCTTTCGGTTTTCTTTTTCATGCTTCCACGCATCGCCCATCCGAAATTCGCCGTTGTTTCCACTGCATCATACCAAATTTTTAATTCAGGAAATTCCTGTCCGTCGATCCTCAGCAAAACTCCATGCTCTGAATCTGTCCGCAGATTTTCATGGAATCGCGGTCATAGTACACGATGTTTAGTCTGCGTCCGCAGATCTGCAGCCTGCAGTTTTTCCCCTGAAGCCGGATGCAGTTCTCCTCAAACAGCAGGATTCCCCGGTAATTTTCTACCGTCACACAGTATCTCCCGGAAAAGGATAACAGAATTTCCCCCAGCATCACATCGCCCGGAAGCTTTAACTGTTCCGTCGCGGACTGTTTCGCGTGTTCCAGCATGACACCGCTCCCGTTTCCTTTTACATAAAAATATACGAAAAAATCCCTGGTCATAGACCAGGGATTGCAGAAATACTTAATTAAATTTGCGTTTTCTTGCAGCTTCAGACTTTTTCTTACGTCTTACGCTTGGTTTCTCGTAATGCTCTCTCTTACGAATCTCCTGCTGAATACCAGCCTTTGCGCAGTTTCTCTTGAATCTGCGTAAAGCACTGTCCAGACTCTCGTTCTCTTTAACGATAACGTTTGACATAGCTCACACCTAACCTCCCTCCAGTTGTGTACTTGTGCATAATACAACTGTTTGGGTATTTTATAGCACTGGTATGATTATAGCATAAAATCTCTATTCGTCAACTGTTTTTTTAAGATTTTTTGCGGATTTTCGTATTTTTTTGTTTTTACTGAATCTGCTCTGCTGCAGTCTCGTATGCTTTCTCCAGAGCTGCATCGACACCGGCCGGGTTCTTACCGCCTGCCTGTGCCATGTTCGGACGACCGCCGCCGCCGCCGCCAACCAGGCCGGCAATTGCTTTGACCAGGTTGCCCGCATGAGCGCCCTTCTTCTGAGCCTCATCGGTTGCGGTTACCATCAGGTTGACCTTGTCGCCCTGAACGGAGGCCAGAACGATCACGCCTTCGCCAAGCTTATCCTTTAACTGGTCGCCCAGACCTCTCAGGCCGTTCATGTCTACGTCTGCTACTTTCGCAGCCAGAACCTTCACGCCCTTCACGTCACGAACCTGGTCCATAACGTCTCCAAGGGACTCGTTTGCCAGCTTGCTCTTTAACTTGTCGTTCTCAGCGTGCAGAGCCTTGATTTCCTCCAGCATGGATTCAATCTTGGTCTTTAAGTCTGCCGGAGTGGTCTTTGCTGCTTTTGCTGCATCCTCCAGCTCCTGCTCCAGATTCTCATAGTAACGCATAAGGCCGTCGCCGGTCAGTGCCTCGATTCTGCGGACACCTGCTGCGATGCCTGCCTCAGAAAGAATCTTGAATGCATGAACCGCGCCAGTGTTAGCGACATGAGTACCGCCGCAAAGCTCGGTAGAGAAATCGCCCATCTTAACCACACGGACCTTCTCACCATACTTTTCGCCAAACAGCGCCATAGCGCCGGTCTTCTTCGCTTCATCCAGACTCATCTCCTGTGTTACAACATCCAGATTCTCCTGAATCTTCTGGTTTACCAGCTCCTCAACCTTTTTGATCTCCTCCGGAGTCATAGCGGAGAAATGGGTAAAGTCGAAACGGAGTCTGTCCGGAGTTACCAGGGAACCAGCCTGCTCTACATGGTCACCGAGGACGCTGCGCAGTGCCTTCTGAAGCAGATGGGTTGCGCTGTGGTTCTTCTCAGTGGAACGGCGGGATGCCTCATCTACCTTTAAGGTAACTGTCTCGCCTGCTGCCAGCATGCCGCTGGTCATATGTCCTACATGGCCAATCTTGCCGCCCTGTAAGTGAATGGTATCCTCTACAACAAAGACACCGTTGTTTGTGCCGGTGATGACACCTGTATCTCCGCACTGGCCGCCCATGGTTCCGTAGAATGGGGTCTCCTCTACAACGATGGTTCCGCGCTGGCCGTCAGTCAGAGCTTCTACAATCTCAGTATCGGTAGTCAGAACCGTGATCTTTGACTCATGCTCCAGTCTGTCATAACCAACGAATTTGGAAGTAATCTCAGCCGGGATGGACTGGTATACGGTTACATCCGCACCCATGTAGTTGGTTGTCTTACGTGCTTTTCTTGCCTTCTCACGCTGCTCTTTCATAGCTGCCTGAAAGCCTTCCTCGTCTACGGTCAGGTTCTTCTCTTCCAGGATCTCGATGGTTAAATCTAACGGGAATCCGTAGGTATCGTACAGCTTGAAGGCATTCTCGCCAGAAAGTACAGTCTCGTTCTTTGCGGACATCTCGCTCTCCATGTCTGCAAGAATCGCAAGACCCTGGTCGATGGTCTTGTTGAACTTCTCTTCCTCTTCCGCAAGAACCTTTAAGATCATAGCCTTCTTCTCTTCCAGCTCCGGATATCCGTCCTTGGAAAGCTCGATAACTGTCTTGGAGAGCTCCGGCATGAATCTGCCCTCAATGCCAAGCAGACGTCCATGACGTGCGGCACGGCGGATCAGACGGCGCAGAACGTAGCCGCGGCCCTCGTTGGAAGGCATGATGCCATCGGAGATCATGAAGGTGCAGGACTTCACATGGTCAGCGATGATACGCAGGGAAATATCTTTTTTGTGGTCCACCTGGTACTCGGTGTGTGCCAGTGCGCAGACCTCATCCAGAAGTGCCTTGTTAGTATCTACGGTGAACAGGGAATCTACGTCCTGAACAACAACAGCCAGGCGCTCCAGACCCATACCGGTATCGATGTTCTTCTGCTTTAACTCGGTATAATTGCCATGACCGTCGTTCTCGAACTGGGTGAATACGTTGTTCCATACCTCAATGTAACGGTCGCACTCACAGCCCACGGTACAGCCCGGCTTGCCGCAGCCATACTTCTCACCACGGTCGTAGTAAATCTCGGAACACGGACCGCACGGACCTGCGCCATGCTCCCAGAAGTTATCCTCTTTGCCGAAGCGGAAGATTTTCTCCGCTGGAACACCAATTTCCTTATTCCAGATGTTGAATGCTTCATCATCATCTAAGTAAACAGATGGATACAGACGGTCTTTCTCCAGTCCTACAACCTCGGTTAAGAACTCCCAGGACCAGTGGATTGCCTCATCCTTAAAATAATCACCGAATGAGAAGTTGCCCAGCATCTCAAAGAAGGTGCCGTGACGGGCGGTCTTACCGATGTTCTCGATATCACCGGTACGAATACACTTCTGGCAGGTGGTCACACGTCTTCTCGGCGGGATCTCCTGTCCGGTGAAATAAGGCTTTAACGGTGCCATACCGGAGTTGATGAGGAGCAGGCTGTTGTCGTTATGCGGCACCAGGGAAAAGCTCTTCATTGCCAGATGTCCCTTGCTCTCAAAGAATTCCAGGAACATTCTTCTCAGTTCGTTTACTCCATACTTCTTCACTTTACTACTTCCTCCGTATTATCACCGCTGTCCACACAATATGCAGGCAGCGGCTGGATTTTGCAGAACCGCGTCTTATGCGCGCTCTGCGTCTTTCTTGTCTCTGAACTTCTTGCCACAGATAATTCCCGCGTATGCGAGTGCTGCAAAAATAACGGCTTTTACGGTATATCCAATCAGACTTGTTGCGATTGCTGCCATAATAACTTCCTCCTTATGTTCAGAAATAAAATCAATTCATCTTTGTATCTTACCATAGGAACCCATAATTATCAAGTCCCTACGTCAGGTTCTTAACAGACTCTGCCAACGGAAAAAGCAGGCAGAAAACCAATTTTCGTTTCCGCCTGCTTCCGATTTTTTGTTTTCTATTCTGTTTCATCCAAAATGCTTTCATACTGCGCAGCCAGCGCGTAAACCCGCTCTCTTGTGAGATCCCGCAGGGAACGGATGTATTCCAGTTCCTCCAGCATGCTTCCGCTCTGTTTTTTGGAATTGGCCACCGCCGTACTCTCCCGGTCACGGACCCAGCTGCGCTGCTCTGTGAAAAACGCGGTCTTTTCATCTCCGGATAGCTGCTGCTCCAAAATCTCCAGAATGCTCTGCAGCTTGTTTTCCCAGATTTTCCGTTCTGACTCCGCCACAGCCTTCATGGCGTTGGCACTGTTGTCGATAGATGCACTCCGGCGTTCCTCCGCCTGGGCGTCCAGTTCGGCAAGCTGTGCCAGAATGCCTGTCTTTGTTCCAGACTGCGTCTCTTCTTTTTCCGCGGTGATTCTGGCTCCGCCTGGCGCATCTGCATTATTCTCCGGCATATCGTCCTGAACCAAAATTCCAGAGCTGTCCAATAACGGCTCTGCTCCGGAATCGGCGGCTATTCTCTGCTCCGAAAGCGCATATGCTCCCGCCGCTTCTTCTCCGCCTGCTGCTTTCTGAAGCACTCCGGCTGCCCCAGCATCTCCGGCGGTTTCCTTTATCCCGTCACTCCCAGCGGCCCCGGCGGCTTGCTCTGATCCGGCTCCTTCGTCAGCTTTCGTTGCCTCTGCCATCCCGGCTTCCGTCACCGCAGATACCACGGCAGCCTGTCCGGATACATTTTTTTCCACAGTCTCTTCCGAAACATACTGTGTCTCACCAGCCGCCAGATGTCGTGCGGAATAATCTGTAATTCCGATTCCTGCCACACAGATCACTGCAATGGCTACCCAGATTCCTTTTAGCTTCATAAATCAATCAGTCCTGCCTATTCTGATATTGTTCCGATCGTATTCCGATTCACTGAACATACCATAACATAAACAGGACTAAATGAAAATATAAGTTCAAAAGAAGTAAATAATCGTAAGAAAGCCTTAACAGTTTCTGCAGCTAATAAGATTCGATTCGCGGGTCAGGCATCCACGCCGTCATCTGTAAGAAGGTTGTTTCCATCTGCCGCCGTGGTGGCCAGCTGGTCGCACCGCTCATTCTGCGGATGGCCGGCATGGCCCTTTACCCAGATGAAATTCACCCGGTGGGCGGCCTTTGCTTTCAAAAGACGCTCCCACAGGTCAATATTTTTCACCGGACCGCTCTTACCGCGCTTCCAGTTATTTTTCACCCAGTTGTCGATCCAGTGCTGGTTGAAGGCATCGGTCAAGTATTTGGAATCCGAGTACAAATCTACCTCGCAGGGGCGGTTTAAAGCCTCTAACGCTACGATGGCCGCCATCAGCTCCATCCGGTTATTGGTGGTTTTTTTGTATCCGGCAGACAGCTCCTTTTCGTGAAGCTGTCCCTTGCTGTCCGTAAAATGCAGGACTGCGCCGTATCCTCCCGGTCCATCCGGATTGCCTCTTGCTGAACCATCGGTGTAAATCTGTACTTTTGACATAATCTGCTATTCTCCTATCTGTCCCATTTATCGCATAATGCATTGATCTGATCGGCAAATTTCGCCAGATCCTTGTTGGCTCCGCCCTCGTTTCTGCGGATGACACCCATCAGGCGCTCGCCTGCTGCCAGAAGCCGTGCAAAGACACCACTGGCCTTCTTCGCCGGAGCACTCTTTGCCGGAATCGGAATTCCTGCAGTCTCGCGTACCCAGACTCCCTTGATGAGATCAAACTCCGCGCCGGAATAGGGTGCTTTTGCCGCCACACCGGTCTTTTCTGTTAAAAGTTCCGCAAAGCGGTCGCAGACATCATCGTTGCCATGTACCACGAAGAACTGCTGCGGCTTCTTTTCAAAAGCCAGTGCCCAGGTCAGAAGACCATTCTGGTCTGCATGACCGCTGATGTCATGAAGCACCTCAATATGGGCTTCTACATCTATGCTCTCACCAAAGAGCTTCACTTCTTTTGCTCCATCAACCAGCGCGCGGCCAATGGTTCCAACTGCCTGATATCCGGCAAAAATCACCGTACACTCCTTCCGCCACAGATTATGCTTTAAATGGTGGCGGATACGACCCGCGTCACACATGCCGGACGCGGAAATGATTACCTTTGGCTTCGTATCAAAGTTGATATTGATGGATTCGTCGCTGGTTACGGAAAGCCTCAGACCCGGGAAGGAGATCGGGTTGATTCCCTCCTCTACTAGTTCCCTGGTTTCCTCATCATAGCATTCTGCCTGATTTTCCTTAAAGACATGTGTGGCCTCTACCGCCAGCGGACTATCCACATAAACCTCAAAATTATCATGGCCGTGAATCAGATGCTGGGATTTGATCTGGCGGAAGTAGTAAAGAAGCTCCTGGGTACGTCCTACCGCAAAGGCCGGAATGACTACATTGCCGCCCCGGTCCAGAGTTTCCTGCACGATCCGGCCCAGCTCGTAAATATGATCCTTACCCTTCTGATGGAACCGGTCTCCATAAGTAGACTCCATGACTGCGTAGTCTGCCTCTTTGGTGTAGATCGGATCCCGGATCAGCGGCTTATTGAAGTTACCGATATCACCGGAAAAGACGATTTTCTTCTCCACACCATCTTCCTTCATCCAGATTTCGATGGAGGCTGATCCAAGCAGATGGCCGATATCCGTAAACCGGATGGAAACCTCATCGTTTACTTCCACGATCTCGTCGTAGTTATACCCTTCAAAATGCTCCAGTACGCCCAGCGCGTCGTTCATCTCGTATAACGGCGGTACTTCCGGTCGTCCGGCACGCCTTGCTTTCCTGTTTTTCCATTCCGCGTCCATCTCCTGGATGTGCGCGGAATCCTTTAACATGATGTTGCAGAGGTCACAGGTAGCATTAGTTGCAATCACACGCCCCTTAAAACCTCTCGCGTAAATGTAGGGCAGCATGCCCACATGATCAATGTGTGAATGTGTCACAAGCACAAACTGAATGTCTGACCACGGCACCGGCGGATCCACATTCTCGTAAATGTTGACACCCTGCTCCATGCCACAGTCTACCAGAAACTTGCTGGTCCCGACTTCCAGATAATGGCAGCTTCCTGTTACCTCATGAGCCGCTCCGCTGAAAACCAATCTCATATGGCACCCTCCTTTTGTAGGTATGTGCTCTCGGGGTCCGAGGGTACACATTTTAAATAATGATGCAGATCAGGCCACCATTGCTGTCGTTGATGATCTTCTGGAGCGCGTCCTGAAGCTTTGCCTGGCACTCCTCTGTCATCTGGTTTACTTTGGCCTGAATCCCATCTTCCACAATTTGTTCTATGGATTTTCCGAAAATATTCGTCTCCCAGATTCCATTTTCTTCCCGGTTTGCGTTGTCTTTCATATAGGAGATCAAATCCTGGGCCTGCTGCTCGCTCCCCACAATGGGTGCGATTTCTGTCTGGATCTGGGCCCGGATCAGGTTGATAGACGGCGCTTCCGCCTTCATCTTGACCCCATAGCGGTTTCCGTGGCGGATCACCACCGGCTCATCCAAAACAATCTCCGACCGCTCCGGTGTCACTACGCCGTAGCCTCTGGCCCTTACCTGCTCTACCGCGTTCTGAATCTTGTCATACTCGGACTTTTTTGCCGCCAGATCCTTCAACTGCTGCATCAGCTGGTATTCATCCGCAATGGAAAGCCCGGAAAAATCACTTAAAATCTGGTAATAATAGCCGTCCTCAAACAGCATGCGTACCATGACTTTTCCATCTGACAGGTTCATCCGGCCAGTTTCCATGCTGCTTACCGCCTCTGCTTCCTCGTCCTTCCAGGAATCTTTAAGATCCTTCATCCGGCGGATGTGGCTCATGGCATTGCGTGCCGCTTTTACGGCCTGCTGTTTGAGCCAGTGGGACGCCGGAAGAATCTCCAGCCACTTCGGGATCTGAAAGTCTACTTCCGTCACCGGAAATTCGAACAGCACCTGCTTTAAAATCTGGTAAATATCCCCGGTTTTTAGCTGTTCACAATTCACCGGCATGACACAAACCCCATATTTCGTTTCCAGTTCCCGGGCCAGATTCCTGGTCTCCTCTGAATACGGGCGGCTGGAGTTTAAAAGCACCAGAAACGGTTTTCCGATCTCC
>ERZ773239.1338-NODE-1338-length-19185-cov-9.483429_pt1 | contig 19185 bp, 20 predicted proteins | sample MGYA00580521_ERZ773239 | MGnify/ENA primary metagenome ERZ773239 (study PRJEB29015, sample SAMEA2737801) | human gut metagenome | biome: human gut; feature: human-associated habitat; material: faeces | place: China | collected 2012 ... | reverse complement strand
TTAATAGATACAATAAATTAAAAAAATAAAATTTAATATAGTAAAATTATCTATATTTATTTTAGTTAATATTAAAAAAATCTATTTTAGAGATTACTAAGTACCTATAATAATATAAATATATAGATTTATATTATTATAGGGGGATACTATGGATGATGAAATATTAAAAAATGAGTTAAGTTTAGATAAAAGAAAACTTTTAAATAAATATAACTTAACTTGTTCAGAAGATTATATATGGGAGTTTAGGCATAGCAAATATCATACAGTAAAATATTTCTCTCATAAGTTTGCAAAAAAGCATTCTACATTGGCTTTAGTTTTTTATATAAATAGATTATGTTATGCTAAAATTAAGTATTTTGAAGAAAATTTTTATAAATATGAATCATATAAATATATTTTTAAAAACGGATTTTCTAAATGTGATATATATGATATGGAATTTTTATTTCATAAACCAAGCAAAAACTTTATTGATATTAGAAGTTTAAGAGAAATAAGGAGTATTGAAGAGTTTAGACAATTTTGTAGTAAATTAGAAGAATTTGAGTAATATATTGTATATAAAATAGAGGGTAATAATATTGTTATCCTCTATTTTGTATATCAAAAATAATAATGTAAATAATAAATTTATAAAATAAAAAAGGAGAGAATATATGGGAAATGCTAAACTTCAGTACGTACAGAGTAGACCTATATTTACTAATATAAATGAACATAAAAATCAGTATCCGTATCTTACAAAAAATATAGATACAGATGTGTGTATAATAGGAGGAGGTATTACAGGTGCTATAACGTCATATTATTTTTCAAAAGAGAATATAAGTTGTGTATTATTAGAAAAAAGAAGAATTGCTCATTTGAGCACAAGTGTTACAACATCATTATTACAATATGAATTAGATGATAATTTATCTGATTTGACAGAATATATTGATTTAGAAGATGCTATAAGAGCATATAATTTAGGGCTTATAGCGTTAGATGAGATAGATAAGTTTATAAAAGAATATGGAAATAATTGTGATTATAAAAAAAGAGATACTTTATTGTATACAGCAAAAAAAGATGAAATAAATGCTATAAAAATAGAGTATGATTATAGAAAGAATAATAATTTTGATGTTGAATACATAAATGAAGATAATAATAAGTTCAGTTTTGACTTAAAAGCAGGAATACTATCTAAAATGGTGGTGCAGAAATTGATCCATATAAATTTACACATGAATTATTAAATATATCACAAAATAATGGATTAAGAGTATATGAAAATACAGAAGTAATAGATTTAAAGTACCATAAAGATTATATAGAGGTAATAACTGAATTTGGAAATATAGTAAAAGCTAAAAAGGTGATAGTGGCAACTGGATATAATACAAAGCTATTTACAAATAGAAATTTTGCAACTAAAACAACAACATTTAATATAGCTACAAAGCCAGTTAAAAACTTTGATGGATGGTATGAAAAGGTACTAATAAGAGATAATTGTGATCCTTACAACTATTTAAGAACAACATCTGATAATAGAATTATTATTGGTGGAGAAGATGTAGACTTTGTACCAGATATATTTGATGAAAAACTTGCAAATAAAAAGTATGATATACTAGAAAATAGATTAAAAAATATGTTTAAAAATATAAAAGATATAGAAGATATAGAAGTTGATTATAAATATTGTGGAACATTCGCATCAACTTTAGATAATTTAGGGTTTATAGGAGAAGATACTAAGCATAATAATTTATGGTATAATTTAGGTTATGGTGCAAATGGAATACTATTTGCAATACTTGGAGGAATGATGTTAAGTAAGTTATATCATGGAGAAAAAGATAAAGATATGAGACTATTTAAAGTAGATAGATTTGATAATTAATAAATAATGGCATAAATAGAATTTATGCCATTATTTATTTTATCCAAGAGCAACATCTAAAATCATCATAAGTGTAAATCCTATTATTATACCTACTGTTGTTAAATTTTTATTTTCTAAGCAGGCTTCAGGTATTAGCTCAGATGAAACAACGCCAATCATAGCACCAGCAGAAAATGCTAAAAGTATAGGTAATACAGCCCTCATAGCTATAGCCATAAAAACACCTAAAACACCAGCTATAGGTTCAACAAGTCCTGATGCTTGACCGTAAAAGAAACTCTTTACAACTGGAAAACCTTCACGTCTTAAAGGTAGTGATACGGCAGCACCTTCAGGAAAGTTTTGAAGACCTATACCTATAGCTAAAAGGATTGCACTGGCAACTGTACACCCAGGAATTCCAAGTGCAGCACCACCAAAAGCTACTCCAACAGCTAATCCTTCTGGGATATTGTGAAGTGTAACTGCTAAAACTAATAAAATACTCTTTTTATAAGACTTAAATCTCATACCATCTTCTACCTTTAAATCTTTAAAAGTAAACTTATCTAAAAATTTATCTGATAAAACTATAAAAAATCCACCTAGAATAAATCCTAATGAAGGTATTAACCAAGAATTATACCCTAAATCATCGCAAAGATCTATTGCAGGACTGAGTAAAGACCAAAAGCTAGCTGCAATCATAACACCTGCACCAAATCCTAACATAGAATTTAATATACTTTTTTTTACATCTTTAAAGAAAAATACAACACTAGCACCTAATGCAGTAATAGACCAAGTAAATAAAGTGGCCAAAAGACCTTGCAGTATAGGATTAAGAGATAAAAACCAAGTCATTATATTGTCACCTCATAAAAAATTTATAATAGAACTACTATTTTTATAATATGAAAAATAGTTAAGGGTGTTACAAAGAGAAAATATAAGTAAAATATATATACATAAAATATATAAATTTTGATAGAAATAGAACAACTTAATAGAAGAGAAAAAAGTGATTAATTACATATTTAGTTAAAGAAAAACTAATTAATTAAATGCAAGAACAATGAGTTTAGATAAGTAATAATAAATTAATATGTTGTGCTGGTTATTTTCCTAAAAATACTGAAATTAATTGTTCAGAAATATAAAAAATAAAATTCCTGCAAAATCTAAATACTAGATTTATAAAGAAAATGTTGCGATAGATTTATTTATTGACTACTATATAATTAACTTAATAAACACGCGTTTATAAGGTGTAAGGAGGTGATATTTATGAATAGTAGTGATATAGCAAAGATTGCAGGGGTATCAAGAAGTACTGTATCTAGAGTTATTAATAACTATCCTAATGTTCCAGAGGAAACTAAAGCAAAAGTATTAAAGGTAATTAGAGAGTATGATTATGTACCTCATGCATCTGCTAGAATGCTTGCAGGTGTAAAAAATAGAATTATTGGTCTTTTTATTATTGATATAGTACCTAGAAAAGAAATTATAAAAAATAGAATCACGAAGAGTCCTTATTATTTAGAACTTACTAGCTCTATAATTGAGTATGCAAGTGAAAGAGGATACAAAATTTTAGTGGATATTATACATAATGAAGAAGGATATAAGCAAATTAAAGAAAGTTTTTATAACAAAACAATTTCTGGTGGGATATTTATAGGAGAAAATAATAATGATCCAACAATAAAAAAAATAATAAATGAAGGGTATAAAGTAGCTTTAATAGATCAGGATATGAGACTGGATGATGACGCTTATAGTAAATGTATGATTGTGAATGCTGATAACTTTAGTGGTGCATACAATGCAACGAAATATTTAATTGATCTTAATCATACAAATATTGCTCATATTACAGGGGATATAGAGAAATTTTCTGCTATAGAAAGAGTGAATGGATATAAAAAAGCACTTCAAGATTCTAATATTTCAGTAAAAAATGAATTTATTATAAATTCATCATTTATTGAAGAGGAAGGATATAGTGCAACTAAAAAATTACTTTCACAAAATAATAAGCCAACAGCTATATTTGCAAGTAATGATAAGATAGCTATTGGAGCAATCAAAGCTATTAAAGAAGCGGGACTAAAGGTACCTGAAGAAATTTCTATAATAGGTTTTGATGATATTGAAGAATGTAAATATTTAAATCCACAATTAACAACAATAAAAATGGATTTAGCTAAAATGGCAGAAGTTGTAACAGATTTAATTATTACATCTATTGAATATGATAATAAAAAATCTAATAATTATTATACTGTGCCAGTAAATTTGATAGAAAGAGATAGTTGTATAGAGCTAAGAAAGTAAGAAAAAGTTTTACATATTATTTAATTTGTTGCGATGAAAAACGTTATCATAAATAATGTGACTAGTATTATTTGATTATAAAGGGATATATAAGTATTAAATAGGAGGATATACTGTGGAAAAATATAATTTGGGGATAGATATAGGTGGAACGTTTATTAAGTATGCGCTAGTTGACAAAAAATATAATATAAAAGAAAAATGGAAAGTTAAGTCTGTTAAATTTGATACAAAAGATGAGTTATATGACTATATATGTTCAAACATAAAAGATATTAACTTAGTTGATGTAATTGGTGTCAGTGCACCTGGACTTATAGATCAAGATTCTTATGTTAAGTCATATGCTGCAGAGAATATAGTTATTATGTATGGAACAAATATAAACCATGAAATTATGAAAAGAGTTAATAGAAAGGTTATATCAATAAACGATGCCAAGTCAGCAGGGTTATGTGAATTTAAAATTGGAAATGCGAGAGGAAGCAAATCTTCAGCATTTTTAATTTTAGGCACAGGTACAGGGGGCTGTTTATGTAACCAAAATGGTGTTATATATGGGAAAGATGCTTTTGCAGGGGAATTTCATAATATACCTTTTATGAACTATAAAACTAAAAAAATAGATAAAATGGGTGACTACTCATCAATGACTGCCTTAATAAAAATATATAATGATAAAGTAGACAAAAATGCAGAAGTTGAATATGGTTATGAAGTTTGTGCTAAGTATCTAAATAATGATGAAGTAGCTAAAAATGCAATAGAAGAATGGATTAATAATATTGTAACCCAGCTGATAGCTATTACAGTTACATATAACCCTGAAATTATATGTATTGGTGGGGGAATATCAGAGGAAGATTGGTTTATTAATAAACTTAAAAAACAATATAAAGAAAATTGCATAAAGTATCTAGAATTAGATTTTATTACAACTAAAATTGATAGATGTAAATATAATAATGACTCTAATATATTAGGTGCAATAATTAATGCAAATATAAAATAATATATATACTTATTTAATATAAGATAGAGGGGAAAATATATGTTTAGTTATGAGATTATACAGAGTTTAAATAGCTTAGAATTATCATTATATGAATATATAATGACCAATAGCAAAAAAGTTATATATATGAGAATAAGAGAATTAGCAGATGAAGCACATGTATCGACAACTACTATTTTGAGATTTTGTAAAAAATTAAATTGTGAAGGATTTTCTGAATTTAAAGTTAAGTTTAAAATGTATATTGAAGAAAATAATACTAAGAAAGTTAGTGATGATATATCAGAAACAATAAACTTTCTTAAAAATATAGAGGAAAGTGATTTAGATAAAAGACTGGATAAACTGTGTGATTTAGTTAGAAGTGCAAATACTATTGTATTTATTGGAATAGGATCTTCAGGAATACTTTGTAAATATGCTGCTAGATATTTTTCTGCAATTGGAAAATTTTCATTTCATATTGATGATCCATTTTTTCCTAAAAATTTCAAAGCTTATGGAGAGTCTTTGGTTATAGCTCTATCAGTGTCTGGAGAGACTCCAACAACAATAGAAAATGTTATGAGATTTAAAGAAGAAGGATACTCTGTAGCAAGTATAACAAATAGTGAAAATTGTACTATTGCTAAGATATCCGATTTAAATGTACCTTATTATGTTCAACCAGTTAAAGTTAATTATAGTGATATAACTACACAATTACCTGTTTTATATATGATAGAGAGAATAGGAAAAAAATTGTACAACCAATATATAATTGAATAATATTAATAGATTTATGTCAAACAGATTAGTTTTATATTATATATAAATATATTAAAAATACAATAATGCATGTAACAACTTGTTTTATTTTAGTACTAATTTATTAAACATGTGACATGTTTTTTTAGGTTTGGAATTTATTACTAAAGCTAAATAATAATATATACTTATATCATGAAGGAGTTGGTTAAATGATATATGAAAAATTAGATGAGTTTGGAAAATGTTTTTTATGGGGCTCAGCCTCGGCAGCTTACCAGGTAGAGGGGGCTTGGAATCAGGATGGAAAAGGAGAAAGTGTATGGGACATATATACTAAAAAGCCAGGAACAACTTACAAAGGTACAAATGGTGATGTAGCAGTAGACCATTACAATCGATATAAAGAAGATGTGGCATTGATGGCAGAAATGGGACTTAAAGCTTATAGATTTTCAATTGCTTGGACTCGTATATACCCAAATGGAAGAGGAGAAGTAAATGAAGAAGGATTAAAATTTTATGAGAATCTGATAGATGAACTTATAAAGAACAATATAAAACCAATAATCACATTGTACCATTGGGATTTGCCACAATATCTTCAAGATTTATATGGTGGTTGGGAGTCAAGAGAAATAATAGACGATTTTAATGAATACTGTATAACTCTATTCAAGAGATTTGGGGATAAGGTAAAATACTGGGTTACATTAAATGAACAAAATGTATTTATAACATTAGGATATTTAACAGCTTTACATCCGCCAGGAGTTAAGGACCATAAAAGAATGCTACAAGCTAATCATATAGCGAACCTAGCAAATGCAAAAGTTATTGAATCATTTAGGACTTATGTACCAAATGGAATGATTGGACCAAGTTTTGCTTTAGGGCCAGTATATCCATATAGTTGTAATCCAGAGGATGTTTTGTCAGCAGAAAATGCAGAAGAATTAAATTGTAATTGGTGGCTTGATGTTTATTGTAGGGGAACTTATCCATCATTTGCACTAAAGTATTATGAAAAATTAGGGATAGCACCTGTTATAGAAGATGGGGATCTTGAATTATTGGGAAGAGGAAAACCAGATTTTATAGGTATAAATTACTATCAAACAGGAACTGTAGCTATGAATCCTTTAGATGGCGTTGGATTATCAGAAGAGATGAATAACACAGGCAAAAAAGGAACATCTAAGGAAAATGGTATACCAGGTGCTTATAAAAATGTAAAAAATCCATATTTAGAAACAACAAACTGGGACTGGGCTATAGATTCTACAGGATTGAGAATAGGTCTAAGAAGACTAACAAGTAGATATGGATTACCTATATTAATTACAGAAAATGGCCTAGGGGAATTTGATAAGTTAGAAAATGATGAAGTTATAAATGATGATTACAGAATTGAATATTTAAAAAATCATATTATAGCATGTAAGGAGGCAATAACAGATGGAGTTGAACTTTTAGGATATTGCACATGGTCATTTACAGATTTGTTGAGTTGGTTAAATGGATACCAAAAACGCTATGGCTTTGTATATGTAGATAGAGATGAAAATGAAGAAAAGGATTTAAAAAGAATAAAGAAGAAAAGCTTTTACTGGTATAAAGATGTTATAAACAGTAACGGTGAAAATTTATAAAATATAAAATTTTGTAAAAATAATATAAAAAAGGATGGGGATTATTATGAAAAAAATATTATTAGTATGTTCAGCAGGTATGTCTACTAGTTTACTTGTTAATAAAATGAAGGATGCAGCTAAAGAATGTGGTGAGGAAGTAGAAATAAATGCGCTAGCAATAGCAGAATGTTCGAGCTTAATTAATGAAGTAGATATAGTATTATTAGGACCACAAGTACGTTTCCAAAAACCACAAGTAGAAAAACTTACAAATGGAAATATACCTGTTGAAGTAATTGATATGAGACAATATGGGGTTATGGATGGAAAAGGAATACTTGAAAGTACTTTATCTAAAATAAAATAGCACTATAGAAAGTGGGGGATTCAAATGAATATTATGGAAAAATTTCAAAATGGAATAGAGAGTGTGCTAGTACCAATAGCAGCAAAGTTGAATTCACAAAGACATATATGTGCAGTAAGAGATGCATTTATATTATCATTTCCATTAACAATGGCAGGATCATTAATGGTACTACTTAACTTTGTTTTACTATCACCAGATGGGTTTATCGCAAAACTTTTAAGATTGGAATCCTTTATTCCGAATTTAGCAGATTATCAGTCTATATTCAGTCCTGTTTTAAAAGGTTCAGCAGATATATTATCGATACTAGTAGTTTTCCTAATAGCTAGAAATGTGGCCAAGACACTTAAGGCAGATGATTTGTTGGCAGGACTAACTGCAGTATCTGTATATTTTATAATATATCCTGATTATAACGTTGTGAATGATGTAAATAATTTATCAACTAAGTTTATGGGGGCACAAGGATTATTTGTAGCTATACTTGTTGGATTATTAGTTGGAGAATTTATGGCTATTTTATCTAAATCTAAAAAGTTAGAAATTAAGATGCCAGATCAGGTACCACCTGCAGTATCAAGATCATTTAAAGTGTTATTACCTATAATTATAATAACTCTATCATTTTCAATATTAAATTTTATGATTAAAAAAGTATCACCAGGTGGATTACATGAATGGGTTTATACTGTAATTCAATCACCATTAACAAAGCTAGGGCAAAATATAGGTTCTGTAATTGTATTAGCACTTTTATGTCAAGTACTTTGGGCAATGGGAATACATGGTCCTAATACAATAGCAGCTGTACGTGATACTATGTTTGCTGAAGCTGGAAATGCTAATATGTTATATATTGCAGAACATGGTACTGCATGGGGCGCACCTTATCCAATTACATATAGTGGACTATTTGATGCCTTTGGAGCATATGGAGGATCAGGAGCAACACTTGGTCTAATAATTGCAATAATATTATTTAGTAAAGCTAAAGAACAAAAAAGTATTGCAAAACTTTCACTTGCACCAGGATTATTCAATATAAATGAAATGGTTATATTTGGTTTACCAATAGTATTAAATCCTATATATATAATTCCATTTGTTTTAGCTCCTATTGTAAATATAATAATAGGATATTCAGCAGTTTGTATTTTTAAAATAATACCACCAGTAGCATATGGAGTTCCATGGACTACACCAGGACCATTAGTACCTTTTTTAGGAACAGGTGGTAATATTATGGGATTAGTAATAGGAATAATTTGCTTAGCTGTAAGTGTATTAATATACGCTCCATTTGTAATAGCATCAAGTAAAGCATCAACGATGGGTGAAAATTTAGAAGGAGAAAAAGCACTTTAAATTTAGTTAATTAGGAGATATAGAAATGGAAGGAATAGAATTAATAGCATTTGAGATTATTAGTAATGTGGGTATGGCAAAATCATTAGCAGTTGAAGCGTTAAGAGTTGCTAGACAGGGGGATTACGATAAAGCTGAAGCTAAATTAAAAGAAGCTTCACAATATCTTTTAAATGGTCATCATGCACATACATCACTGATACAACAAGAGGCAGCAGGTAATAAAGTTGAACTTTCATTAATAATAATGCATGCAGAAGATCAGATGATGTCTACTGAAACGATTAAACTTTTAGCTGAAGAAATGATAGAAATGTATAAAGAATTAAGAAAATAGATACTTAAGTTTATATTAATTTAGCTATGAAAGTGGGAGGTTTTTATACTTCCCACTTTTTATGTGATGTTAATTTTATAATTTTAGTAAAGATGATATACCATTAACAAATCTAGAGTTTTGGAATCTATTAGGAATATAATAAAGAATGTGCTATTAATTTTGTGGAAAAAACAATACGTATATAAAATAGTAAATAGAATAAATTAGATAAATTTCAATATTCTAAGGATCTACTTATAAAATTAGGAAGATTAAGATATTACAACATAAGTAAGCTTAGGTCATATTTACATATCAATGATAAGTGTATAGAAAATTTAATTTTAAAATATCTACTTAGTATAGATATTAGATTTTTTATACATACTTATAAAACGATAATAAGAATGATAAATTAACATTTATTTGAAGATTATAATTTAAAAAAATTAATATAAATATTTTCTTATTTAAAATTATGTAATTGTAGAAAATTAACCATAGAACTTATATCAATTGGGGTTTTTCGATAGAACTTATAGAAAGATATAATATTAAAGGGAATATAGTACTTGAAGGTGTGAAAAATTAATTATAATAATATAAATGACAAACCTTAAAAAAATATATAACTTTGTAAATAGTATATGAATATAGTCGTAGATATTATTCTTGTGATTAATCATATCAATTACATAGAATAGTTGATTAGATTCACCTATAGATGTAAATAAATAGACTAATTTCGTAATAATATATGATGAGGTGTAAATATGAATTTACTTTATGAAAACTTAAATGATATAAAATTAGTATTTAGAAATTTCTTAAAATGGTTTGTTTTGTCATCAATATCAGGTATAGGAGTTGGAACTGTAATTACATTATTTTTAAAAAGCCTTCAATATGCAACTAATGTTAGAGAAAATAATGAATGGATGTTGTATTTACTCCCTTTTGGAGGAGCTTTAGTAAGTTATTTATACTTTAAATATGGAAAAGATTCATCAAAAGGAAATAATTTAATAATAGAAAGAATTAATGAAGGCAAGGGAAATGTACCATTTAGAATGGCACCTTTAGTATTCTTTGGAACACTTATAACACATTTATTTGGAGGCTCAGCTGGACGAGAAGGTACAGGAGTACAAATAGGAGCAAGTATTTGTGCTAGGATAGGAGAGATACTAAAATTAAACAAATTAGACTTAACAATTATTATTACTAGTGGTGTAAGTAGTGGCTTTGGTGTTGTATTTGGAACGCCGATTGCAGGAACTATATTTGGGTTAGAGGTAAGTTCTATAGGTAAAATGAGATATGAAGCTATTATTCCGTGTCTTATATCTAGTTATATAGGTAATTATATTGCTACTTTATTTAATGTACAGCACAGTCATTATCATATGGTAGATGTATCTAGTAAAGATCCAGTTATATTTTATAAGGTAATATTATGTGCTATATTATTTGGATTAGTTAGTAAAGTATTTGCAGAGATTACTCATTTTTTAAAAAAAGCATTCTCAGATAAAATACAAAATACATCTGTAAAGAGTTTTATTGGTGGAATTATAATTATAATTTTAATATTATTAATAGGAAATAGGATGTATTTAGGTCTTAGCCTAGAATTGCTAGCAAAATCATTTGAAAGTCCTGTTATACCATATGCATTTATAATAAAGCTACTATTAACATCGATTACACTTGCTACGGGATTTCAGGGCGGTGAAGTAACTCCATTATTTGTAATAGGAGCAACATTAGGTAATTTTTTAGCTAATATAGTTGGACTACCCATATCATTTTTAGCAGGACTTGGAATGATAGGTGTGTTTTGTGGTGGAACAAAAACATCTTTGGCATCATTTGTTATGGGACTTGAGTTATTTGGTGGAGGAAATATAAAATATATATTTGTGGCATGTGTTATAAGTTATGTATTTTCTGGGAAAAGTGGAATATATACATCACAAAAAAATATAACGATAGAATAATATCATAGTTTTATATTAAATGATTATATAAGTATATAATAAATTTTAAGTTTACAAAATATATTGGCACATGGTAATATTTAAGTATAAATAAAAAGGCGATGGAGTTCGCCATTAAATGCGAAAGCTAATGACTCCTACTCTTAAATTTAAGGGTAGGAGTCTATTTATTTGCAAAAAAGGAGGAGATTATGATTTTATTAGTAAGCCTATTAATAATAGGGGTTATAGCAACATATAGTGGGAAAATAGCAGAAAAGTTTAAGTTACCAGCACTTATAGGTATGATGGTACTTGGAATTATTATAGGGCCTTCATTTTTAAACGTAGTTCCAAATAACACTTTAGAAATAGCATCAATTATAAAAGATATAGCTTTAGTTACTGTATTATTTATAGCAGGATTAGGAATTAGCTTATCTAATATAAAACAAATAGGAAGACCCGCAATACTTTTAAGTATACTTCCAGCAACACTTGAAGGTTTTGCAATAGCATTTTTATCTATGAAGTTTTTAGGATTTACATTTATTCAAGGTTCAATACTAGGATTTATAATAGCTGCAGTATCACCGGCAGTACTTATACCATCAATGGTATCTTTAATAGAAAGAAAAATCGGTCAAGATAAAGCTATACCACAAATGTTATTAGTTGGAGCGAGTGCTGATGATACGATAGCTATAACATTATTTACAACATTTTTAGGGATATATATTCAAAGTAATAGTGGAGAAAATATTTCTATAGCTACAAATATTATATCAATACCTATAACTATTTTAATAAGTATATTGTTTGGATTTATAGCATTTAAATTAAGTAAGAGTATAATACAAAATACAGATAATAAGTATTTAAAAACTATGATAGCTTTTTTTATATGTTTATCAATAAGATTTATAGAAAAAAACTTAGAAATAGAAATACTTAACTCACTACTTAGTATTATGGTATATGGATTTTTTATAAGAAACTATATAAAAGAAGATGCTAAATATATATTAGATAACATGAATAATATATGGAAATATGGTAAATTATATTTATTTACATTTGTTGGAATGGCAGTTAATCCAACATTAGTAGGAGAATATTTCTTTATAGGTGTGATTATACTAACATGTTCTTTATTTATACGTTCTATAGGAGTAATTATGGCATTAACTGGCACAAATTTAAGCAAAAAAGAAAAATTATTTTGTGTTATAGCATATCTTCCAAAGGCAACAGTTCAATCTGCAAAAGCATCTATACCACTTCAAATGGGGGTATTAGGAGGCGATGTAATGCAAGCTATTGCTATACTTAGTGTATTAATTACAGCACCTATAGGTGCTATAGGTATAAATCTGACATGTGAAAAATTACTTCATACTGAAAGTAAAATAATAAACATAGAAGAAGGTTTATCATATAAATAGAAAAAATACTTGCTCAAATTTATAATTTGAGCAAGTATTTTTTAATCTAGTATACTATATAGAACTGCATTTACTATTGATAGTAATATAGATGCCCATATGGCACTAAAGAATCCATAAAGAGCAACATTAGAAACCATCATAAAAGATAGTTTTAAAACTAATGCATTAATAACTAAAGAAAATAAACCTAAAGTTAAAAATGTTATGGGAAAAGATAAGAATTTTAGTATTGGTTTAACTGTTGAATTAAGTAAACCTAATATCACTGTAAGAATTAATAGTGATTTAAAAGAGCCTATATACATACTATCCATTAAGTTTGATACTACATACAAAGATATAGCATTGATAACTATAAATAGTGATACTTTTTTCATTTTTAACATCCTTTCTTTTAAAGCTCTAAATATATATAAATATTATAGAGTATTATAGCACAATGTTTATAAAAGCATCTATATTCTATATTATGGAAAATATATATTAACTATGATATAATTTTTAGATGGTACTTAAAGCTAAATTAAAAATTAATGATTTAGTAGAACATAAAAATTAAACAATTTATTTTAGAAATTTATATTAAATAATATATTAATATGACAAAATATAGCATTGAAGTGAATATGTTGCTGAAAGTTATAAGTTTAGTATATTATAATTAAGTATCTAATAAATAATAGGAGAAAGAGTATGCTAAATTTAACTAAAACTCAAAAAATATGTATACAGTATGGTTTTTTACTACTTTTAATATGTATGACGGTTTATTTAGTATCGACAACGCTAGATATTACATTAATACCTATGATTATGAAGTTAGTTAATAAAAAGTTTATATTTATTGGTTTTTTAATAATGGTACTTTATATTATATTAGAATGTACAATAATAAATATATTAATAAAAACTATACAAAAAACAAAAGTAAGATTTTTAGCTGTTAAAATAGCTATGATGGGATTTTATTATAACTTAGTAACACCATTTGCTTCGGGGAGTCAGCCGATGCAAATTTATGCATTAAATAAATATGATATAAATCTTAGTAAATCTATAGCTATAGTTACAAATAAAACAGTATTATTTCAAACTGTAGTAACAATATATAGTGCGGTTATAATATTTTTAAATATAGAAGTACTTAAAAATGAATTACCTTCTATGTTAGTATTAATGAGCATAGGTATGGTAATGAATATAGTTTCTTTATTAGGAGGTATGTTAATAGTACTAACTCCTAATACTATGAAAATAATAGTTAAAGTTATAGTTAATATACTATATAGGTTAAATATATTTAAATTACTAAATAAAAAAATACATACTATAAATAAATTTATTGATGAATATAGTTATTCAATAAAATTATTTATTAAAAATAAAAAAGCACTATGTTTGAGTATAATACTTACAATAATACAACTTACAGTATTTTTTAGTATATCTTATTGTGTTTATAAAGCATTTAATTTAAATGGATTAAGTCTTTTTGAAGTTTTATCACTTCAAGTGTTTTTATACATGTCAGTTTCTCCTATCCCAACACCTGGAAATGTTGGTGCAAATGAAGTTGCATTTCTTACCATATTTGCCAATGTATTTCCGGGAAATATAATAGGATATTCTGTATTTTTATATAGTATTTATGTTTATTATTTTTTAGTCGTAGTTTGTGGATTGTTTACAATACATACTCATTATCATATGAATAAACGAAAAAATAAAAATAGAAATTACAGTTTATAGAGGCTTTTAAAGCCTCTTTTTTACGCTTATGGATATTATAATACTTAAAAAATGTGGACAACTTATGAATGTAAGTAATATCAATAAGTTGGTTTTGAGCGTAAAAAAGATTTTGAGCAACGGACGAAGTCGTTGGCGACATGAGCGAAGCGAATTTTTTATATGTAAATTTATAATTTATTTTAGTTATGGTTAAAATATAAATGCTAGTATTAATGAAAAAATTAGCCAAAACATAGAAAAAATAATAGTAGTAAAATTATTAGATATGGACAACTTAAAGATATACAAAATATAAAAGAAAGGAAATTATCATGACAAGTAAAAGAGAAGAATTAGATAATAATAAAGAAATGAATAAATTATTAAAAGATAATTCAAGTAAAATGGAAATAGCAAAAGAAATACAATCAAATAAAAAAATATCAGAAATAGTAGGAGATAGATTAGCGAGAAAAAGACATTTTCCTCCGTGTTAAAAATAATTAGTTAGAGGAGTGAATAAATTGAGCGATAGCAGATTTTATAACGGTCACTATAATGACGCCCTACAATATACTAAAGATATATTAAAGAGTAGTTCCTCTATAGATGAAATAATAATAAATGTAGACAATATTAAAGATAATAATGAGAACAAGGATAATAAAGAAAAAAATTAAACGTGGTAAATTTTTACCACGTTTTTTGAGAGTATAAAAATTCTTATTTAAGATATGAAAAGTAAGAAAATATAGAGCTTATAGTAGTAATTTACTATAGGCTCTATATTTTTTTCTGTTAAAAATTAAATTATTTTAAATAGAAAGATTATAGTAGTATTAATAATTAATTTGGTTTAAAATTAATTATTGGAGGAATGAACATGGATAGAAAATATATAATGGCATTAGATCAAGGAACAACTAGTTCAAGAGCTATTTTATTTGATAAAGAAGGAAATGTAGTTGCAACTTCTCAAAAGGAATTCACTCAATTTTATCCAAAGATTGGATGGGTTGAACATAACCCAATGGAAATATGGGGAAGTCAAAGTGGAGTAATGAGAGAAGTCTTAGAAACTAATTCTATAAGACCAGAAGAAGTTTGTGCAATTGGAATAACAAATCAAAGAGAAACTACAATAGTTTGGGAGAAAAGTACAGGAAAGCCAATATACAATGCTATAGTATGGCAATGTAGGAGAACATCTGAAATATGTGATGAGTTAAAAGAAAAAGGATCTGAAAAATTAATAAAAGATAAAACTGGATTAATTCTTGATGCGTATTTTTCAGCTACTAAAATAAAGTGGATACTAGATAATGTTGAAGGCGCAAGAGAAAAAGCAGAAAATGGAGAACTGTTATTTGGTACAGTAGATACTTGGTTAATATGGAATCTAACTCGTGGAAAGGTTCATGTAACAGATTATACCAATGCAGCAAGAACAATGCTTTATAATATAAAAGAATTAAAATGGGATGATGAAATATTAGAAATATTAGATATACCAAAGTCTATGTTACCAGATGTAAAGCCATCAAGTTACGTATATGGTCACACTGATGAAGGTATGTTATCGGGAGCACAGATACCAATAGCTGGATGTGCAGGAGATCAACAAGCAGCTTTATTTGGACAAACATGTTTTGAAGAAGGAAGTGCTAAAAATACTTATGGAACAGGATGTTTCATGCTTATGAATACTGGAGAAAATATAGTTGAGTCAAAGCATGGATTATTAACAACTATAGCTTGGGGTGTTGATGGTAAAGTAGAATATGCGCTAGAAGGAAGTATATTTATAGGTGGAGCATCTATACAATGGTTAAGAGATGAACTTAGAGTATTATATGATGCAAAACAAAGTGAATTTTATGCAAATAGCGTAAAAGATACTAATGGGGTATATGTAGTTCCAGCATTTGCAGGACTAGGAGCACCATATTGGGACATGTATGCAAGAGGAGCTATAATGGGTCTTACTCGAGGTGCCAATAGAGCTCATCTAGTGAGAGCAACACTTGAATCAATAGCATACCAAGTTAAGGATGTATTAAATGCAATGCAAGAAGACTCTGGTCTTAAGCTAAAAGATCTTAGAGTTGATGGAGGAGCAAGTAGCAATAATTTTTTAATGCAATTCCAATCTGACATACTGGATGTAAATATCGATAGACCGAAAGTTGTAGAAACTACAGCACTAGGAGCTGCATATTTAGCAGGTCTTGCAGTAGAGTTTTACAATAATAAGGATGAAATAAAAAAATCTTGGATTATAGATAGAGAGTTCATACCTAATATGAGTGATGATAAGCGAAATTTACTATATAAAGGATGGAAAAAGGCAGTAAGTAGATCTCTTTTATGGGCTAAAGAAGATGAAGAGTTTAGAGATGAGTTATCACGTATAGATAGTTAGAATAAAATAATATATAAAACATATAAAAAGTCGCTAAATTAGCGACTTTTTATATTAAGGCAAGGGAAAATAAAACTATTATAAATGGTAATATAAAGAATATTTTTCCTTTAATTGTACCGATATTTACAGTCCATCCAGCACCAAATCTTTTATTAACGAAAAGTGATGGATCATCTGGATTATTATAAATACAACCAAATATCCATAATGAATCATCATCATCAATAGAATAAACAGAATTCTTACTTTTATTAGGAGATTTATAATATAGATACATTTGATAAATTGCAGTTAAAATAATTATAATGGTAGTTGGCCATAAAATTAAAGGATTCACACTGCTTGCATTCATAGTAGCAATAAGTATATCTATAAATAAAACTTCACACTCTATATTTAAAACTAAAAAAGTAAATCCAAACATATTTAAATAATGTAAATGAGCTTTTTTACTATTATCTATAGAATTAATAGATAATTTAGCTCTAGTTTTTAATGAAGATATAGATGATATATAAATAACAACTCCAAGGCCAATCATCATACCTACAATAGCAAGTATTTTTATAAAGGATTTATCAGCAAATGCATCTGCATTTCCACTAGGTCCCCAGTGAGTAGGGATAGTATCTGGTATAGATTTATAATTAGATAATACATATATTCCAACTAAAGTAGCTACTATTATAGGAATTGTAAATAATAACGAATACTTTTTTACTATTTTATTTTTCTCTTGAATAAACTCTGTATCTAATATAACTTTAGTTTTTTCTAAATCTAAATCATATATATTAAGTGATAACTCAGATTTTAATGATTTAACTTTATTATGAATATTTATATATACAAAAAAGCTATACAAACAAAAAGCTAACATTGGCAAAATTGAAGAAGTTACATATGCCTTAAATATATAAATAGATGCTAACTCAAGTATTAAAGATATTATAAAACCAATAGTTGTAAATAGTTTATATTTTTTATCTAAATTTTTAAATTCATCTTTGTTAAAGTAATCAGAATTTAAGCTAATTCCATAGAACTGTCTTTTACCACTTAATGCTTGGGTAAAATAAGTTAATATATATAGTAAAAATAAAGTTGGAACATTAATAATTAAAGCTAAAGTACTATTCATAATCTTTCACCTCGTATTTATCAAATAATTTATTGCTATAATCTAAAAATTCTTCACGAGACATTCCTAAAAGGTAACTTTGAGCTACTAGAAGATCTAACATAGATTCAATTTTTTCAACATTAAAATCAGTTTTATCTAGTGGTAGTTTATTTACAATTGCACCTTTTCTTCTATCTATATTTATGTACCCTTCATCTTTAAGTAAGTTATAAGATTTATTAACTGTATGGAGATTTACTCCTATTTCTTCAGCCATATTTCTTACTGATGGTAAAGATTCATTTATTTTTAAATCACCACTGGCAATAGATTTAATTATTTGTTCTCTAATTTGAGTATAAATAGGAACATCACTATTAAAATCTAAATTTAAAATCATTTTTAAACCTCCATAATATTTCTAATCATTGTTATATATATTATATAACAACGATTAGAAATATTACAAGTGTGAATTATAAAGAAATATTAGAAAGGGAAATTTTTTGAAAAATTTACTGATTTGTAAGCTAAAGCAAACTAGTAAGACTATAAATACTAAGCAGGTTATATAGTAAGTTGTTAAGAGACTTTAAAAGAGATATTTAATGAATATAGCTTAAAATATATAGTATATAATAAAAAATAAATTTAATTTATAAAACTTATTTACAATATTCGACGGGTATGCTAATATAGCTTTAATAAAATAAATAGTACCTTTAATCCAGTTCAGAGAAGCTGGCAAGGTTTTCGGATATGAAAATTATAGTATTTTAATAAGTATACATATATATAATTATAGTA
>ERZ773239.1335-NODE-1335-length-19234-cov-3.499088_pt1 | contig 19234 bp, 18 predicted proteins | sample MGYA00580521_ERZ773239 | MGnify/ENA primary metagenome ERZ773239 (study PRJEB29015, sample SAMEA2737801) | human gut metagenome | biome: human gut; feature: human-associated habitat; material: faeces | place: China | collected 2012 ... | reverse complement strand
GCAGGCTGGTTACCAGCTCGGTAAGCCTTCCGCTCTCTTCCAGAATCGTGTGGGCAGCCGTTTCCGGCTCTTTGAAAATTCCATGTTCAATGCCCTGTGCGTAACCGCTAATGGACATCAGTGGGTTTCTCAATTCATGGGATACATTCTGGAAAAAGTCTTTTTGAATTTCCTGTGACCGTTTGAGCTGCTCCGCCATGTGGTTCATTTCCGTACGGAGATTTTCCAGTTCATAAAGATCATAGGATACATTCGTTTTTGTGAAATCACCCTGCCCGATTTCTTTAGCCCGAAGGCAAAGCTGCTCCAGAGGCACCGTAATTCCCTTTACCATATGCCAGATCAGAAGAAGGCACAGGCAGACCAGAATACTGCTTAACAGAAAAATCCAGTGGACTGCCGGCTTCAGCCATAAAGTCAGACGGGATACGGAACAGGTTACAGCCACACAGCTGATCTGCGGAAGATGTCCGGGAATTTCATAGAAATCGGTAAGGTATGTTCCGGTTTCCGATTTTACAGAGATGCCGGACAACGTGCCGGATGAAAGTTCCGTACTCCGGATTTTCTGGCATTCTTCAATCAGAGACTGTATCTGCTCCCTCTTTTCTTCATGTTTGGGGTAGACGGCTTTGCCCTGTGATTCATATACAATTATTTCTGCGTTTGCACCGCTTTCCTCTATAATCGTCTGCGCCCGAAGCAGAAAGCCACGAATCTGCTCTCTGCGATCCTCCGCACCGATTTCCTCAGGCTCCGCAGAAAATGTTTTACCGATCAGCGCAGTTAATGGCTCTTGAATCTTGCCCAGTTCACTGGCCGCAGCATAATGGGCAAACTGGTCAGCAAAATGCCAGAATACCAGACTGCATGCAGGCGGGATCAGAACCAGAATCAACACAATGGGCAGCAGGATATGCCAGAGAATGTTTTTTCTCCTTTTTCTTATCATGATACGGACTCCTTTTCCAGTCGAAATCCAAAGCCCCACACAATTTCGATCCGCACGCTGCTTTTGCATTCCCGCAGTTTTCTGCGCAGGCGTTTTACCAGATCGTCTGCGGCCCGGGTATCTGCCTGCCAGTTATACTGCCAGAGATTTTTCAGCAGTTCATCTCGGCTTACTGCCCGGTCCTGATGTTCCACAAGATAGGTAAGAAAATCAAATTCCGTAGGAGTTAAGGACAGAGGAGTATTATTCAGTACAGCAGATCTACGTTCTGGATAAAGAATCAGCGGGCCGAACAGCAATTCTGAAATCGTGTGGTTTTCTTCTGCAAGTCTTCTCTCGAAATGATGCAGGCCTTTATCGTATGATGGTTTCAGGATCAGAAAAGATCCAAAGAACAAAAAAACAATAGAGAGAAAAGGAGACGATGATTATGATGAGAAAAAATATAAAAACCGGCCTGATTGCCTTTGGAATGTGCCTGGCACTTCCTTTCTGCTCTTTCGCGGCAGTAAAAAACCCGGAAAAAGCAGAAGGACGTGAGGAGCGGGCACAGATCCGCACTGAGCTTGCCTCTTACCGCGAAGTCCTGGATTCCAACACAAAAGAACTCTCTGATCTTATCAGCGAGAAGAAGGCACTTATCGACGAAGTAAAGGAAGCTATACCAATTTATACTATAACAAAGAATAACAAAAATGCGAGAGAAAAACCACGGCAAAACTGTGGCAGCCTCTCGCATTTTTATTTAAATTTTTAGACTCCCGGTCCGACTTTCTCTGCTCCATTTCCGGAATTTTGGCCAGGTGCTTCTAAAGCGGCATTCGTTTCTGCCGCGGTTGGAGCACTGGATGTACCTGGTCCATTTGTAGAAGATCCCGGTCCGGCACTGATGTGGCCGGAAGCGGTTGTCTCAGATGAACCCGGACGATCCTGCGGCGCGCTGATGACGCCGGAAGAAGTTTCGGTTTCTTCCGTTTCCTCTGCTTCAGAGCTTTCAATCGTCTCATCTGCGGATTCCGAAGACTCTTCCACGGCTTCACTGCTCTCCTCTGCAGCCGGTTCTGTCTGGGCCGGGGCGGCAGCAGGCTGCTCAGACTTTCCTCCGGTCTGTCCACCTCCGTTATTGCCTTCCGCTCCTACATTCTTACCAGACTCGGTATCTTTGCCAGGTTCACCAAGGCCTGTCTTCTGCGCAATGTAATTGCTGATCTCTCTTACAGAAGACGGGGCATCATAGGATTCCTGGTCATATAAGAAGGTATGAAGCTGTATCACATTGCTTTCCAGAGTGGTCGGAATCACGCAGGATTTTTTACCGATCTTCATCTCCTGATGAGAGAACGGGAAACCGGAGGTCTGTCCGATATAATACTTTCTTGCACCCTTTGCCATCGTGAGGATATCGTCTACGCCAATGCTGGTAGAAATCTCCGGGTAAACGGCTCCAACCAGCGTACGCAGGGTCTTAAAATCAGAAGATTTCGCTTTTTCCATGGCCTGTCCCAGTACCTTGCGCTGGCGCTCTGTCCGGTTAAAGTCAGTATCCATCAGACGCAGTCTTGCATAAGCAACGGCCTGGACACCATCCAGGTGGTTCATGCCGCTGTGATCCAGCTGATAGGAACCGACTCCGGTGGAATTTACGGTTTCCGTGATAAAGGAATTGATGTAGGCAAATTCCTTATCACTGATTTCAATGTCCACGCCGCCGAGCACGTTGATGGCATCCACAACAGCCTTCCAGTTGAATGTGGTATAATCATCAATTTTCAGATTTAAGTTGCGCTCCAGCGCCTGAACTGCCTGTTCATGACCACCCTTGAAATATGCCTCATTGATCTTATCATAATCATCTTCCTGATCAGAAATCCGCAGATAGCTGTCGCGGAAAACCGATACCAGACGGATTTCACCGGTCTTCTTATTAATGCTGGCGATCATCTCCACATCGGAAAGGGCGCCTTTTTCCAGATTGCCGTCACGGGAATCCACACCGAACACCGCAATGGTCCAGTAGCCGTTATCCCGGAAATGACGGTACAGAAACAAACCTGCGAACAAGCATACCACCAGGATCAGTATTTTCCCAAAATGTTTTTTCTTCCGGCGTTTTCTGCGAGGTCTTTCATAAGCGTAATCGGCACGATTCTGTCTCATATCGCTCTGACGGTTCCTCCCTCTGGAATATTCCTGCTCTTTTTCACTCTGGGCGATGGTGCGGTTTAACTCCTGCTCCAGCGCGTTTTCATAAGTATCGTAATCATCCAGATCCAGTTCTTCGATCTGGTTCGGACTCAGATCATCAAAATCCGCGTCTGGCGCATCCGGTGTACGGCTGTAACTGCGGCATTCCGGCACTGAATCCGGAGTATCGCGCCGGCTGCTTCTGCGGGACGGTGCGCCCTGTTTTTTTCGCTGCTGTCTTGCACGCATGCGGTCCAGCTCGTCTCCCTCAAATGGCTCCTCTCTATAATTCAAACCATACTCCTCTCTGACCGGAATTTCCGGCCGGTAATATTTAATCGATCAGACGGCGGTAATAAGGCCATCCGGCATTACGTGTTCCGACTGTAACATTATTGATAGAACCACTGGTCTCATGGACACACCGGATCCGTCCATCGTCTGTCCAGCCCAGGAACATGACCACATGGGCATCTGCACCGGTACGGATTAAAATATCTCCAGGCTGCAGATTTTCCCGGCTGATGCGCCTGCCGAGAGCCGCCAGACCGCTGGTTCCTTCATAAGGAAGATGATTGCCTGTAACAGACCAGTACACCCAGCTGATCCAGCCAGAGCAGTCCAGACCCTTTAAGGTGCGTCCGTCCTCATCCGGCGATACCAGAGTACCGAAATGGTTCCCTTCATAATTTTGGGCAGCCGGTTTGCCACCCCAGTAATAAGGTACTTTGCCGACAGAATTTAGGGCAAAACGTAAAAGTTCCTTTCTGGTTTCTGAGATATCGGATGGAAGACCATCCAGATATTCCGCAATTTCTTCTGCCGTCAGCGGAGTTCCGGTTGAAATGGAAGACACACTGAGCCCATATTTCTGATACCAGTCTTCGGAAGCCAGGGCAATGGCTGCCGCACGGTTTTCTTCCGTCCAGCCCTGCCAGCCTCCTTCTGTATATTTACTTTCATCATTTCCGGCTGCGTCAAGAGCAAACAAACCGGCACCCTCTGTCAGGCCTCCAATCTTCATGGTGACTGTCAGGTCTACATGGCCCGGACAGCTTAACCCGCTGCTTTTTGATTCCTCCACCGCAGAAGATTCCTCCACCGCAGAAATTTCTGCCGCACTGCTCTCTTCCTGTTTCGAAGCAGTTTCGGCAGAACCTTCGGATTCAGAGGTTTCCGGTTTGGAAGCTTCTGAATCTGTCCAACTCTTATCAACAGAGGAAAGGACAGATTCAGTCTGTTCTGCATTGGACGGCGAAGCTGCTTTCTGTTTCGATGGAGCCGTGATCACGCCGCTGGTAGATTCCGGTACAGTCTCAGCAAGCTCGGTTTCGGCAGCAATACTTTCCGCACGGCTTGCCTCTTTTGCTTTCTTTTCTGCTGTGGTCAGCCCGGCTGTGATCACGCTGTCCTGCGCCTGGCTGTCAGAAGCGGATTCTCCTGTTTGACCGTTCTCTTCGGATGATATCTCCTCATAAGGACGTTCCATGTTCGGATTCTCTTTTTCTGCCTCTGCTTCTTCCAGCAGAGCCTTCTGTTCCAGTTCCTCCGCGTTCTTTCCGATGCAGCCAGAACAGTAATAGACGTCACTGATTGACATGGTATAGGAATGAGATGCTTCCCACAATGCTTTTGCGTAAGAAAGGAACGCATCACTGTCCTGCGGATTATGATAATAGGTATAGACATTCGCCATCGACATGATCTGCGGTACATTGGAATATGGGGAGACAGCATGACCGTCCCCATCTACCGCCTGAATCCGCACGTTGCGAAAACTTCCAATCGTCCATGTGGAGGGATTTTCCTTCTGATGGCTTTTGTCTTCCGGATTATACTTTCCAAGAATGCGTTCCCTGGAAATGCCAAGCTTTGCCGCCATATCTGCTGGCGTTACATCGGAATAGCTGTAAAGCGCACTGGACCAGTTGGCATCCCTGGTCATCAGTTCATGAAACACGTGACCAGCCAGACTCTTTGTGATATCCGTTTCATCTCCGCCCTCTGGAAAATAGTGGACCAGGTTCAGCTCTTCCAGGGTGGGAATCCAGGCACTCTGTGTTTCCGCTTCTGTTGAGGCTGCCGCGGTTGAAGCTGCCATGGTCTCCTCTGTTTCAATTTTCTCATCCGGAACAGCTGCCTTTACAGCAGGGTGATACAGAAAAGAAACACCAATGCTTCCGGCTCCAAGAACCAGAACCATTCCTGCAGCTGCCCATTTATTTTTGTAACGGACCATGGAATCTGCGATAAGCTTCATGATCTGTTCAGAATTGAAATGTGGTTTCATACTCGTTGTCTCGTTCTTCTTTGGTTTTGATGTAGCAATACAACTTTGTATTTTAACACAGAAGTTTTGGGAAATACAGAGCGGAAACTTTAATATTTCATGAAGAAACTGCATTTCATTGACGAAAAAACGATTCTGGTCTATAATTAACGCGATTTCGTTTTTCAGGAGGAACGAAATGTACAATAGCAAAGCTATAGCGCCATGCACCTGAGAACTGTACGTGAAAGCTGAAAAGCTGGTTTTTCAGGTTAACGAGGTGGAGAGATCATCGAAAATTCGGCGGGTACTCTCCCATGCTTCTCCGGGCGTGTATATTCTGTGAAATATGCGGGCAACCGCAAAACAAACGCAGGATAACCGGAGGGTCTTCTTTTTGTACGCATTTTTGCGCGAATTTTACATTTTGAACCATGACAACAGGAAAGACAGAAAGGAATTTTTATAATATGTGTGGAATTATTGGATATTCAGGACCTTTAGACGCAAGCAAGATCCTCTTAGACGGCCTCAGCGGTCTGGAGTACCGTGGCTATGACAGTGCCGGCATCGGTCTGTGTATGGAGGACACCAGTATCTGTATCGCGAAAAAGGTCGGAAAAGTAAAAAATTTAAGAGAATACTGTGCGGCAAATATCCACGGAACTGCCCACAGCGGCATTGGCCATACCCGATGGGCTACCCACGGCGGCGTTACCGATGCCAATGCTCATCCGCATCGTGCCGGAAAAGTTACCCTGATCCATAACGGCATCATTGAAAACTATCACGAGCTGACGGAACAGTTTCATTTAGAAGGACAGCTCGTCTCCCAGACGGACAGTGAGGTGGCTGCAAGAGTCCTGGATGCCCTGTATGACGGAGACCCGTTAAAGGCCATTCAGAAGCTTCAGGAGCTGATTGTGGGTTCTTACGGCTTCTGCATCCTGTTCGATGATCAGCCGGGATCAGTATATGCGATCCGCAGAGTGAGTCCGCTGGTGGCCTCCTATACCCATGCAGGCGCGATCATTGCATCGGATTTGACTGCACTGATCCCCTACAGTAATCAGTATTTTGTTGTGCCGGAAGATAAAATCGTGCGCCTGACTCCTTACAAGGTGCATGTATACAATATGGATGAGAACTTTACTAAGGTATATCCAGAGATCATGACGGTCAACTGGAATATGGACGCGGCTATGAAGAACGGTTATCCGCATTTTATGATGAAGGAGATCCACGAGCAGCCGGAGGCTATGAAAAATACCATCCTCCCGCGTATCAGCAAGGGACTTCCGGATTTCTCCGATGATAAAATCCCGGATGAGATCTTCAAAGACTGCAATCAGATCCACATTGTGGCCTGTGGTACTGCCATGCATACCGGTATGGTAGCTCGGGCGCTGATGGAGCCGATCCTGCGGATTCCGGTTACTGTGACCATTGCTTCTGAGTTCCGCTATGAGCAGCCGTTGATTGACGAGCATACCCTGGTGCTGATCATCTCCCAGTCTGGTGAGACCATTGACACCCTGGCCGCTTTGCGCCTGGCTCATGAGTACGGCTCTAAAACTCTGGCCATTGTGAATGTAAAAGGCTCTACGATCGCAAGAGAAAGTGATTATGTGCTTTACACCCATGCGGGTCCGGAAATCGCGGTAGCCAGCACCAAGGCTTACTCCGTACAGCTCGCTGCCCTTTATATGATCAGCTGCCGCATGGCACTGGTTCGCGGCAAGTTTACAGAAAAACAGGCTATGGAATTCCTCTCCGACCTGCTAGATGTGATCCCGGCAATGGAGACCATGATCGCGCAGGAACAGATGATCAAGGGTGTAGTTTCTCACATCATTCAGAGTCCGGATGCGTTCTTTATCGGCCGTGGCCTGGACTATGCCTTTTCCTTAGAAGGTGCCCTGAAACTGAAAGAGATTTCCTACATTCATGCGGAGGCTTATGCAGCCGGGGAATTAAAGCACGGCACCATTGCCCTGATTTCTGATCAGGTACCGGTCATTGCCATTGCAACTCAGGAACATGTGTTCTCCAAGACCATTTCCAACATCCGTGAGGTCAAAGCCCGCGGAGCCTTTGTAATTCTGCTGACAAAAGAAGGCTCTGTAGTGGATGACAATCTGGCTGATATCCGAATCCGCATTCCGGATGTAGACGACCGCTTCACTGTATTCCCGATCGCTGTCGTGCTGCAGCTGATTGCCTATTATGCTTCTCTCGGAAAGAATCTGGATGTAGACCAGCCGAGAAACCTGGCGAAATCGGTAACGGTAGAATAAATCAAATTTTAAATCACTCAATGAGCACAGCAATTCCGTCTGTGCTCATTCTTTTACTCATGACGGTCATTGTGAAGGACCTTACTGCAATTGCGATGACAGACGGTACGGACATTTTTCCAAATAAGCCATCGCCCGGATAAATTCCGCTGTTCATTCCGCTTCATCCGTGATAGAATAAAAACAGTGTTTCGGGATGGTACAGAATCATGGAGGGATGTAAATGGAACCGATGTATTTGTCAATCCAGCCCGTGGAAACCGGGAAGCGGATCAAGCAGCTGCTTTCAGAGCAGAACTATACGATCCGAGAGATCCAGGGTGCGTTCGGCTTTGAAAACCCGCAAGCAATCTACAAGTGGATTGCGGGAAAATCCCTGCCGAGCCTGGACAACTTTATCATTCTCAGCAGATTATTACATACCAGCATTGAAAATATCCTCGTCATTGACGGGGATATTCCTCGTTTATGGGCCGGCTTAAACCAGTGGTTCAATGACAGCTTTCCTCTCCTGTCTTATAATCGTGTCATAAGGAATTGATGAGGAGGCGAACACATCATGAAAATGACTTCGGCTTATGCCAATAAACTGCTCAAAAGCCTGGCAGATGAAAAATCTTACTGGACAAACAAGGAAGAGGCATCCCGCACTTACGTTGCTGCCGTCGGCGAGGAACCAGTCATCCCGGAGTATGACTACTCCGCCGTTTCCGATACCTTAAATGAAATTGACCGGAAAACCGTCATCATCAGGCACGCACTGAACCTGGCCAACGCCACCGCAAAGATCCCGGTCGGTGATACGGAAATGAGCGTGGACAGCATCCTGGTCAAAATGGCACAGCTTAATTACCGGAAAACAACTCTGGACACCATGCGGAAATGCCTGCCGAAAATGAGGGAATCTTCCCACTCATTCAGCTCCAGAAATGCCGTTCCTGAATACCGCTACACCAACTATGACCCAGAGCTGGTAAAACGGGATTATGAACGTATCTCCGGTAAGATCATGGAAATGCAGATTGCCCTTGACCAGTACAATCAGACGTTCCTGTTTGAAGTGGAGCTCTAAAGGATTTTTCCGTACAGGGTCTTTAAAAATGCAAATGGGATTGTTAACGTTCAGTGGCATGGATTGTTTTGTTATTTTTTATCCGTTGTATCTTTCGGTTCATGGTAAAATAATCAGACAAATTATAGAGGTTAATCATCCCCTGTAGAAAACCCGTGAGCGATCACACCGGTACCGGGGTACGGTTTCAGGCACCACCGGCTGCGAAATGGAAATTCCGCAGCCTTTTCCTTACATACAGCTATCACAAAGGAGGAGACCATGAAAAAATCATTTGTCCCGATCAGCAAACAGAGTAAGAAAGCACAAAAAGCATACCATTCCTTACAGCGCTCCACCTGGGGCATCCTGAACCCGGCAACGCGGACCATGCCGAACGGCAAGGCATACAACCGGAAGAAGCAGAAAGCGAACGACAGAAGCGGCAGGGAATCATCCTTCGACTCCCTGCCGCTTTGTTTTTGCCCATCCATGCCTATCAATCCCACAGGTTCCGGAAATATTTCATCATAAGCTCCATTCCCTGCTTCAGGCACCGGTCCCGGTACTCACGCAATTCATTCTCAGCCGCCAGCCACTTTTCAGAGATCTCCACATATTCCGGCACATCGCTCATCGTATACAGACGGTGCGTATGCTTCCGTTTTTCCCTCGCAATTTCCTCTTCCGTTTTCAGCATCTCACCGAACATACTGTACTTTTCTGTGAATTCTTCCCGTGCCAGGTCATGCTCTTTCTCATACGGATTCTTCTTTCTGCACGTATCCTCATTTGCTTCCCGGAACAGAGCTTCCTGCTCTTAGCAAATGCAAGATACTCTTTTCTGGCACATTTACGGTATCTTCTTGGCAGCTTAAGACCATAGCATTTACAAAAACGGTAAATCATGGTCTCCAGTTTTTCTCTTGCTTCATTCAACAGTGAGATATCCTGCGGATAACGTATGTTTGCAGGCGCACAGGTTGCATCAAGGGTCAGCGTTCCTTTGTGTGTATCTTCTTTTGCAGTACCGTCATCATTGGTTTTTCCTCCGGATGGCGGAGTATGGTCATCTTTGTCATCATCCTTATGCGCAAGAAGATACTCGTTTACTTCCATCAGCATTTCTGCGAAAATGCGTTTACGAAAAAGAACCAGTGTACTTGCATCAAACGGAGCTTCTTCCCGAAAGCCGGGAAGTCCGATAAAGTATTGCAGATACGGATTCTCAGCGATCTGCTCCACGAGTTCACGGTCAGAATACTGGAACTTGGTCTGGATGATCAGAGCTCCTAACGCCATGCGAAGAGGCTTGGCTACATTACCGGTATCACTTGGGAAAAGTTCAGCGTATTTGGCTTCAAACGTATCCCATGGGATACGGTCAGCCAGTTTGATCCAGCGGTTATCCGGATTCATGTGGAGACCCAAAGGCTGGTTGAAGTCAAGGAAGGAATGCTGTAGCTTGTCGATCGGTTTGTACATTGTTTTAGCTCCTATATGCTCAAAATCTGTAAAAAACTGCAAGAAAAACGATTTGTTTTCGTCAAAATCCTTGCAATCATTATACCAGAAAATGGGGCAAAAGTCAGTAAAATTAAGTGTTTGCGGCTTAATCAGCAGACACTAATTAAATGCAAAAGCCCAAAAAGCACCCAGCCGTTAAGAAGAGGAAAGCATCTTTCCACCCCTCAACGGCTGGGTTTTTAGATTAACTTAATGACATTGCGCCGAAGCGTCCCTTTTTTCGTCCTTTATGATTCGTTTTCCGCAATGGTACGCCGCAAAAGATTCATTTCGGCTTCATAGCCGTAATCCTCTTTTTCGCTGCTCTCCTTTGCCAATTCCAACGCCTGACGGCATAGATCCAAACCGGCTTTCTTTGCCCTGCGGCCGCCGATACCCAAAAGCTTGCAGCGCGCCAAGCGCATTTTGCATTTCACACTGCCCAATTTCTCGCCAGTTTCATAGCAGCGGCGCGCTTCCTTTCCGTCCTGCGCAACGACGACGCCGTTTTCATAAAAACGCCCCAACGCCCACCAGGCGCTGTCGTCATTCCCATCGGCAGCTTTGCGGTAATGGGCATACGCCTCAGACAGCTTCCCTGCCTGCTCCAAATGCCATCCCATGTTGTAATCCGCCATGGCTTCGCCCAGCTCCGCCGCGCGGCGATACCATTCCATGGCCGTTTCCAAATCCCGCGGCACGCCCCGTCCCATCGCATAACATTCGCCCAGGCTATTCATGGCAGCCGGGTGGTTCTGCTCTGCTGCTCGTTCGTACCAGCAAATTGCCTTTTTCATATCCTGTTCCACGCCTTCGCCGTGGTCGTAATGCCAGCCGAGATTATGCATGGCATCAGCATTTCCGCCCTCGGCGGCAGCAGTATACCAACGGATCGCTTCCGTCATATTTTGTTCCACGCCTTCGCCGTGCTCGTAGCAGCATGCCAGATTATGCATGGATTGCAAATTGCCACACTGTGCGCCCTGCTCATACCATTTTACGGCTTCCTGCCAATTCTGCTCCACGCCATATCCCCTTTCATAGCACCGGCCAAGATTGCACATGGCACTGCCGTTGCCGCCTTCGGCACTGCGGCGATACCAGTAAAGCGCCCTTTCTTCGTTCTGTTCCACGCCTTCGCCGCGCTCGTAGCAGCGTGCCAGATTATGCATGGATTGCAAATCGCCACACTGTGCGCCCTGCTCATACCATTTTATGGCTTCCTGCCAATTCTGCTCCACGCCATATCCCCTTTTATAGCACAAGCCCAGATTGCTCATGCTAACCGGATAGCCGCACTCCGCACCTCTGCGATACCAGGAAAAGGCCTGCTCCCAACTCTGCTCCACGCCGCAGCCCTTTTCATAGCAGTATCCCAGATCCGCCATTGCCACGCTCACGCCACTCTCTGCCGCCTCGCGGAACCAATGCACAGCATGCTCCCAGTTTTGCTCCACGCCGTCGCCGTATTCATAGCATACGCCCAGCCGGTGCATACCTTCACCGTAACGCTGATACGCCGCCGCGCGCACCCAGTGCATGGCCTCGGCAGCGTCGGCTTCCACGCCGATCCCGTCGTGGAAGGCGCGGGCGAGCAGCATCTGTCCGCGGGGCGAACCGTATTCCGCCGCCTTGCAGTATAACTCGGCAGCCTGTTTCGCGTCCGGAGCCGTGCCAATGCCGTATTGATAGCACACGCCCAAGCAGCACACCGCATTCAGGCTCCCCATTTCCACCGCCTGCTGATAAAGCCAAAAAGCCTGAACCGGATCCGCCTCCACGCCGTTTCCCTGCTCCATGCAGATGCCCAGATTGCATACGCCCCATGCGCTGCCGAGATATGCAGCTTTCCGAAAACAATCCACCATGCGCTTTTTATCCGATGCCTCTGCATCCCAAAGGGTGTTGCCTAAAGCCGTCCAATCATCTCCGGTCATATCGGCCTCGTTGGCGCGCAGCAATTTCCGGCCGCACTGCGGACAGCGCTCCGGCAGCTTTTCGCCTTCATCCCAATAATTACAGGTGTGATCCTCGCAGTGATAAATCATCGTTTCCAACTCCTTCCGCCTGCTGAAAAAAACAGCGCGTTACACTATTTTTCATAGTATAACACGCTGCTTCAAAAAAGGAAAGACCGATCGGTCAGTCCTCGTTGCCGAAGAACTTATCGTGCACCACTTTGATGGCGCGGTTTGCATCGTCCTTGTTCACCAATACCGAAATACGAATCTCGGATGTAGCAATCATCTGGATATTGATACCTGCATCATACAGCGCCTCGAACATATCGGAGGCCATGCCCACATGCGTCATCATACCGGCGCCCACCAGGCTGATCTTGGCCACATTATCGTCCACCTCAATGCTGTCATATTCGAGCACATCCTTGTTCTCTTCCAGCACCCGGCGGGCATCGTCCAGGCTGCTCAGCGGGCAGGTAAAGTTGATGTCCTTACTGCCGCTGCGGCCCACAGACTGCAAAATAATATCCACATTTACATTGTGACGGCTCAGTAGCGAAAATACCTTAAAAGCAACACCGGGGCAATCTTCCAGACCCACCAGAGAGAATCTCGCAAAATTATCCATCTTGGCAACGCCGCCGATATTCGTCTTTTCCAATTTTATTACCTTCTTGACTTTTGTGCCAGGTATATTTTTCAGACTGGAAACCCACGACAAACGCATGAGTAAATAAATTGTGAACACGCCCCTTTTCTGATAAAATTAAAAGAAAAGGGGTGTTGATACATGCAGGAATTATTAGATTGGCTGGAATACATAGAAGATGATCGTCAGCAAAGGAAAGTTCGTCATACATTGAAGGACATTCTTGTTATTGTATTGTTTGCAACACTGGCAAATGCAGATGACTGGGTGGAAATGGCATTGTTTGCGGAAAGTTATCAGGATTATCTACGCAAATATATTGAGTTAAAAAACGGAATACCATCTCATGACACGATCAGACGTGTAATGGGGATGATATCACCGGAGATCATACAGCAGCTTTATGGAAAATGGCAGGATCGATTAAATCAGAATGAAGGGGAACTACTGAAGAAGATCATTTGTATAGATGGTAAAACCATGCGCTCCAATAAAAGAGGAGATGGGAAGGCATCCCACATTGTATCAGCATGGAGTAAAGAGTCAGGTTTCTGTCTTGGACAAAAAGCAGTTGAAGAAAAAAGCAATGAGATCGTAGCGATCCCGGAATTGCTGGACAAGATCCAGATAAAAGGCCAGATCGTAACAATCGATGCAATGGGAACGCAGACTGCAATAGCGGAGAAAATAAAGAAAAAACGGGCAGACTATGTGCTGGCATTGAAGAGAAATCAAAACAGTCTGTATGAAGATGTACAAGAATACTTTTCAGACGAAGAGTTCCCAAAAGAGATCCGTGAAAGAGGTAATTACAAAAAACCCAGGAAAAAGCACATGGTCAGATCGAGATAAGGGAGTATCATCAGACAGAGGATATAAAGTGGTTAAGCAAAACTTAGTGATATGGAACTCTATTTAACCATTACTACAAGTGGACAATTGAAATCCATCGTGTTAGGTAATATAAATTATATAACAAAATCTTATAGAGCATTGAAACACGGCATGTACAATGCGGATGCCCTTAGAAATGAGTTGCTCGACATACTAAATTTATCAGATATTGAAGTAAAAAGTTCAAAATAGTGGGAAAATCCCAGCGCCGAAACGTGGACAGCACCCCATTTGTTAGACAAGTATGGTAAAATACTTGTACTAAAAATGGGGTGCTGTTCATTTTTTAATATTTCAGATCATAATCGCTGGTGAAGCCCATTTCGGATGCCGGTTTTGCAATCGGCTCCACAGAGGGCGTCTCGTCAATGCGGAAGGCGCTAATCAGCGACTGCATCATGGCTGCCTGTCCGGAAAGTTCTTCACTGGCCGCCGCGCTTTCTTCTGCCGTTGCCGAGTTGGTATGTACAACCGAAGAAACCTGATTGAGGCCCTGCGTAATCTGGGCAATCGCTTCGGCTTCTTTTGTCGCATTTTGAGAAATTTCCATGACCGCAGTAATGAACTGCTCGGCGTAGGCCGACGCTTCTTCCAGAACCGATGCCGTATCACTGGCCAGCAAGCTGCCCTTGTTGACCGCTTCAATCGAATTGAGGATCAGTTCCTGAGTTTTCTTGGAAGCTTCAGCCGATTTTCCGGCTAGGTTGCGCACTTCGTCAGCCACCACGGCAAAGCCCTTGCCAGCTGCACCCGCGCGAGCCGCTTCCACAGCTGCATTGAGCGCTAGGATATTGGTCTGGAACGCAATGTCGTCAATGGTCTTGATAATGCCCCGAATGGTATCGGATGTCTGCTTGATTTCGCCCATGGCCGATACCAAATCGTGCATTTTGTCGGTACACATTCCCAGCTTTTCACCCGCAAACTTGCTTTGCTCGTTGGCATGTTCAGCCTGCTCTGCCGTATACGAGATTTTCTGCGAGATTTCCGAAGCCGATGCCGAAAGCTCCTGCACCGAGCTTGCCTGCTCGGTCGAACCCTGCGCCAGCGCCTGTGCCCCGCTGGCCACCTGATTGGCGCCTGCGTCGACTTGGCCGGCTGCTGTGCGCACCTGCGACATGGTTTCTTTCATCGCATCGGTGATGCCGTGCAGCGACTGCTGGATTTGTACAAAGTCGCCGCGATAAAGCGCCGAGGTCTGGGCGGTGAGATTTTTGTTCGAGATTTCACCCAGTACATAGGCAATATCCGAAATGATCCTTTTCAGACTGGCCTGCGTATGCGCAAAGACCTCTTCCAGATCGCCGATCTCGTCGTTGGTTTGGCGTTCGATGTCCGAACTCAGATTGCCCTCGGCAAATTTCTGAGCCACCTGACCGATCAATCGCAGGGGTCTGACCAGGGCACGGGTTCGGAACAGACAAATAAGCGAGGTAATGACGATGCACAGCAGGAACCCGATTGCCAGAATGACAAAGATCATCGTGATCTGCCGCATGTACTCGCTGCCGGTCATACAAGCCAGAACCGTCCAGTAGTACCGCTCAATAAAACAGGTGCCGCCATAATAGGTCTTGCCATCGCGCTGGTACTTGATCACCTCGCTGCTTCGGTTGTTTTCCAGCGGTTGCTTTATATTGTCTGAATATGGAATGTCTTTCAGGTTTTTCATCAGATTCGTGCTGTCCGGGTGGTAGATGATATTCTGCGACGAATCGTACAAGGTGATATAACCGTTTTCACCGATCTTGATTTGGCTGAAATATTCTTTCAGAGTGTCCAGCGACAGGTCAAGGCCGACCACGCCGATCATTTCCCCGGCCGCATTGTTGTATGGTATGGCGACGGTCACGACCAGATTGCCGGTAGAGAGCTCCGTATACGCCGGTGTCATGATGTTTTCGCCCGGATTTTGCTTCAAAAGCTGATACCAGATGCGTCCGGTGATGTCAAACGAAGCGTCGGTGACGTATCCGTTCGACTGGATAAACTGGTTATTTTTCACCCCGGCCAGCCAGACGCCCTGCACGGTTTCCCCGCCGACCGTGTCGGCATATTGCAAATCGCGCAACACCTGCTGGTAAAGCGGCGACATTTCAAACCGGTAAGTTGCGGGCGATTGCTCCATCTGCGCCATGATCTGCCGCACCGAAGGCCGGTCGCTGATAAACTGTCCGCTGACGAAGAAAGGATCAAAATATTGTGTGACCTGGCTCGAAACCGCATCCATCTGGCTTTCGATGTCCTTGTTTTGCAGGGCACGAATGGTATTGACGACCATTGAGGTGATGATGATTGCTAGGATAATCAGAATAATTGCGATTGGTATTGCGATGTTGAGGATCATTTTTCCACTGACCCCAAGTCGAAAATGTTTTTTCTCTTCTTTGGTTTTCGCTAAAAGCATCCTTAATCTGGGAATTCACATATATGATATGCGCCTCATCCTTAAACAATTTCCCAGTTTCCTTTACAACCCTATCAATATGATAGATTGGGAGATCTGCTTTCATAACATCATTTTCTGTAATGAAGATTACGAAAGTCTCATTCAGAGCCTCATACAAATCACCTGGTTCGGTGACATTCGCATCAATCAATGCGCTGTTGTATCGGGCCCTCTTCGCGCCAGCACCTTTGTCACTCCGCTGAACCTCTACATTAAATACACGGCCATGACTATCGATAGCAAGAATGTCCAGTCTTACGGACCGGCCCTGTAAGTTCTTGATGCCACGCTGACTGTGTACTTCCAGAACGTTGATGCTTTCATCGTTCAGGATGATCCGAAGCAACAGTTCCGCACACTGGATATCTTCAAATACTTTCGTCATGAAGTCATCATCCAATAAGCGGAAACCTCTGAGTCTTTGCAGATCTTCCTGATGTTTCTTTTCAAAATCCGTGCATCTTCCTCACTTTCTCTGTGATATTTTATATAAACAGGGAAAGCCCTTCTGTAGGCATCCCCTGATCATATCGATCTCGGGGCAATGCCCACTTATCAACTTTTTGGAACTAATAATGTATAGTATTATCTTACCACACTTGAAACAGCGTCGCAAGATTTCCTTCGATATTTCACCATTACTCTATGCCTTGCATCAACCTATTATAAGTATGGATATGGATCATGGTTCCCAACTGCGATTTTTCGGTGTAGAGGAATTTTAAATTTGTACGCCCAATGACTCCACGTTCTGTTCTTTCACAGTTTTGGACCACGATTCGCTTTTTTCATGATGTTCTCTCCCCTTCTCGGTTTCAACCGGAGCGTTTGTTCCCACAAGGTCTTGTCGAGGAAGGGCGGTCCGGCAGTGGTCTTGCCCACGATCAGTTAAGCTTTTGCCCTGTTTTCCGTGCTCCGGCTTAAATCCGGACCCTTTTCTGTCGATAATAAGGATATGAAAAACATTTTTCTGCCGATAATAAGGATATGAAAAACATTTAGACAGGAGGTTCCGCAATGAAAATTCAAGATGCGAAGAAGGCATACGCCGCGCAGATGGATACGCTGTGGACACGGAAACGCGACCTGTCGCAGGCGCTCAAAAATTGCCAGCAGGGCGGCGCGCCCAATGTGGATCGTGTGGAGATCTCCCGTGAACTGTCCGCCGTGGACGCGCAATACAACGAGGCCCAGGGCGTGATGGAGAGCATCATCGAGCGGGAGACTGCCATCCACAACGCCGAGGTTGCAAAGCAGCAGGGCAATGCTCTGTCGAAGGCCGCAGAGGAGATGGGCAAGATGCTGGAGATCTACCACCGCATCGCCTCCGGCGGCCAAGTCCCTCCGGAGGATGAACAGCGGCTGATGGAATACAACCACGAGCTTTACATGGCGGCCAAGACCGCGGCCATACTGCAAGAGGGAGACGGCGAGAAGTACGACTCCCTCTTTGAGGACGGGGAGGAAAAAAACGGCGAAGAAAAGACCGCCAGCGAGATCGCGGGCGAGGCGGAGATCTCCGTCCCCGGCGGAGGTGGGGACGCCGGTCTCGACATCGCCTCGGAGTGATGGCTATACCGCTCCTCCGTTTCTTTTTTAGGACAGCAAAAAAGGGCACAAAACCGCCCTTTACGGTTTTGTGCCCCGTTGAGTTACCTGAGAGATTCCCTCCGCTTTGGGAGGTTGCACCTTCGGTGGTCGGGCGCTGCCGCCCAGCCTTTTCGGAGCGTCGTCCGAAACCGGTCCTTTTGCCTGGGAGCTTCTGCGTTCCCCTTCGGCATCGCCTGAGCGATCTGTTGGCTTCATGCCGAAATCCTTCTTACTAATCGAGTAGGAGGGAAAATTAAATAAATTTTCCCGACCTCTCACACCACCGTACGTACGGTTCCGTATACGGCGGTTCAATCAACTTAGCAAGTAACACACCTTTCGGCGTAGTAATCCATCATTGAGACTAATCCAAATCGGGTTAGTCTCTCATTGCTTATTGCAACGTTCATAGCACCCTTGTTGCATACATAGGCAATCCTATCCCCTGCATATGCAACTTTCCATGCTGTATATTTGTTAATTCCAAGTTTTATCAAGTTCTTTGCACGATTTTGTGGTGTCTTCCATTGTTTCCATATACACATACGAAGTCTGTAACGAATGTTTGAATCTAATTGTTTGCAGAGTGTTTTCATGTTTCCTATTTTGAAGTAGTTAATCCACCCTCTAATGAGCTGGTTAAGCTTCTCTACTTTATAACTGTTGCTGACACCCCAACTACGACAAGTGAATTCTTTCATCCTTTTCTTAAACTTTGCTACCGATTTTGCATGTGGTTTCGCCTTAAACTGATGCGCTCTTGAATCAAAGTAAAAACCGAATCCAAGGTATTTAAGTCCTTGTGGTTTATCTACCTTGCTCTTGCTCATGTTGACTTTGAGCCCTAGCTTCTTTTCAATGAATCGTGAAATATTTCTCATGACTCTGTTGGCAGACATTTCGCTTCCGACCATAATAATACAGTCATCCGCATATCGTACAAAGTTAAGCCCTCGCTTTTCCATTTCCTTATCAAGTTCATTCAGCATGATGTTTGCCAATAATGGCGAGAGATTTCCTCCTTGCGGTGTTCCTATCTCCGTTTCTTCCATCTGCTCACCAACCATGACACCACTTACCAGAAACTTTCGAATTAACGACAGAACTTTTCCGTCATTAATCTCTTTGTTTAAGATAGAAATGAGCTTATCATGATTTACCGTATCGAAGAATTTTTCCAAGTCAAGGTCAACAACCCAGTTATACCCTTCATTCATATATTCAACAGCTTTTAGTACCGCTTGTTGAGCACTCTTTCCAGGTCTGAAACCATAGCTGTTTGCATGAAATTTTCTCTCATATATTGGTCCTAAGACCTGCGATATTGCTTGTTGAATCATTCGGTCTTTCACTGTTGGAATCCCCAACTTCCGCTTACTTCCATCTTCTTTTGGAATTTCAACCCGTTTCACCGGCATGGGCTTATATGATT
>ERZ773239.1311-NODE-1311-length-19641-cov-3.637292_pt1 | contig 19641 bp, 18 predicted proteins | sample MGYA00580521_ERZ773239 | MGnify/ENA primary metagenome ERZ773239 (study PRJEB29015, sample SAMEA2737801) | human gut metagenome | biome: human gut; feature: human-associated habitat; material: faeces | place: China | collected 2012 ... | reverse complement strand
TGCAGAAACAAGTACTGCAACGATTCCTACAAAGTACATCAATGGTGCAATGAAGGAGCTCTCCTGATATCCTGCCACTTCACCGGCAATAACTCCACCCATCATAGCGATAACCGGAAGTTTTGCTCCACATGGGATAAATGTTGCTGTCATGATTGTAAGACGTCTGTCATTATCCTGCTCAATTGTCTTAGAAGCCATGATTCCAGGAATTCCACATCCTGAAGAAATCAAAAGCGGAATGAAACTCTTTCCTGAAAGTCCAAAATGTCTGAACACACGGTCCATAACGAATGCGATACGTACCATGTACCCGCAGTCTTCAAGAATAGAAAGGAAGAGGAACAGGATTGCCATCTGTGGAACGAAACCAAGTACTGCTCCAAGTCCGCCGATGATACCGTCAACAACAAGGCTGACTACAAGGTCGCCGGCGCCGGCATTCTCAAGGAATCCAGTTGCGATTTCCTGAATAGCACCGACAAAGGTATCGTTCGTCCAGTCAGTAACCAGGGTTCCGACTGTGGAAACGGATATGTAGTAAACAACGAACATAACAGCAACGAAGATCGGGATACCGAGGATACGGTTCGTAACGATCTGGTCGATCTTATCGGAGGTCGTCATCTTCTCCTTGCCCTTCTTCACACTGGAAGAAACGATCTTCTGGATGAAGCTGTAACGTCCGTCGGTTACGATACTCTCCATATCATCGTCATGCTCTTTCTCAAAAGCAGTTCTCGTCTCATCTACAACTTTCTTTCCGGAATCGGACAGCTTTACAGATGCAACGATCTTCTCATCGTTCTCAAGGAACTTGATTGCGTACCATCTCTTCTTGTCATCAGTGATAGACTCCGGAAGAACAGCCTCAACCTTGTCAACTGCACTCTCTAATTCCTTGGAGAAGATCTCCTTCGGAAGATCTACTTCCTTCTTCTTTGCGGTCTTCACTGCCTCGTCGATCAGCTTATCAAGACCGGTCTGCTTCAGAGCAGAGATCTCTACGATCGGGCAGTTTAAGAGCATGGACAGACGCTCTACATCAATCTTGATTCCTCTCTTTGCGAGAAGATCGGTCATGTTCAGAGCGATTACAACCGGAACACCAGTCTCGATCAACTGGGTGGTCAGATACAGGTTTCTCTCGATGTTGGTTGCATCAACCAGATCAACGATTACATCCGGATCATCTTTCAGAACATAGTCACGGGTTACTACCTCCTCCAGTGTGTACGGAGACATGGAATAGATACCCGGAAGGTCTGTAACGATAACATCGTCATGTTTGCCCTTCTTCAGTTTACCTTCTTTTTTCTCAACGGTAACACCCGGCCAGTTACCAACATACTGGTTGGCACCGGTCAGAGCATTGAACAGGGTTGTCTTACCACAGTTCGGGTTGCCCGCGAGTGCGATTTTAATTGCCATTTCTTTCCCTCCATGAGCATTGCGCTCGTTCCTGTGCTTTTCTTTTGAATGAATCGCTCAGTTTTTATTTCGCCTTTACTTCTACGCACTGAGCATCATTTTTTCTTACTGAAAGCTCATAGCCTCTTACAGTAATCTCAACAGGATCTCCCAGAGGAGCTACCTTTCTGATATAAAGCTCGCTTCCTTTTGTGATACCCATATCCATAATACGGCGTTTGTAAGCGGCATCACCGGTAATTTTCGCAACGATTACGGTACTGCCTACTGCTGCATCACCTAAAGTCATCGTGATTATCTCCTTTCCTGAAAACTCATCTTTATAATACAACGCTTTTCCATTCCCTATGACGGATGACTGATTAACTCGATTACATCTCCATCATAATGTGGCGCGCCATATCCTGATTAATGGCAACTCTTGAATCTTTGATATTTACAATCATGTTGCCTCCGATTGCGGATACGACAGTTACTTCTGCTCCAACGACAAATCCGAGATTAGAAAGAAATCTCTTCGTGTCATCGCTTCCACCGACCTTGCGAATCTTATGTACTTCGCCGGTCTGCATCATTGTCAGTGGCATTTCTCTTCTCCTCTCCTATGTATCTTGTTCTACGTGTTTTATTACTGCTACGTTAGCACCAGATAACTCTTTCGTCTAATTAGTATACGCTAACTAATGTTAGCCGTCAACAACTTTTTTGAAAAATATTTTATATTTTTTTTATAAATGACTCCCAAATACAGAATCAGGCGCAAAAAAACAGGCTTCCAGCAGAATTTTTTCCGCCGAAAACCTGTTTTTTTTGTTTTATGTGATAGGAATTTTAATTTTGTTACATTTTAAAAGGATGGTCGTGCAAAACTTATATCGATGATGTGCCAAATTTCTCCAAGCATCGATTGCCATTGTCTAAAAAATTTATCTAAGCGATATGATCTGATCACTCTTAGTTATCAGCATCTGCCTTCCACTTTTCGCTGTCCTTGTAGGTCACTACACCGTTGCTGTCTGTGCAGTAGTAATAATCGTCGGCATCCTTGATATTCTTCTTGCTCTTCTGAACCTTACCGGAAGTATTTACAAGGTAATCCTCATCCTCGTAAGTCACAACTTTGAGCTTCTCATCCGAATCTGCCTTCTGGAGCTGACCCTTGATGTAGAGATAGCCGTCATCGAATCCGTCAATGCCCTTTCCTCTCTCATCACCGGACTTCTTAAAGCTGTACTTGTAAGTCTCTCCATCGAGGGTAATCGAAGCGGTTCCCGTCTTCAGTGCTCCCTCCTTGGAGTTTCCTCCAAAATAGTAGACATCCCAGGCTTCATCTGCTTCCGGAAGATCGCTCTCACTCTCAATCTCCTCGCAGGAAACAATCGTTCTTCCATCCACACTCAGCTTGTACAAACCGTCAAGCATCTCCCCATGCTCGTCAAATCCATAATAGTAGCCATTGATCTTTTTGATCTGGCTTACCGTCAGATCTCCGTCTTTATCGGCATAGAACCAGTGTGCCTCATCGGCATCGTGCGCTTCTGAATCCACATTCTCACCCGGAACGGTGTAGAACCAGCCAATGCTCAGCCAGCTATCCGACGGCTGACTGTAAAACATGTTGCTTGCCGATGCCGGAGTCGCCTCAGACGGGGTTGCATACCAGTTGAAGATCGCATTTCCGTTCTCTGTGAAGCGGTACTTCTTTCCATTGATTTTCTTCGTCGTGTCCACAGTCTTCTTACCGTTGCTCTTAAAGTAGAACCAGTAATAATCCTGGAAATCATCATCCTCCTGCTCGTCATCGACAACATCAATCTTCGCCCACTGGTTATCTCTGAGCGCACCATCACCGGCATCTCCGAGATAGTAGACACCCTCTTTCCACGCGTCATCTCCCGTCTGACGCTCCGAGGACTCGTTGACCCAGCCGTAGAGCATTCTTCCCTGATCATCAAACGCATACTTCTTTGTCGCACCGCTCGCCGTCACAATGCTCTTAAACGTCGTTTTTCCGGAATCGCCTGCCTTGTACACCTTTCCATTCGGTCCAAAATAATACCATGCGGTATCAGAAGCGTCCTCGCTGTCATCGTCATTGTCAAGCTCTCTCCACTGGTTCTTCACCTGCACACCGTTCTCATCGACGTAATAGTGCTCATTATCCACCTCAACCAGTGTGTCGGTCGCCATATCGCCGTTCTCATCGAGCCAGTACCAGTTGTTGCCGGATTTCTTCCAGGACTCCGTCGCCAGATTGCCATCTGAATCATAGTAATGCCAGGTTCCATCTGCATTCTGCCAGCCATAAGCCGCAAATGAAGTCATCGAAGCTCCAATCGTCATCGTTGCTACTGCCAGCGGAATCAAGATTTTCTTTTTATTTTTTAATTTCATGTCTATATTCTCCCTTCCATTTCCATACGCTAATCGCGACTTTTTTCTCTCTTTCTACTTTTTATTGTTTGCTATCACTTGTTCTCTGTGATAAACTCACTGTACACCTTGGAACGATTCCAAGGTCAAGCGATGTAATACTTTCGTAATAATTCGTAAGTCCCCCGTAACTTCGTAAGGCAGACGTAAAAATTGTGTTTGCTTGACGCTGTAAGGGGTTTCCTGTATAATTCAGATTAGTAGATAGAAAGTTTTCTAATTTTTACAGAAAAATCCTCGATCAAAATTTGATCCAAGTCTATGGGAAATGGAAAGGAACTTTTGCTTATGGATGGAATGATAGCAGTTTTTGCCATAGTGGCAGTTTTTGTGATCTGCTGGTATATCTTGAATGTCGTCGCATACTGGCGCATTTTCACAAAGGCAGGGGAAGCCGGTTGGAAGTCCCTGATCCCGGTTTACAACACCTACGTTCAGTACAAGCTCACCTGGAATACAAGGATGTTCTTTGTCTCACTTGCACTCTCTCTGATCACAGGAAGCCTCTCGATGATCGGAGGCTCCGCTGAGAACCTCAGCTATGTGATCTCCCTGATTCTCGCCGTGATCCAGCTGACCGCCCTCTACAAGCTCGCAGAGGCATTTGGACGCGGAGTCCTGTTCGCTGTCGGTCTGGTGTTCTTAAACCCGATCTTCCTGCTGATCCTTGGATTCAGCGACAACCAGTACCAGGGGGCGCACTAAATTTCCGAAAGCGTCGACTTAAAACGTTGTAGAAGTAGCACCTGTCGACGATCAAACAAATCTGCACCAAAACTGAAAGCGTACATTACTAAGTAACAAGGCGACGAAAGGCGAGAAAGCACCTGCAAACCCGTGTGAGACGTTGGTGCTTAGGCTGTGTCATTTACAGCCTTATGCACCACTACGTCGAACCCGGAGCGAGAGCGCGTTTGCAGGGCTTTACTCGCCGTCGGAGCATATAACGCAAGTTTCGGTGCAACACAAATCAACAAAAAAAGCTGTTCTGCGATCCCTCACAACTCAGTGGCGAATCACAAAACAGCTTCTTTTTTATATTTTTTTATATTTTATATTTTTTGTCTTACATTCTTTGTCTTATTTCCTCTTCTCCAAATTTTTCTTTAGAGCTTCAGAAATCAAAAACTCTTACTTCTTATACGCAATATCCTCAAGACGCAGATGACGCGGAAGTCCATCAACCATCATCGGGGTCAGCTCCGCCTGAATCAGCGGGCGCACATAGTCAAGGAACTCATCGGTCACATAGTCACCAGCCTCATTGATCCACTCTCTCGGAACCTTCTTCTCGACATTCGCAATCTTGTGAACATCATAGATATCGGTTACGCACAGATACGGATCATCGGAGACACGCTTTAAGATAACCATCTTGCCGGTCTCACCCTCGAAAGCAGCCTTTACAGCAGCTCCACCTACCTGATAAGCCTCGGTGATATCCACACGACCTACGATATGGGAAGCACAACGCTGAAGAGAGTTGAACTCGATTGCTCTCGTCTTACAGCCAACTTCCTTAGAGATCTTCTCAGCAAGGAAACGAGCCGTTCCTGTCAGCTGACGATGACCGAATGCATCCACATAGTCAATGTTGTCGGTCAGCTCGCAGACATAACGTCCATCTGCCACCTTGACACCCTCGGAGATTGCAATTACGACAGATTTCTTCTTCTTGTGGATCTCAGCTACCTTCTTCATGAATGCATCCACATCAAAGGTAATCTCCGGCAGGAAGAGCATATCCGGACCCTCGCAGTCCTCACCGGTTGCCAGTGCAGCAGCTCCGGTCAGCCATCCTGCATTTCGTCCCATGATCTCGATCAGGGTAACGTTCTGCTGATCATATACCAGACCATCGCGAATAACTTCCTTTGCGATCGAAGCGATGTACTTTGCAGCACTTCCGAATCCCGGAGTGTGGTCAGTCACTGCAAGGTCATTATCAATCGTCTTCGGAACACCCATGAAGCGGATCTTGCTTCCATTTAAGATTGCATAATCAGACAGCTTCTTGATCGTATCCATCGAATCATTTCCACCGATGTAGAAGAAGTAGTCCACGCCCAGCTTGTCCAGAATCTCAAAAATCTTGTCATAGACAGCACGATCATCCTTGATCTCCGGCAGTTTGTAACGGCAGGAGCCGAGGAATGCAGACGGAGTACGCTTTAACAGATCGATGTCGAGATCGCTTCTGATATGCTCAGACAGATCTACAACCTTCTCTTCAAGCAGTCCCTGAACACCGTGAAGCATACCGTACACCTTTCCTGCTCCGCGATCCTTTGCAGTCTTAAATACACCTGCAAGGCTGGAGTTGATTACTGCGGTCGGTCCACCGGACTGTCCTACGATTACATTGCCTCTGATTTGACCCTTAAATGTCTTCATAAAATTGTTCCCCCATTATCTTTTTTTATTGCCTTATCCCTTATTTTAAACTTTTCCCATACTGTCTTTCTTTTTTCACGCTATGAGTCCCCTTATTACTCTAGCGTGCCATCTCAAGCTGTGGTCCCGTGCTCTGGTGTGCCTTGATGATCGTCTCAATCTCCTCAAGATCAGAGGACGGAAGATCGCCTGGAATCGTATTCTTCACAGAACTCGTCGCGTTGCCGTACTGCATTGCACGCTCACAATCAAAGTCACTCGAGAGCAGACCATAGAGAGCGCCTGAAATATAAGCATCTCCGCTTCCGATTCGATCCACAACCTCAATATCGCGGTATGGCTCCTCCTCGTAGTAGCGATCATTCTTCGCATCATAGACAACAGAGCCGAAATCATGACGCTTCGGGCTGTGTACCACGCGCTGAGTCGATGCCACAATCGAGATCGGATAGTCCTCGGTAAAGCTCTTCATCATCTCTTTTGCTGTGCCAGTCTTCTTGAATGTCAGACGTGCGGTATCCTCTGAGCAGAAGAAAATGTCCACATACGGCAGGATCTGCTCGATACATGCCTTTGCTTCCTCTCCGCTCCACAGGTTTCCGCGGAAGTTGACATCAAACGAAACAATCGTTCCGGTTGCCTTGAAACGCTTGATCATCTCAATCGTTGTCTCCCGGATCTTCGGGCTGAGAGCCAGCGTGATTCCACTCGTGTGGAAGCAACGCGTTGCCGTATAGACATCCTCCGGGATCTCGCTGATGTCGAGGGAGTAGAATGAGCTTCCGATACGGTCATAGATAACCTTCGGCTTTCTCGGGTAAGCTCCACTCTCGTAGTAGTAGATTCCGACACGGGCATTCGGTGACTTATCATAAATGAAATAGTCATCGCTGATGCCATAAGAACGGATTTTTCCTTTCATGAAAGTTCCGATATCATGAGACGGAAGTTTGGAAATGACTCCGGTGTGAAGTCCAAGCAGAGAAACTCCAACTGCCACATTCAGCTCTGCACCTCCGACCTGCTTGATAAAGGTATCTCCGCGAACAAGACGCTCATTGTTTGGCGGTGACAGGCGAAGAAGCACCTGTCCAAGTGTCAGCAAATCAAAATCTCTTGTGTTCTCCATCATTTTGCCCTCCGGCGCTTTTGCGCTTTCTTAAATTCTGTTCTGTATTCTGTTCTGCTGTGTATGGAACTCATGATCTGACAAAGAACTCTGAACTTTGGAAAGAGTCCAAAAAGAATCCCCAAAAAATCAAACGAATTCTGATAGATAAAATGGCTAATTCCTGTTACGGAAATTAGCCATTTATCTACGATGTCAGTATATCAATCTTTTATTTATAAAATAACGAATACCCCAAAAACTCTCTGTGAATTCCAAAGGAATCCCCAATGAATTTAAAAGTCCCTATGAACTTTAATTATCTCTGAACACGACCTGAACCGTCGCCACCTGCCAGATTGTCAACATCTGCACGGCTAACAAGGTTGAAGTCGCCCGGGATGGTGTGCTTCAGAGCAGATGCAGCTACTGCGAACTCCAGAGCATCCTTCATGTTCTTGCCATCTACCAGACCGCAGATCAGACCACCAGCGAAGGAATCTCCGCCACCTACACGGTCAACGATCGGAGCGATGCGGTACTTTCTGGAGTGATAGAACTCACGGGTCTTACCATCCATGATGCAAGCAGACCAGCCGTTGTCGGAAGCGCTGTGGCTCTCACGCAGGGAGCTGATGATGTACTTGAATCCGAACTTGTCAGCCATCTGGTTGAAGATATCTACATAACCAGCCAGCTCAAGCTCACCGGAGGTAACATCGGTGTTGCCCGGCTTGAAGCCAAGAACCTTCTCTGCATCCTCCTCGTTTCCGATGCAAACGTCAACATACTGCATCAGGTTGGTCATAACCTTCTGAGCCTTCTCGGAAGACCACAGTTTCTTACGGAAGTTTAAGTCAACAGATACGGTTACGCCGTGAGCTTTAGCAGCCTTTAAAGCAGCCTCGGTCAGCTCGATTGCAGCGTCGCTTACAGCCGGGGTAATTCCGGTGAAGTGGAACCAATCTGCATCCTTGAAGATCTCGTCGAAATCGAACTCGTCCGGAGTAGCGGTAGAGATGGAGCTGTGTGCACGATCGTAAACAACGTTGGAAGCTCTCATTGCAGAACCGGTCTCAAGGAAGTAGATACCCAGTCTCTCACCGCTTCTTGCGATGTGCTTGGTTCCTACATTGTACTTTCTCAGAGCTGCTACTGCGCAGTCACCGATCGGGTTGGACGGAACAGCGGTAACGAAATCTACATCATGACCATAGTTAGCCAGAGATACTGCTACGTTAGCCTCACCGCCACCGTAGTTTACATCGAACTCGTCTGCCTGGATAAATTTCTCATTATTCGGGGTGGAAAGTCTCAGCATGATCTCACCCATGGTTACTACTTTTGCCATTTTTGTGTCTCCTTATTTTTTATTTTTTCTTCTATTACTCTTTTTATTGCTTTATTGCTCTTTTTGTTTTAAACCAATTGTTTTGTACTAATTGATTTATACTAATTCGCTTTGTGATGATTTCCCATGAATGACCGCGTCCGATCCGATTTCTCAGAGCAGGCGCGGTATCCAAAGTGAATCCAAATCCTTTATCGAATAATCCGCAAATACGAATGCTGAATCTCAGATAAATAAATCTTACCGATTTATAAACGTGTTATAAATGTAAATTACTTACGTGCTGCTGCTACTGCTGCAACGAACTCCTGAGCCTTTGCAGTTACTGCTGCGAAGTCGCCGGTCTTAGCACCCTTGGTCAGGCTGCTTCCGGTACCTACTGCGTATGCACCTGCGTTGATCCACTTGTCTACGTTGTCTACATCAACACCGCCACTCGGCATGAACTCGCCCTGCGGAAGCGGTCCACGGAAGGAGCTGATTGCTGCCGGTCCTACAATGTTGCCCGGGAAGATCTTGATAACGTCGCATCCAGCCTCAAGAGCGGTAATTGCCTCGGTAGGAGTCATAACGCCCGGAAGCATCGGTACTCTGTAACGGTTGCACAGCTTGATGGTCTCAACGTTCAGGCCCGGGCTTACAACGTAGTTTGCACCAGCCAGGATAACCTGTCTTGCAGTCTCCGGATCAAGAACGGTACCTGCACCGATTACAACCTTGTCGTTGTCCTTGTACTTCTTAGCCATAGCTGCGATGAAGTCAACCGGGTTGCCCTCGTCCATGGTCATGGTGATCTCGATGAAGTTGATTCCGCCGGCGATGATTGCGTCAACAACCTTCTCGCCCTGCTCCAGGTTCTTTGCACGAACAACTGCTACCAGACAATCTTCTTTCAGTCTTGCTAATACCTGCTCTTTTTTCATGATAGTTCTCCTTTTCTTGGTTTCATTTATTCGTATATGCGAATTCGTTTCACATTTGCGATTTCTATACTTGAATTCTAATAGTTTCTTTCCCATTTGTCAACAGGAAATCTACTTATTTTTATCTTTTTCTGTCTTACTTCTTATCTTTTTCTATTCTGCCCGTATCTGGGAATTTTTACATGCGCACAGAACCGATAAAACCGAGTCTTTTCGAGACCTCCTGTGCCTTTTCAGAGACCATTTTTCCGAGGAGTTCATAGTTCTCCGTCGGCTTGTACAGGCTTGATACACTGATTGCTCCTGCGACACTTCCATCCGGTCCAAAGACAGGCGCACCGACACACTCCATATGTTCTTCCATCTCGCGCGCATCAAACGCATAGCCGTTCTGGCGCACGCGATCAAGCTCTGCAAGCAGGGACGCTCGGTCCATGATCGTCCGATCGGTCTTCTGGCGGAATTTGATCCGGTTGATCACCTGACGCACCGTCTCCTCATCACTGAACGCGAGGATCGCCTTTCCAAGCGAGGTGCAGTACATCGGATTCTTCGTTCCGACAGTCGCCGTCGTGATGATCGGATTCTCCGGCTCTGCCTTACAGATATAGACGACATCGTGATCAGAACGCACCCCGAAAAAGACCGTCTTGCCGACTTCCTTCGCAAATGCGCGCAGTTCTGGCTCAATCACACTGATAAAATCCAGGTTGTTGGTATAATTGATTCCAATCCGGTACGCAGTCAGACCAATCGTATACCGCTGTCTCTGACCGCGGTCCACATTGACCATTCCCATCTCCGCAAGAGTCGTCACAATGTCATAGGCACTCGTCTTCGGAAGTTCCAATTTTTCACAGATGTCATCCAGAGTGATGCCTTCCGGATTCTTTGATACCAGTTTGAGGATCTCGACAGTCCTCTGGGTCGTTCTATTCAGTTTCATATTCTGTCACGCCTTTCTGTGGCAGGGGCAGGAGCAATCAATCGGGATCGATTATCATTGGAATAAAACAGCAATGATAAAGCAACAATCTTACAGCGTTACACCCTGCTTGAAGATCGCCATATCGTGGAAGCCGGCCTCCTCTGCCTTTACTTTCTTACCTGAAGCAACTGCCAGCACATAGTTAAACAGATCCTGTGCAAGCTCTTCCTTACTCTTATCTTCTACCATACGTCCGGCATTAAAGTCAATCCAATTTTCCTTGTGACCAGCCAGCTTGGAGTTGCTCGAAATCTTGACAGTCGGAACCGGAGATGCAAACGGAGTTCCGCGACCGGTTGTGAACAGAACGATCTGTGCGCCGGATACTGCGAGTGCAGTGGAAGCAACGAGGTCATTGCCCGGTGCAGACAGCAGATTCAGACCTTTCTCCTTTACCTGCTCACCGTATGCGAGTACACCCTTAACCGGAGCACTTCCGGACTTCTGGGTACATCCGAGGGACTTATCCTCCAGAGTGGAGATACCGCCCTTCTTGTTACCCGGAGACGGGTTCTCGTAGATCGTCTGGTTGTGGCTCTTGAAGTAGTTCTTAAAGTCGTTGATCAGATGAACGGTCTTGTCAAACAGCTCCGGAGTTGCACAGCGATCCATCAGAAGGGTCTCTGCACCAAACATCTCCGGCACCTCAGTCAGAATCGTCGTACCGCCCTTGGAGATCAAAAGATCGGAGAATGCACCAACCGTCGGGTTTGCGGTGATTCCGGACAGACCGTCAGAACCGCCACACTTCATACCGATGATCAGCTCGCTTGCGTCGATCTTCTCTCTGGAAAAGCCATTTACATAGACAGCCAGCTCCTCAAGCAGTTTCATAGCCTCTTCCTGCTCGTCCTCAACGTCCTGGCACTGAAGGAACTTCACACGCTGATCGTCGTACTCGCCGATATACTGCTCTTTTAACAGCGGAATGTTGCTGTTCTCACAGCCGAGACCGAGAACGAGAACACCACCTGCGTTCGGATGATGAATCATATCAGCCAGAACAGTACGGGTGTGCTCCTGGTCATCTCCCATCTGGGAACATCCATAAGGATGGGTAAACGCAATGACATCCTCGACATTGCCACCGATCAGTTTCTTTGCCTGACGCTCAAGTGCCTGTGCGATGCTGTTGACACAGCCAACGGTCGGGATGATCCAGATCTCGTTTCTTACACCGACTTTTCCATCGGTACGGCGATATCCGTCAAAATATGCATGCTCGGACTCTTTCAAAGTAGAAGCAACCGGATGATACTGGTACTCAAGCAGATCACCCAGAGCGGTCTTTAAGTTGTGTACATGTACCCAGCCACCTGCCGGAACTGCTTCCTTCGTGTAACCGATGCGGAAACCGTACTTAATAACCTCACTGCCCTGCTCGATCGGCTTTAATGCAAACTTATGACCCTGCGGGATATCCTCCTGCGTCGTCACATTGTACTGACCGACCGTGAGCTGTTCGCCTTTCGCAATCGGACGAAGTGCAACTGCGACATTATCGTTCTCATTGATTCTGATAAAATCCTGCATAACTCTTCTCCTTATCTATCTCTTTTGGTGTTTCTTTTTTGTTTTTCGTGTTTCTGTTTTGGCGTTTCTTCGTTTCTTCTTTTTTTACTTCTTTACCTCTTAATTTGCTGCTTACTTTTAATGTTTTTTAGTACCTTAAAGCACCTTAATGCTTTACCAGCTTTACCACTTTTTTGCTGCTTTACTGCTTTCATGTTTTCATTTCATGTTTTCAGCTTTATACTTTCGGTGTCATCTTTGGTGTCATCCTGCACTCCTCAAATTAAGATCTTTTAAGGTCTCATTTCAAGAGATCCAGACACTCGCCTTGTTTTTGTAAGTGCTTACAATTATTCTACCTAAACTCTCCCTATAAGTCAAGATGGAATCTTTAATTTTTTTCAAATAAATTCCATAAAACCTCTCATAACCACTTGCATTATTTCATTTTGACGGTTATAATGGTACTAGCTTGTAAGCACTTACAGAAAACTAGGGAGGAAAGACGGATGAACATTTATGACGTATCGAAAAAAGCCGGAGTGTCCATCGCTACTGTCTCCCGGGTTCTCAACGGCAATCCCAATGTCAGCGAAAAAACCCGGGCGCGGGTACACGCCGTCATGAACGAGCTGGGATATACACCGAACGTATTTGCAAGGGGACTGGGGCTTGGCTCCATCAAAACCATAGGTATCATGTGTTCGGATTCCTCAGATCCATATCTCGCACATGCAATCTACTACCTTGAACGCGAACTGCGTGTGAATGGATACGACTCCATTCTCTGCTGTACAGGCAACTCTCTCGAGACCAAACAGCAGTATTTCAATCTGCTCCGTTCCAAGAAAGTGGACGCGATCATCCTTGCAGGTTCTAAATTCATTGAACCGAAAGTCAAGGACAATACCTATATCATTGATGGCGCACAGGAGATTCCGATCATGCTCGTCAATGGTTATCTCGAAGGAGACAACATTTACAGCACCGTCTGCGACGATCGCATGGCGGTTCACAAGGCAACCGGTCAGCTCATCGCCTCCGGATGTCGAAAGATTGTCTACCTTTATACGAGCAATTCCTTCAGTGGAACGAACAAGATGAAGGGGTACCGCGATGCACTCACCGGACACGGTCTTCCGGTTCGACCGGAATACATCCACCAGTGTGAGAAAGATGTGATCTGTGCCCGCGATCTTCTTCTTGAGCTCGCCAAGGATGACCTTGTCTTCGATGCCGTGATGACCTCGGACGACACTCTTGCAGTCGGCGCAATCAAGTATGCTCACATGCAAGATCTCAAGATTCCAGACGATTTGAGCATTGTCGGATACAACAATTCGACATATGCGATCTGTACCGATCCGGAGCTTACCTCGATCGACAGTAAGGTGGAGGCACTCTGCACTGCCACAATCAATACCCTTATGGGCGTTTTCAACGGTGTCAACGTACCCAGTCGGACTACGATTGCCGCCGATTTGATAAAAAGAGCAACAACAAAATTTTAAAAAGTTTTAGGATTTAAAAAGTTGTAAGTTGTATCTATCTACTATATTCATTTAAGGAGGATTTTTCCAATGAAACAGTTTATGGACAAGGATTTTCTTCTCTCAAGCGAGTCTGCACAGGCATTATTCCACAACTACGCAGAGAATATGCCGATTCTCGACTACCACTGCCACATCAGCCCCAAGGAAATTTGGGAAGACCAGCGCTTCGAGAACATCACGAAGGTCTGGCTGGGCGGCGACCACTACAAGTGGCGCCTGATGCGTTCCAACGGCGTAGATGAGAAGTACATCACCGGTGATGCTTCTGATCGTGAGAAGTTCCAGAAATGGGCTGAGACCATGGAGAAGCTGATCGGCAACCCGCTGTATCACTGGAGCCATCTGGAATTACAGCGTTACTTCGGTTACACCGGACATCTGTGCGGAGATACCGCTGAGGAAGTTTGGAACCTGTGTAACGAGCAGTTAAAGAACAAGTGGACTGTTCGTAGCCTGATCAAGGCTTCCAACGTAACCCTGATCTGCACCACCGATGATCCGATCGACTCTCTTGAGTGGCACAAAGTCATCAAAGAGGATCCGACCTTCGACGTACAGGTTCTGCCGGCATGGAGACCGGACAAGGCTACCAACATCGAGAAGCCGGAGTACGCTTCCTACATGCAGAAGCTGTCTGAGGTGAGCGGTGTTGAGGTTAAGGATTTCGCTTCCTTAAAGAGCGCAATCGACAATCGTATGCAGTTCTTCACTTCCATGGGATGCAGCGTATCTGACCACGGTCTGGACTTCATCGTTTACGTTCCGGCAACCGACGCTGAGATCGATGCAATCATCGCAAAGAAGCTGTCCGGCCAGGAAGTTACCCAGGAGGAGATGCTCAAGTACAAGACTGCATTCATGATGTTCCTTGCAAAGCAGTATCACAAGTATGACTGGGCTATGCAGATCCACTACGGTTGCAAGCGCGACAACAACGCTTACATGTACAAACAGCTCGGACCGGATACCGGATACGACTGCATCAACAACTACGCTCCGGCAGCTCAGACCGCTGACTTCCTGAACGCACTGAGCGCAACCAACGAGATCCCGAGAACCATTCTGTACTCTCTGAACCCGAACGATGACGCTGTAATCGGCACGATCATCGGATGCTTCCAGGATACCTCCGCAGCAGGCAAGCTCCAGCACGGTTCTGCTTGGTGGTTCAACGATCACAAGGTAGGTATGACCAACCAGATGACCAGCCTTGCAAACCTTGGATGCCTCGGCAACTTCATCGGTATGCTGACCGACTCCAGAAGCTTCCTGTCCTACACCCGTCACGAGTACTTCCGCCGTGTAATGTGCGAACTGCTCGGAAGCTGGGTAGACAACGGTGAGTATCCGGATGACCAGAAGGCTCTTGAGAAGATCGTAAAGGGCATCTGCTACAACAACGCAGTGAAGTACTTTGGTTTTGATTTAAAGACTGTTGAGTAAGTTTTATTGAGTAAGTTTAGAAGTTAAATACTCTTAATACGGTCAATACTGTCGAAAAAAATTAAGACGTTTCAAAAGAGAAGAACCCGTTCACCTGGATGGTGGGCGGGTTCTTTTTGGTTGTTTCTGTCTTTATTCTATTTTTTATTTTCTTTTCCCTAAGATGTTAGCTGTTTTAATTTTACCATTTTTCATTACAGTTTTATCCAATATCGAAGGACAGAAACTCCATCATCCAGTACTTCATTTTCCAGCACGCCGCCATTTTTCTCAATCGTTCTTGCCGAGGCAAGGTTGGTTTTTTTACAGCACATCAGCACCTCAGAAATTCCAAGTTTCCGACATTCCTCAAGAGCCAGTGCAATCATCTCTGTGCCAAGACCTTTTCCGCGCTCACTCGGACGAATTCCATCGCCAATATGTCCACCGCTGAAACGCAATTTATCGTTTAAATAATGCCGAATATTAACTGCACCGACAAAAATATTTCTCTCCGTGTCAAGACAGAAGAACGTAGAATCCGGCACAAATCCCTCAGGTACCGCATTTTCCCCAAGACTTTCCATATATTGATCCGTATTGTGATAATCACATCTGCAAATCGCCCACGGAACAATTTTTTCGTTTGTCGCCGTCCATTCATCCATCATATCGATTAACTGAGTTGTAAATTCTGCGCTGTATTTAACAAGTTTAAGCATCTCTGTATTTATATGTCCTCCACGAATTCTAAACCATTCTCATCGTTCATCTGCTTTGTTGTTCCTAGAAATCTTATCCTTCTTCATTCAGGCGTTCTCACCTCAATCAAATTTCCATCCAGATCATAAAAGCGAACCATCTTCTGCCCCCAGCTGTGCGCCGTGAGCCGGTTGACATACTGCACCTCCGGATACAATCGTTCCAGTTTTTCAACAAACGCCTCCAAATCATTCTCTTCAAAATACAATTCACAGGCATTGTTTCTCGGGATGACCTCTTTTCCCAAAAACTCCCGCCAGATCTTCTCATCCTGAAGCACAAGTCCATCCATCAAGATCATATTTCCATCATTGTCAACGATTCGATCAAGCCCGAACAGATCGTGATAAAACTGTCTCGATCTTTCGATGTCTTTCACGACAATCAAAATATTTTTTAATTTCATTTTATTTATCCTATCTAGCGCTCCTGTATCTCTTTGCCACTCATGTGTTCAATCTCAATTTCAAAAACCTGTACTGCTTTTTCAAGTCGGGCAATTTCCTCATCAACCAGCTGTTCCGTCGGATAGTATTTCATTGCCAACTGTTTTAACAATGTCATCGCCTTCTCACCTGTTTCAAGCAGATGGCATCTGCCAAACACAACCGTACTCTGCACAAACGGCGCCCAGGCTTCTTCTTTTTTGATCTTCTCATTTCCGTAAACGGTGAAACACACCTTATCATTCGCCCTCAGAGCATCGGCTTTATGTCCTTCACGCGCCCCGTGAAAATAAATTTTCTGATTCTCTCTATCATAATAATAATTGACCGGAATCGCATATGGATAACCATCATCCCCATTTACCGCAAGGACACCTCTCCGGCTTTTTTCCAAAAGAGACTCCGCCAGACTTCTATCCATTTCCTTTTTCTTTCTACGCATTTCTCGAAACATTCTTTTTTCCTCCAATCCAGTCAAATTGTGAATTACCCCGACTTAAAGAAGTCGGAGCTTCCTGCTTCAACCACTACTGCGTTCGATGTAGCAAAATACACCAAACGTCTTACACAATGTCCACCGGCGTTAAGTTCGGGCTGATTCCATCCCTACTATGTCCCATTTATCGTTTATGCGCTTTCTTTTAAGATTCGTAAGCCTTCCTTTCGAATATTGATTGCAGCATTGATATCCCTTTTATGATGATGATTACAGTTTGGACAATCCCATTCGCGAATTCTCAAGTCTTTTAACAGTGGATTTTGATATCCACAACAATGGCAAATTTGGGAACTTGGATACCATTTGTCTACTTTCACAAAATATTTCTTGCGATCGGATAATTTATACTCAAGCATCGAAAGAAACATTCCATATCCATTATCAAGCGTCGCCTTTCCGTTTCCAAATCCTTTATTCGACATTGCTCTCAGGTTTAGACTTTCTACACATACGACATCATACTGATTGGCTATCTCAGTTGATTTCTTATGTAAATGATCGAGACGCTGATTGGCAATATGTCTGTGAATCTTATTGATCTTTTTCAATTGTTTCAAATAATTCTTCGATTTTGTTTCATTCTTTTTAGACCCCACTTTTCGAGAAAGTTTTCTCTGTTCTTTTGCAAGTTTCTCCTGACTTTCTCTATAATATTTGTGATTACTTCCAATTTGACCATTGTGATCCACATACAGACCATTTGACGCATAATCCAGACCAATCACATTTTCCAGATCTGCTACATAATCACAAACAGGCGGATCAAATTCAAACAAAACAGAGGCAAAAAAACTTCCATCGGATTCCTGTGAAATGGTAGCGGATTTTATCTGCCATCCTTCTTTTGGTTTTCTATGAATAACTGCTTTTATTTTTCCGACTTTTGGTAATTTCAGTTCTTTCTCATACAAAGCAATCGTCCCTTTTTGATTATTTGTCGTATAGGATTTTCTGCTATGTTTTGCTGATTTATATTTCGGAAATCCATTTTTCTTTTTTCGCGTCTTACTAAAACAATTCCGAAGTGCTGCCTGTAAATCCAACTGCTTATTCGCTAATGCCAGGCTGTCTACCTCTTTCAGGTATGGATATTCTTTTTTATATTTTACTGGCGTAACCGTCACAAATTTTCCTGTTTTTTCATAGGATTCTTTCTCATCCGTAAGCATAAGATTATAAACCTTTCGGCAACAACCAAATGTTTTTGCAAAAAGTTCTGCTTGTTCTTTTGTCGGATACAGTCGATATTTAATTGCTTTATTTGCTTTTCCTTTTTTTCCCCTGCGATTGGATGTATTCTCTAACAATTTCTACGGTTGCACCTCCCGTTGTAAGCAGACAATAACTTTGTGACCAAAACATCTCTTTCCATAAAGACTTTCTTATCATAGGAAATTCTTTCTTAATGAGACGACTACTTGCGGATTTATATGCATTAATAAATTTACTGATTTCAGTATTTAGCTGTCCTCGAAACAAAATGTGAACATGATCAAGATCATGGTTCCACTCTTCTAATTCGATATGATAGTTCGGTGCTATATACTCAAAAATCTCTTTTAAGCGATTCGAAATCGGATTATCAATCACTTTATTTCGATACTTAATGCACATAATCAGATGATAATTTAATAAAAATACTGAATGATTATTCGTGTCAAGATTCATTTTATAAATACCTCTTATCTCAATTACGACTGAATGATAAGAAGATTATAATATGACCAAAAATAAAAGTCAACGCCGTGTATCTCGCAATTCATCCCCCCACCTACACATTTGTTTAGAGGTGGGGGATTTCTTGCTCACGGTGTGTTAAATTCAAGCCGACGCTTGCTGAGACTTGGCGCGTAATTCTGGTCAGCTCTGCTGACATCTTCCCATCAAAATTACTGCGCTTCTCCACTACTCTGCATAAATGTTTTTTCCAAACTGATATGCCTCGCTCAAATGGTTCGTCTTATCAATCTGCGGTCTTCCATTCGTGTCACCACATCCACCCGCGAGCAACATTCCCTTGTCACAAAAACCAATATAATTGATCACAGCAAACTTGTAATAAGATACCGCCTGCTCATATGTCCAGAACAGATCATCGGCGGAAGTCATCAGCAAGACGGCATCCTTAACCGGATATTTTTCATATCGACCGAGTGGCGGATTTGGATCTTCTTCTGCGATACAATAAAATCTCTCGATAAATGCTTTCAGCTTAGAGGATATTGTCCAAAATAATAACGGAGATGCAAATGCAATCATGTCGGCTTCCTTTATTTTCGGAACGAGATCGTTAAATCCGTCTTTCTGGATACATGGCTTTCCATAACGGCAGGCATTACAGCCGATACAGCCTTTTACCTCAATCTTATTAAGCGATATGAGTTCTACCTCATGTCCGGCATCGCTAGCCCCCTGCATAAATTCATCTACCAACTGCCTTGTATTTCCCTTTGGACGACCCCCACCCAAGATTACCAGTATTTTCTTCATGGCTCACTCCGTTTTTATTGTTATTTTACTATTTCTCGTTCTCAATAACAAGAAGATAAAATAAAACAGCTTCAAAAGCAAAATTTTTTATCTGACAATGAAGCTGTTTTGTAGTAAAGATGTTTGCTTAATCTATTTTCGTTTCCATGCCATTACATAATCTTTTTCCCCAGTAGCTTCATCCAAACTTTCAAACTGAATTTTAAAACCCTCTCTTTGATAAAAGGATATTGCCCGTGCATTTTTCTGGTATACATTCAAGAGTAATTTGTTTCTTTTATCCTTTGCATAATTCAGCAGAATTTTACCTATACCCTGCGATTGCATTT
>ERZ773239.1294-NODE-1294-length-19816-cov-6.508578_pt1 | contig 19816 bp, 19 predicted proteins | sample MGYA00580521_ERZ773239 | MGnify/ENA primary metagenome ERZ773239 (study PRJEB29015, sample SAMEA2737801) | human gut metagenome | biome: human gut; feature: human-associated habitat; material: faeces | place: China | collected 2012 ... | reverse complement strand
ATCCAAAGGAGCAAAAATGATACTGAAAAATTTGAGTGATATAAAAAATCTTGGCAATAAAGGCCTTGATATATAAGGGTTAAGAAATATGATTAACCCTACTATTAATCTTAATGGAGGTGAAGTATTTGAGTAATGTTACTATAAGTATATTAATGCCTGTATACAATAGTCAGGACTATTTAAAAAATACAGTACAAGATGTTATAAACCAAAGCTATAAAGATTGGGAGCTTATATTAGTTGATGATGGTTCTAAAGATAATAGTAAAAATATATGTATAGAGCTTCAAAAATCTGATAGTCGTATAAGAGTTATTAGTAAGGAAAACCAAGGTGTATCAAGTACTAGAAATACTGCTTTAGATAATGCAAGAGGAGAATATATTGCATTTATTGATAGTGATGACTTGGTTCATAAAGATTATTTAAAAATACTATTAAGTAGTATGGAGAAGTCAAATGGGCAACTTGCAGTTTGTGGCTTTAAAGAAAGAAAAGTTTCATCTAATGGACAAGTTGAAGATTTAAGTAGAGTGTTTTGTCCAAAAGAAATAATTGCTATAGAAGATATGAAGGATTTAATAATGGACTTTGGTAATAGTGGATTATTAAATCCTTTATGGAACAAATTATATAGTAGAGAAATAATAGAAAAAAATAATATAAGATTTAAAGAAGAGGTTGAAACAGGGGAAGACTTTATCTTTAACTTACAATATTTTAGAAAAATTAATAATATATGTTTTTCTAATGAGGAAATTTATTACTATATAAGAAGAAATAATAATAGCATAACTTACCGATATATTGATAATATGTACGAAAAGGGCTTGGAAATCCATAGATTATTAGAAGACTTTTTAAAAGATATGAATTTTTATAACAGTAAAAATTCATATATTCTTTATGGAAATCATCTTATGGGAGTATTTTCAGCTTTCTTAAATTTATTTCATAAAGATTGTAAATTAACTTTAAAACAAAAGAAACAGTATATAAAAGCTATTGTAAATAGAGAATATGTTAATGAATGTGCAGCAAATAGAAAAAGTGATAGAGGTCTTATTGGATTAACAGCATTATTAGTTAGAATAAAAAATTCTACAATTATATGTGGTGTATTTAGGGGAATATCTTTAGTGAGGTTGGTGAAATCATAATGGATATAAAAGTTAGTGTTGTAATGCCTGTTTATAATGCAGAAAAATATTTAGCTAAGGCTATAGAAAGTATGCTTGGACAAACTTTAAAAGAAATAGAACTTATATTAGTTAATGACGGTTCTAAGGATAATAGTTTGAAGATTTGTGAAGAGTATAAAAATAAAGATAATAGAGTAACTGTAATTGATAAGAAAAATGAAGGAGCATGTATAGCTAGAAATACTGGAATTGAAAAGGCTAAAGGGAAGTATATACAGTTAGTAGATGCTGATGATTATATTGAAAATAATATGTTAGAGGAACAATATAATTTAGCAGAAAAAACTAATGCTGAAGTTGTAATGTGTGGTATGAAGTTTGATATTCATCAGAAGAATGGACAAGTAGTTACTAGTGAATCTCATTATAAGGATATGGTTTTGAAATCTCAAGATGAGATAAAGCCTATATTTATGGATTTATTTGATAACTTACTTTTTAACTATACTCACAATAAGTTATATAATGCACAGTTTTTAAAGAGTAATAAGCTTAAATTTATAGATTGGTTACCTATAGATCAGGATACTAATTTTAATATTGATGTTTTTAAGAAGTTAAATAAATTAACTATAAGTACTAGATCATATTATCATTATGTAAAGACTTTTGAGGAAACTATTGTTACTAGATATCATGCTAATAAGTTTAAGGTTAGAACTTTTAGATATGATAGACTAAAACAATTGCTTATGGATTGGGGTATATATAATGAGGAAAATAGAAAGAAGTTAGCTTCAATGTATATTCATCATGTTATTGAGTGTTTTGAAATATATAATCATGAGAAATGTAACTTGAGTGTAAGTGATAAGAAGAGGGAAATAGGAAAGATATTAGATACAGAGCAGGTTAGGGAATGTATTAGGGTTTTGGATAGAACTAACTCTTTTTATACTAATATGGTTTTTAAGCAAATGAAGGGAAGTAGGATAAATGGGATTTATTCTATTGCTAGATTAAAAAGGGTATTAAGGTAGAGGTATTTAATATGAAGAAAAAAATTCTTTTTTTAATAGAGAGTTTTGCTGGTGGTGGAGTTGAAAAAGTATTTATTGATTTAATAAATAACATGGATATAAGTAAGTATGATATTACTGTTATGAGCATATGGGATTATGGAGTTAGAAAAAAAGATTTAAGAAAAGATGTTAAGTATAAGTCTATTTTTCCTAATATAAAAGGCATAAGCAAGATATTTCATAATTTTGTAGAAAAAAGTGATGGAAAATTGCTTTATAAATTTGGAATAAGAGAAAAATACGATATTGAGATTGCTTTTATAGAGGGACGAGCTACTAAGATAATAGGAGCATCAACTAATCCAAATAGTAAAAAGATAGCATGGGTTCATATAGATTTAGAGCAAGGACATTGGACAAGCAAAGTTTTTAGGAAAAGTATAGAGTTAGAGAAAAGTTACTATAAAAAGTTTAATGATATAGTATTTGTTTCTAATTCAGCAAAGGAAGGTTTTATAAAACTATTTGGAGAGGATTTTGATAATCTTCAAGTTAAATATAATCCAATTATTGCTGATGATGTTATTAATAAATCAAAAGAAGTAGTAGATGATATAGAAAAACCAAAAGATAAGAAGCTATTAGTTACTAGTGGACGCCTAGTGTCTCAAAAAGGGTATGAATCTTTATTAGAGGTTTGTAATAGGCTAAATAAGGATAAATTCAATTATGAATTATGGATATTAGGTGAAGGTTGGGCTAGGCCAAAATTAGAGGAACTAGTAGACAAGTATAAATTAAATAATGTTAAATTACTTGGATTTAAGGAAAATCCATATAAATATATAAATCAAGGAGATTTATTCGTTTGTTCATCTAAAAATGAAGGTTTTTCACTTGTAATAGCTGAAGCAATGATTTTGGGATTGCCAGTAATTAGCACTAATTGCTCAGGACCAAATGAGTTACTGAATTTTGGAGAATACGGATTTATGGTTGAAAATACTGAAGATGCTTTATATGAAGGGTTAAGAGAAATATTAAAGGATGAAAATAAATTAAAGTATTACATTGAAAAGTCTAAAGAAAGAGTAAACTTTTTTAACCATAAAAATAGAATAAGTGATATTGAGAGGTTATTAAATGAAAATTAAGCAACCATTAGTTAGTATAATAGTACCAGTTTATAATGTTGAATCTTGGTTAAATAAATGTATAGATAGTTTATTAGAGCAAAGCTATAAAAATATAGAAATATTATTAATAAATGATGGTTCAACTGATAAAAGTGGAGATATATGTAATGAATATTTAAATAAAAGTAGTAAAATAAGAGTTTTTAATAATGAAAATAAAGGGCTATCATATAGTAGAAACTTTGGAATGAAAAATGCAAATGGAAAATATATAGTTTTTATTGATAGTGATGATTTTATTAGTGATTCTAATATTATTGAAAAGTTTGTTGAAATATTAGAAAAAGATAAAAGTGATTTTATATATACCTCTTATAGTAGATTTGAGGATGGTAAAGAGTATATAGTTACAGAAAATTTGCCTATAGATATAAGTAATAGTGATATTAAAGATAAAAGCGGATTAGATATATTATCTTTATTAATATTAAAAAATAGCTATCACCACGCTGCTTATTTAAAAATTTGTAAAAAGGATTTATTAATTACTAATAGTTTGTACTTTAAGGAAGGAGTATATCATGAGGATGCTGAATGGACGCCAAGACTATTTTATTATGCAAATAAAATTAGTTTATATAATAAACCATGGTATATGAGAAGAATGAGAGATAATTCTATAATAACATCAATAGATGAAAAATCCATATGTAAAAAGTTATGCGATAGATTAATAATTGCGCATGAATTGATAGTTTTTTTTAAAGAAAAAAATGCTTCAAATGTAATAATAGATGACTTGATAAGAATGTATTGGGGGGATCTAATGATTGTAAGAAATATAAAAGATAATAAAAATCTAGAATTATGTAATGAGATTATATCTTCAACAAGATGTGTATTAGAAAACTCAAACAATAAAAAGTATTTAATAGTAAATACGATTATCAAGTATTTTGGAGTTAAGAGTTTTATAAATTTATTAAGGATAGCGAGGATTTAAAATGAGGGTTTGTTTTTATTTAAATACTTATGGATTAGAAAATAAAGATTTCTCTAATCCTTTAATGGGAAACCCAGGAATAGGTGGAACTGAATTTATGTTTTGGACTATTAGCTTTTATTTAAAAAAACTATATCCTGAGTTAGATGTTGTAGTATTTGCAGCTAATATAGAGACATTACCTAAGGAAATAATAGGAATTAAATGTAAAGATGAATTAGAAGCTGTTAAGCTATGTAAAGAAATAGGTGGGGATATTTTTATATTTAAAGGACCATATCATGATATTAAATTATTTAATTTAATTGATAATTTAAAGGTTAAGTCAATAATGTGGTCTCATAATTATGAGAGTGTTATTGGGTTAAAGTATGCTTTAAATTGTAATTATTTAAAGAGGAATTTATGTGTTGGAAAAGAACAATATGATAGATTGAGGGATCATAAAATATTTAATAAATCAACATATATATATAACTGTTTAGATTTTTCACCATATAAGGTCAAGAATATTAAAAAGAAAAATGTTGTTACCTTCATGGGTGGGTTAAGAGTAACAAAGGGTTTTCATATATTAGCTAAGGTATGGAAAGAAGTTATTAAAGAAGTTCCTGATGCTGAGTTGCATGTTATGGGAGGAGCAAAGCTATATAACCAAAATGCAACTACAGGAGGTTATGGTATAGCAGATGAAAAATATGAAAAAAGATTTATGCCATATCTTTTAAATGATGATGGAAGTGTAATGAATAGTGTTAAGTTTTTAGGTGTATTAAATGGAGATGAAAAAATTAAGGCTATAAGTGAAACAAAGGTTGGCATTGCTAATCCATCAGGATTTGGAGAAACATTTTGCATAAGTGCAATAGAATTTGAAGCGATGAAGGTTCCAGTAGTTAGTTGTAAAAAAAATGGCTTGTTAGATACTGTTATAGATAAAAAATCTGGATTATTAGTAAGAAATGAAAAACACTTAAAAGATGCGATAGTTACATTGCTGAAAGATGATAAATTAAATTATCAAATGGGTGTATGTGGCGAAAAATTTGTAAAAGAAAAATTTGATGTTTATAAAATATGTAATGATTGGATGAAGTTATTAACCGATGTTTATGAAGATAAAGAACAAAAAGTTGAGTTAATTAATAATAATTTTAAATATAACTTAAAATGGTTAAGAGAGATGAATAGGAAGATTAAAAAGGTTAATATACTAAAGTGGTTACCACCTATAAGTGAGTATGAGGAGAGAATAGTTCCTAAGTTTAAAAAGTTATAGAGGAGATAGAGTTTTATGAATCCAGAGATAAGCATAATTGTTCCGGTTTATAATGTTGAGAAATACCTAAAGAGATGTATTGATTCTATATTAAATCAAAGTTTCGAGAATTTTGAGTTAATATTAGTTGATGATGGGTCTACTGATAATAGTGGCAAAATAGTTGATGAGTATGAAGGTATAGATAAAAGAATTAGAGTTATTCATAAGCAAAATGGTGGGCAAGGATCAGCTAGAAATAGGGGATTGGATATAGCAAAAGGTAATTATATAGGATTTGTAGATAGTGATGATTGGATACATAGAGATATGTATAAATGCATGTATAAATTTATAACTGAAGATAACACAGATATAGTACAAGTAAACCATAATATAGTAACAGAATATATTTTAGATGGAAAATGTAATTTAAATGATATTAAAGCCACAAATATAGATGATATTATTGGTAAATTTACTGATTGTAATTCTTTTGAAATTTTGCCTTTCATATTTCCTGTAAATAAATTATATAAAAGAGATATATGGAAAGAGTTAAGATTTCCAGAAGGAAAATTTGCTGAAGATCTAAGGGTAATTTATAAGATTTATTTTAAGATTTCTAAATTTAAAATTATAGATTTTAAATTTTATAATTATTATATGTCACCTAATAGTTCTACAAGAGGAGAATTTAATATTAAAAAGCTAGAAGATATAGAGGCGTGGGAGGAAATGTTTAAATTTCTTGATGATAACGATCTTAGTATTAATAGATGCAATTTAAAAGCTATATACTGTAGGAGAATATTAACATATTATTTTAAATGTTATAAATACAAGGATATACAAAAAGAATTAAAGAGAAAGTTTAATGCTAATTTTAGATATATATTAAAGAATAAAAAACTGAATTATAAGGAAAAGTCAGTTTATGTAACTTTCTTTATAAATTCTAAAGCATGTAGATTTATTTATAAAAATAAACTTTCTTTATGAGATAAATTATAATTATAAATTAAGATGGGTGGATAAATGGATAAGATTAAGGTAAGTGTAATTATACCTGTATATAATGTTGAATTATATATTGATGAATGTATTGAGTCGTTACTTAGACAAAGTTTAGATGAAATAGAATTTATATTTGTAGATGATGGTTCAACAGATAAAAGTGTACAAAAAATTAAAGAATATAAAGATAATAGAATAAAAATATTGTACAAACAAAATGGAGGACAATCCTCTGCTAGAAATTTAGGGATTAAGCATGCCCGAGGGGAATTTATAACATTTATAGATAGTGATGATTTTTTGATAATTGATGAATGTTATGAAAAAATGTATGAACTTGCTATAAATAGTAAAAGTGATATTGTATGTGGAAATGGTATTAAATTTTTTGAAAATGGAAATAAAAGTGAATTATATAGAAATAAAAATGAATTTTATGAAAGAACAATGGATAGTAAGGAATATCTATATGTTTTTAGAAAAAATAATTCGATGCATTCAGTTGTATGGCTGAATTTATATAGCAGAAGCTTTATTTTAGATAATGAATTGTTTTTTGAAGAAGGATATTTACATGAAGATGAGTTATTTATAGCAAGGGCTTTTTTAGTTGCTAATACAGTTACTATATATCCTAAAAACTATTATGGATATAGAATACGAAGTAAATCTACTATAACGTCTGTTAGTAATATTGAAAAAAGACGAAATGACTTAAAATATATTTGTAATGAATTATTAATAATATATAGCAATGTAGATGATAAAAATTTAAAGAAGGAATTAATGAAACATTTAAGTGGATTAATATTAACTTTGATATTGGTTTATGGTGAAAATAATATTGGATTAAAATTAAAGGGAGTATTACTTAAATATTCTAATGGGATTAAATCAAGGATAGTAAATATTTGTGTTTCAATATTTCCACAGATATATAGAAAAATTAAATTTATTAGTTAATGGAGAAGATAAAATGAATGAACCTATAATAAGTATAATTGTTCCAGTTTATAATGTAGAAAACTATTTAAAAAGGTGTATAGAATCAATATTAAATCAAACTTTTACTGATTTTGAGTTGATATTAGTGAATGATGGTTCAACGGATGGTAGTGGAATAATATGTAAAGAATTTTCTTCAGTAGATGATAGAATAAAGGTAATAAATAAAAATAATGGAGGATTATCAAGCGCTAGAAATTCAGGAATAGAGATTGCAAGAGGAAAATATATATCATTTATAGATAGTGATGATTATATAAATAATAATATGTTTGAAATATTATATAGGGAAATTATTTTTAGTAACTCTGATATATCGATATGTAATTATTGCAAAGTAAGTGATTATAATAGACCAGTAGATAATAATTTACAATATAAATCACAAATATTTGAGGGAAAAGAGAATATATTGAATCAACTTTGCGATGAAAAAAGAATGCAATTTACAGTCGCTTGGAATAAGTTATATGATAAAAGTTTATTTAATTCAATAAGATTTAAAGAAGGCAAATTACATGAAGATGAATTTATAGCTCATGAAATATTAGATAAGGCAAATAAGGTTATATATATAGAATCAGATTTATATTATTACTATCAGAGAGAGGATAGTATAATGAAAAAATTTAATATAGATAGATTAGATTTTTTAGATGCAATAAAAGAAAGAATAGAGTATTTTAAGAAAAATAATTATATGCCTCTTAAAGAAAAAACAGAAAAATTATATTTGGAGATGTTTTTTTGTTATTATAATATTATAAAAAATGAGAAAAGTAGTAAGGTTTTATATGAATTATGAAAATCCCTCCTTTATTAAAAAATTAAATATGTTAATTTGATAATATAATTGTAATAATAAAAAGTCAAGATGAAAAAATAATAAAATTTTAATAAAAGAAAAACTATTGTTACTATTATTTGTAATTAATCCATCATTGTACAGGAAAATATTAAATTAAACAGAAGTGGATGAAGTAATTTAATGAAAATAATAGAAGGTTAATATTACGGGTTTTGCTTATATAAATTATAGATAGAATATGAGAAAAAATTATTATTAGAAATCTTTGAGAGGTAAAGTATGAGAGTGAAAAATTCTATAAAAAATATATATTATAGTGTATTAATACAAATATCTATGGCATTATTAGGTTTTATATCAAGAAAAGTATTCATTAATAACCTTAACATAGAATATTTAGGTATTAATGGATTACTTACAAATATATTATCTATGTTAAGTTTAGTAGAAGGGGGAATAGGAACTAGCATTGTATATAATATGTACAAGCCGTTAGCTGAAGATGATAAACCAGCAATAATAGGTTTAGTACAATTATATAAAAAATTATATATGATTGTAGCAATTATTGTATTTACAATAAGCTTATGTATATATCCTTTCTTAGGAAAAATAATGAAGGATAGCGAGAATGTATCATATATAACTATAATTTATTTTATATTTGTTGGTAAAAATATAGTTACGTATTTAAATGCTCATAAATGGTCACTGATAAATGCTGATCAAAAGGGATATATTTTAAATAAGTATAATCTGAGATTTAATATAGGAACTTATATTATAAAGATATTAATTTTACAATTTACTAAGAATTATATTTTGTATATAATAATTGAGTTTGTTATATCTTTAATTCAAACTATGTGGAATGGAAGTATTGTAAACAAACAATATCCATATATAAAAACACCTAAGAAGTATGGTGTAGATAAAAAAATAAAGAATAATTTGGTAACTAATGTGAAAGCTATAATGTTACATAATATAGGATCATATATTGTAAATGGAACAGATAATATTTTAATATCTTCTTTAATAAATGTTAAATCAGTTGGATTGTATTCTAATTATACTATGGTAATGAATCAATTATCAGCAATAGTGAGCCAAGTATTAGGAGGAATTGGAGCAAGTGTTGGTAATTTAATTGCTACGGAAGATAGTAATAAAAGATATACTATATTTAAGGTAACACATTTCATTAATTTTTGGATTTACTCCTTTTCAGTAATTTTCCTATATAATCTTTTAGAGCCATTTATAGATTGGTGGTTAGGAAAAGGGCTATTATTAGATAAAATGACTTTAATAGTAATACTGTTAAATTATTATTTAATGGGTTTAAGAAATACAGTTCTTACATTTAAAAGTAAAGCTGGGATATTTGATGAAGATAAGTATTTTCCGTTAATTGAATCCATTATTAATTTAATAGGATCATTAATTTTAGTAAAGTATTTTGGTTTAGCAGGAATATTTTTAGGAACTACTATAAGTACTTTAGCTATACCAATGTGGACACAACCTAAATTAGTATTTAATAAAATATTTAATTTATCATTATCAGAATATTATAAAAAATATTCTCTATATGCGGTAACAACAATAGGAATAGGATTTATTACTACACTATCTTGTAATATAGTACAAGTAAATAATTTATTCTTATCGTTAATAATTAAAGGAATTATTTGTGTAATTATTCCTAATTGTTTATATTTAATTTTATTTTTTAAGAGTGAGGAAATGAAATATTTATTCACTATAATAAAGCCTATGATAAATAAAATTAAAAATAAAATACCAATAAGTGCTTAAAATTAAAAATATACTATTTATAAAAAATAAATTATACTTAGTAGATTTATTATTTAACATATTTTAAGTTAGGAGTTAATTGGTTAAAAAGAGTAAAATATTTATTTTCAAAATAAATATTTTAATAAATTAACTAGTTCTTTAAAAGGTTTTATAAATAAAATGGAGTATTAAGAAATGAGGAACTTATATTTTCAGGTATATGGAATACTATTAATCAAACAGGTCAAATACTTTTAAGTGGATTTGATTTATTAATAGCAAATTTATTTGTAGGAGCTACACATATGGGAGCACTTTCTTTAGCAAAAATAGTACCTATATATTATATTAGGTTTAGCAGGAACTTTAACTAGTATATTTGCACCAACATTTACTATTGATTATGCTAAAAATGATAAAAAATCTTTAAAGAAAAACTTAAAGAATGGTATGAAATTAACAGGTGTTTTATTGACTATACCATTTTCTATACTAATTATATATGGAAGTGAATTTTATTCTTTATGGGTTCCATCACAAGATTCAAAAGTATTACAAATATTATCAGTATTAACTAATAAGTGTATTTAAGAAAAAAGTTAAATTAGCATAATTATGAAATTAAAAATATATACTATAATAGTGCATTTTTTCTTGAATAATTTTACAGTTAAATAAAAAGTAAACTTTAACAAGCTATTTTTAATGACTCAAAAATTACTTCTATTGGTATACCACTTGCGGCAGATTCGTAAATATATAAAACTTTAGATTTTTCTAAATCCTTTTTAGCAGCTTTATATCCAATGTTAAAGTGATAGGAATTGTTAGAATATATTTTGCAATAAGTATAATTTACTAACATTATTGTTAAATATCTATTGATACTTTTTTCACTTCTTACTTGATAGCTATTTAAACCTAAATATGTTTTACAATCTCTAAAGAACGGTTCAATCGCTCAACGGTCAGTATATTGAGTTAAAGTGTCTAACGGATTTAAGGTCTTATCCAAAGATATAAAAGCTTTTAATGCTTTATCTTTTTGAAAGGAATCTTTAGGGTAACTTAAAATAATAGAAATATTTTTTCTATCCTTCAGTTTGCCAAGATAATTATAGATATAATATTGTTTTTCTTTAACGGTGACAAGGTCAAAGTCTTCAATATTCAATGATTTAGCAAATTGATGAAGTTTTATTCCTAGTCTTTCATGACCTTCTGGGAAAATAACTCTGTTAGTTTTCAAAGCTCCAATATGACTATAGCCGGCTTTTTCAGAGGAATTAAAAATATCTTTGCAACTATACCAACTATCACACAAAATATAACCTTTATTCTCAGGTTTAGGAAGTGTTGAAATTAAATTTTGAGTTAATTTTATTTTACTCATAAATTCTTTATCGTAGATATCAATTGAATATGGAAGAACTAACCCGCCACACGATAGTAAAGAAACTAATATTTGATGACCATATACATTTTTACACTTTAAATGCGAATTATGAAATGAACACTTTTCAATTGGATTTATAGCCTTTGACGAGGGCTTTGTCTTCTCTGAAATAGTATCATCAATAATAAAATATATTGGTTGCTTAGTCTCTCTAGATTTAGCCCAAATAAGTTCTACTACATAAGCTTTTAATGCTCTTTCTAAGTGTTTTTCATCCCAAGAGTTGCTTGAAAGAAATCTAGTAATACTTGTTCGATGCCTTGCAGGAGCAAGCTCCGCTACGTCGGAAACTTTTCCATTAAAACCTTTTGATATCATAGCATTCATTATATTTTCTAAATGTTTTATTTGTGGTTTAGTTAAATATAAATCAAAATTTAATTGTTTAAAAAATTTGTATAATGATAATTCATTTGGTATAATTGAGTTCTGAAACATTTATGTATAGCTCCTTGCTGTCGTTGTTGTGTTGCAACTCAATTATAGCAAGGATTTATCATAAATGTTTTTTTATTTTATTCAGTTGTAAAATTATTCAAGTATTTTTGCACTATTATAGTATATATTAAACTAAGAAGAGGACATAACTAGAATAAAAAACTAGTTATGTTTTTTTATTTTAAAGGGGGAAATTATAATAAAAAATAATAAAAAAATAGTCATTACAACATTATTAATATCTTCATTAATTATTATTTGCTTAGTAGGAATATTATTAAAGGGACTTGAGGAGTCAAAAGGTGTATTAAATACAGTTAATCAAGACTATGTTTTTAATAATATTAATGATATGAAAAATGCCAATCTCCAAATTGGAGATAGAGTAGTAACTAGGGGATATTATGAGGAAAATGATGGAGGTGCTGCTGAATATATAGTACAGTCATATGAGTATTACTTAAACACATGGTTACCAGTTGATTGTAGGAAGGTTGGATATAAGTTTAATAGATTAGGTACAGATAAAATGCTTATTGATACTCCAGCAGATGAATATGGAAATCATACTTTGAATAATGGTTTAGTTGCTTGTCTTGCAGATAAGGAAAATATTAAAGCAGAGCAATATGGAGCTATTGGAGATGGGGAATTTGATAATTCAGAAGTGTTTATACATCTTTTTGCTCATATGAAGAAGGGAACTATAGAGTTTAAAAAAGATGGAACTTATATTATTGCACAAAGAAGTAAAGAAAATATACCAGACATTTATGAAAATAATGGTTTAGATAACCCATATAGAGCCTATATGACAGGAAGAGGATCAGAATTATCTAAACCTATTTTAGCTAATATTGATGGAGTAAATATAATAGGGGATAATTCTACATTGAAAATTAAAGATAATGATTGGTGTAATAACGGAAGTACTACAGATATGGGATTATTAAATTTAATGGGAGTTATTAAAAATTTAAAAATAGAAGGAGTTATATTTGATAATAATGGATTAACTATGGATGAAACTCATGTATTAAGTAATCACGGGATATTTTATAAAGGATCCAATGGAGAAGGTGAGGAAAAATTACCTTACGGAGATATACCTTCAGAAATTTCTAATGTAGAAATTCTTAATTGTGAATTTAGAAATGGTGGTACTAAAGCGGATGTTAATGATTGTGGAGGAGATGGAATTTTAATTATTAATTCATCAGAGTTATCTAAAAATATAAATATTCATAATAATAAATTTATTAATTGGGGAAGATGGGCTTTTGCCATAGATTTAGGTGGTGAAGGTGAAAGAATATATAATTTGCAATTTAATAATAATGAATGTGTTCAAACAGATGAAAATATAAATTTAGCTAACAAGTATAGAGGGTTAGGGTGGATTGATTTTGAGTCTAAGAAGTGTTTTTCAAATTTAGAAATAAAAAATAATAAAGTAAATGGATTAAATGGATTTGCTATTAATGGAGCAGGACAGGTTACAGAAAATGTTATTATTTCAGGGAATACAATAACAAGACCTAATAGGGATTATAAAGCTGCATATCCATATATGTTTAATTTTTATGGTGTTCAAATTAAAGATTTGGTTTTTCAAAATAATGATATTTGTAAGGGTAGTAATATATTTGGATATACATCAAATAATATAATAATAAAAAATAATAAATTACAAGAAGTAATTCAGATTAAGGGTTTGTATGGAGATATAATAATTGATGGGAATACTGGAATTGATGAAGATTGCATAATAGATATTACTTCATTAGATATTCCTGACTATATTTCAGAAAATGATAATATATATTGTAATTTTAAATTTATAAATAACAAGGGAGGCTTAAAGGGAAAGATATTTAGTTTAGATGGGCCTGGAAGATATAGTTATATAGATATAGAAATTAAAGATAATGAAATGAGTTTTATGAATTTTGAGGCTTGGGATGATGAAGACTTTACATTTGACCCTAAACAAATTAATGAGAAAATAGATTCATTTAGTTGTAGGGGAGCTAAGTTTAATAATGTTACATCATTTAACTATAGGGGTATTCCTAAGGGAGGTGGAATTTATGAAAAAGGAGATATTATAGTTAATGAAAAAGGTAAAATAATTACTTGTATTAAGACAGGATATGTTCCTATGCAAGGAGCATTTTTGCTGGCAGAAACAGATGTTGAATTTAAACCAAATCTAAGTGTAAAAAAAGGTGAATATATATATACAAATTCATATTTATATATTGCATGTAATGATGGAACATTAGGAGAGGTATTAGAGCATGAAACAGGAATAGAGTTATGTGGAGATGTAAGAATGAGGAACTTATATGAAATAGCAAAATTTAGTGAATAACAATAAAGGAGTAACTTGTAGATTAAATATTCATATATTATGTATTATAGAAAAAAATGAGGGATGTAATGTGATGGATGTTAATGATATTTTAAATTCACTTGAACAAAATACAAATAATATATTAGAGAAATATGAAAGTTTACAAGATGAAGTTAGTAAAAAGAATGATTTAATAATAGAGCTACAAAATACAATAGAAGAGAAAAATAAAACAATTGAAGATCAAAAGCAGATAATAAATTCTAAAAGTAATTGTAATGAAGAGGTGGTAGAGGAGTTTGGATTACTTGGAGATATGACTAAAATACAATGGCAGATTGAGAACAATGCATCATATTATATTGAAGATAATAAATTGGTGGTTGAGGGCTCAAATAGATATGCAAATATATATTTATATTACAAAGAAAATGAAGGAGATTATGTAGAGGGAGTATTAACTAAGTATGTTTTAAGTATTGAAGGCTATGTAGAAAATGGATGTACCAATGGTTATATTGGAAGTACTAAATATCCAATAGAAAAAAGCTTTAAAAAGGATATTTTATTAACTTCAACATGGCGAAGAAGCTTATTTATAAGGATTATGTTAAATCAGTCACAATATGAAACATCTAAGCTGTTTATATCAAAAATGAAATTAGTTTTAGGATAGGAGAGGTGAGGAACTAATGAAAGATTTGATAAATGAGAGATTGGGATTATTAAATACTATTAAAAGTGGGTTAAATGATTTAACAGAAGCTGATTTAGAGAAATTAGAAGAGAGATTATTAAAGCAATTTATATTAGATGAATATGTGCCACCAAAACAAACAAAAGAATTTAGTAATGTTTCTGAAATGAAAAAAGCTAATTTAAGTTTAAATGATATTGCTATAACAAATGGATATTATATAAGTGGAGATGGAGGAGAAGCAACTTATATAATAAAGGATTATAATTATTATTTAAATGAGTGGCTACCTGTTGATTGTAGAAAGGTTGGATATAAATATAATAAATTAGGAACTGATTTAATGTTAATTGATACACCAGTTGATGAGTATGGAAATCATACATTAAATAATGGATTAGTTGCATGTCTTTTAAATAGAGAAGATATAAAGGCTGAGCAATATGGTGCAAAAGGTGATGGTAAATTTGATAATTCAGAAGTTTTCATCCATTTATTTGCGCATATGAAAAAGGGAAAAATAACATTTAAAAAGGATGCAATTTATTTAATGCCACAACGCACTAAGGATAATATACCTGATATTTATACAACAGTAGTAAATCCATATGCACCATATATGTGTGGAAGAAGTAGTGGATGCCAAAGACCTATTATGGCTAATATAGACGGTGTAGAGTTAACAGGTGAAAACTCTACTTTAAAAATTAAGGATAATGATTGGAATACAGTAGGAACTGCTGATTTTGCCTTGTTAAACTTATTCAGAGTTATTCGTAATTTAAAAATTCATGGGTTAATATTCGATAATAATGGATTAACTATGGATTATACAAATTCAGTTGAAAATCATGGTATAGCATGGAAACAAGGTAATACTATGATTGATTCTGGGAAAGCACCTACAGTTGAAGATGGTACTGTTCATGAAATATCAAATATTGAGATATACAATTGTGAATTTAAAAATGGGGGAACCACTAGACAAGTAAATGATTGTGGAGGTGATGGAATATTAATAATAAATCCTATGGAAAACTCTCATGATATTAATATTCATAATAATAAGTTTACTAATTGGGGTAGATGGTGCTTTGCTATTGATTTAGGTGGAAATGGAGAATGTATTGAAAATGTTAAGTTTAACGATAACGAGTGTATTCAATATGAAAATAACATTAATTCAGCGGGTAAGTTTAGAGGGCTTGGATGGATAGATTTTGAGGCAAGAAAATGTTTCAGAAATCTTGAGGTATGTAGGAATTATGTTAAAGGATGCAATGGATGGGCATTTAATGGAAATGATAAAATAAGTGAAAATGTTACAATCACTAATAATACAATAGTAAGAACATTTTATGGATTACAAACAGCTGGTGTATATCCATATATGTTTGAGTTTTATTATGTGAATTTAAAAAATTTAATATTTAAAGATAATGATTTATCAAAATGTGAAGCTGCAAGTAGATTAGGGTTAAGTTGCAATAATGCAGTAATAGAAAATAATAAACTTCCATCAAGCAAAAGTGTATTAAGTATAAGAAGACCAGTTGGAGATATAGTAATAGAGGGAAATGAAGGTGCCGACTTAGGTATAATTGTTGCTTTTAGTTATTATTCCTATCCGAGTTATTTTAATGATGAAGATATTAAAAATGATAATACAAGCATTAAGTTTACAAATAATAAAGGTGGAGTTAAGGGATGCTTTATAAGCAAGGCTTCTATAAATAGAAAAATAGATTTAATAATTGAAAATAATATTATGGGTAATTGTGATGTTAGCTATTTTAATAGTGAGTGGAAATTTAATCCTAAGCAAATATCTATAAATAATCCAGCATTTTCAGCTAGAGGAGCTACCTTTATTGATTTAGCGCCTTATAATTATAGGAATTATCCAAATGGTGGTGGTATCTGGATTAAAGGAGATGTGGTATCCGAAAAATCAACTATGAGAACTATATGTACAAAGAGTGGATATTTAACAATGCAAGGATCCTTTAGTTATTGTGAAAGTGATGGTTATTTTACAGCAAATGCTTCTAAAGCCGCTTTATTTTTGTTTATAGCAAATAACAATTTATATGTAACATTAACTAGCGGAACTTTTGGTGAAACAAGCCCTACTCATACAAATGGAATTGAATTGAATGGTAATATTGAAGTTTTATTTTTAAAGGAATTAGCATCTATAGAAAACACAACTATTTAAAAGTTAAAAGTATAAAATAAATAAAAAATGAGACTGTTAATACGTAATTAGCAGTCTCAGATTAAAAAAGGTAAAAAGGGGATTGAAATATGGAAAGGATAAAGTATTTAGATACATTAAGGGGGGTAGCTATTTTATTGGTTGTTTTTAGTCATATTTATAGTGGAGATAGATATATGATATACATAAGTATATTTAATGTTCCTTTATTTTTTATTATATCTGGATATTTATTAAAAAAATAAAGAGAAATATACAAAGAAATATATTAAAGACATTATAAAAAGTAAGTTTAAAAAGTTAATGATTCCTTATATAATTTATGGAATTATAAATATAATAGGAAATTATATAATTTCTAATAATAATGTACTTGAATTAAAAAATAATATTATTCTTTTTATTATTTTATTTGGAGTAGGAGCAATGTGGTTCCTACCAGCATTATGTATAGGAGAGGTTGGACTGATTATAATATCTTTAAAGAAAATTACTCATGGAATCTAGTATTTTGGATAATTACAAGATTTATAATATCATTTGATTTTATTGTTATAGGATACTGTTTGTATGACATAATGAATAATATTAGAGAGTATAAAAAGTATATAATATTAATATTATTAATATTAACTTATAGTTTAGCTAATATTAATGGAAAAATAAGTTTATGGAGAGTTTATTTTGGAAAGAATATATTTTTAGCTATAGGATTATCTACATGTATTTGTATTTTATTAATAATAATTTTTAGAGATATTTTAAATGGGAATTATAAAGTTCTTTCATGGGTTAATAAAAATTCAATATTAATTTTATGCACACATCAAATGATAATAAGATTAATAGGGGTTTCGTCAGAGTCAGCAGTTAAATCTATTATATATGTAATAATAACAATTTTTATAGAATATTTAGTGATTATATGTTTAAACTTTATTAAAGTTGCTAATAAAAAGCATAAGAGGTATATAGAGATAAAAGGGGAAAATAATTATGAATAATAAAAAAATAACTTTACGAGAATTAGATTATCTAAAAATAATAGGAGTATTATTAGTTGTTATTGGTCATTGCACATCAATATATACAGGAGGATGGGTATTCACATCACCAGTTAACTCACCTACCTATGGTTTAATAGCATCATATGTATATACATTTCATGTACCAATGTTAGTATTTGTTTCAGGATCAATTTATTATTATTGCAGAATTAATAAAGGTAAATATAACAGTTTAAAAAGCTTAATAATAAATAAATTTAAGAGATTAATAATACCCTTTTTATTTATAGGGATACTTTACTCAATTCCAATAAAATATATTATAGGAATGACAGAAGGCAATATAATCAATAATATAAAATCCTTTATATTAGGATTAAATACAGGACATTTATGGTATTTATTAATGTTATTTAACATATTTATACTATTTTATTTATACGAAAGTTTTATATTAAATAAAAAGTATTCAATAGTATTAAATTTAATATTATTTAGTATACTATACATTTCTTCAGGATTTTTCATTAATATATTTCAAATTAATAGAGCAATTCAATATAGTATTTTCTTTTATCTAGGATATGAGTTTTTCAGAAGTAAAGATAGGCTAATATTAAAATTAGAAAAATTAAAAAGCAAAAGCATATTAATCATGACTCCTATATTAATTGCAATTTCATTAGTATTAATATTAGTAAGTAAAATGAAGTTATCTAGTATTATGTTAAGTAAATTCTTTTCATTAATTAATGTAGTAATAGCTATGATTTGCATAATAATATGCTATTTAATAGTTTATTTAATTAATAATAGAATGAAAAATATAATCTTAAAAGAGAAAATAGATAAATTAATTAATATTATTGGGAAGTATTCATTTAATATATATCTATTACATGAACCAATAATTTTTATTGCTTTACATTTTATAGCTAGTAAGTATATTAATCCTAATATACTAGTAATGGTTTGCTTAAGTATAAGTGTATCTTTATCTATGTTAATTTCGGTTATTTATATGAAAATAAAATATAGTTTTAATAACAAAGAAATAACTTTTCAACAATAAATAGTTAATATGTATAAAATAAAATTACTAATAAGGAGGATTAAATGGTAAAAAGGATTCATTATTTAGATTATGCAAAGGGGATTGCTATAATTTTAGTAGTTTTAGGTCATATATTTAGCGGAGGTAATATAAAGACATATATTTATTTAAAATGTACCCTATAGAGTAGACACGATAAAAAAAAGTCTACCCTATAGGGTTTTTCTATTTATAATAGAGTTATAAGATTAGGAGTGAGTACAAATGAGTAAGAAGTTATTTTCAAGTAAAGATATAGAAATACTATCTAAAAATAAATATGTTAAAAAGGTTAGTGAAAAAGGAATTACATATACTGATGAATTTAAAAGATTATTTATTGCCGAGAATGAA
>ERZ773239.1290-NODE-1290-length-19875-cov-3.780424_pt1 | contig 19875 bp, 13 predicted proteins | sample MGYA00580521_ERZ773239 | MGnify/ENA primary metagenome ERZ773239 (study PRJEB29015, sample SAMEA2737801) | human gut metagenome | biome: human gut; feature: human-associated habitat; material: faeces | place: China | collected 2012 ... | reverse complement strand
CCCGCGCCGACCAGTCCGACGCGGAACGGCTCGAACACGTGGCCGGCATGCTGGAACGCGTGCAGCCCACCCCATTGGAGGCCGAGCAGATCAAAGCGCCATTGGGGGCCCCGTGGATCCCCGCCAGGGACGTCCACGACTTCATGATGGAGACGTTCAACGTGCGCGGCCACGGGCTCACGCCCGGCAAGCTCTCCCAGTACTCGGTCGACTGGATCCCCCAGCTCGGACAATGGCGCGTCGGCTACTCGGGCGGCGGCGACATCGACTACAAGGCAGCAAGGACGTACGGCACCGAGGACCGCAACCCGTTCCAACTGCTGGAAGCATGCCTGAACAACGCGCAGATCACCGTCACCAAGGACTCCCCCACGGAGACCACGCCGGCCGGCAAGCCCAAACGCGTCAAGGACCAGAAGGCCACGATGGCCGCCATCGAGAAGGCCAACGCGATCCGCGACACGTGGAACCAATGGGTGTTCAAGGACCCCGCCCGCGCGCAAAGGCTCACCGCCCTGTACAACCGCAGATTCAACAGCATGCGCCCCCGCCACGTCGACGGATCCTACCTGACCACGCCCGGCATCGCCCACGGCGTCGCCCTGCGTCCGCATCAGAAGGACGCGGTGGCCCGCGCCCTGCGCAGCGACGAGGGAACCCTCATCGCCCACGTCGTCGGAGCCGGCAAGACGTTCGAGGGCGTCGCCCTCTCCCACGAGGCGAAACGCCTCGGCAAGGCGTCCAAGCCGATGCTCGTGGTCCCCAACCACCTCGTGGACCAGTGGGCCGGCGACGTGCTCAAGCTCTACCCGGCCGGCCGGATCCTCGTCATGGACAAGGACGCGCAACGCAATCCCGAATCGGTGCGCCGGTTCTGGGGACGGGTCGCCACCGGCGACTGGGACGCGGTGATCGTGCCGGAAAGCCGGTTCAGCCAGCTGCACGTCAGCAAGGAACGCCGGCTGCGCAACATGCGCGCCCGAGTCGAAGAATTCACCCTGGCCGTCGAGGCCGCCGCCAAGGCCAGGGGCGACAAGGACCCGACCGTCAAACGGCTGGAGGCGGCGCGCAAAAGCGCCGAGACCGCCATGCAGCGCCTGCGCGACGGCAAGGAATCCCGCGACGACAAGGCATTGGCGGGCATCGAGTTCGAATCGCTGGGCGTGGACATGCTCATCGTCGACGAGGCCCACCACTTCAAGAACCTCGGCGTGCCCGTCGCCTCCGCGGACCTGGGCATGCAACTGTCGTCCGCCGCGAAATGCGAGGACCTGCTCGACAAATGCGAATGGCTGCGCGAGGCCGGACACGGCGGCAACATCGCGTTCATGACCGGCACGCCGGTCTCCAACAGCATGAGCGAGCTGTACAACATGCAGCGCTACCTCGCGCCCGGAACCCTCAAGGCGCAGGGCCTCGACACGTTCGCCGCATGGGCTGGCGCCTACGGCCAGGTCGTGCCCACCGTGGAACTGAAACCCGAAGGCAACGGATTCCAGGTCAAGCAAAGGTTCGCGCGCTTCCAGAACCTCCCCGAACTGATGAACGCGGTGAAGCAGTTCACCGACATGATCACCAACGACGACATCCAGCTGCCACTGCCCGAACTGGAGCAGGTGCCCGTCCCCGTGCCCATCACAGACCGGCAGAAGGAGGAGATGGAGGAACTGTCCGACAGGGCGGACCGCGTGCGCGACGGCGACGTGCCGCCTGAGATCGACAACCTCCTCAGAATCACAGGCGACGGACGCAAGATCGCCCTCGACCCCAAGCTCCTCAAAGGACACGAGAACGACCGGCCGTTGGAGAACGGCAAGATCCAGGCATGCGCCGAGAACGTCGCCCGGATCTGGCATGAGGAGACGCCGCGCCTGGGAACGCAGCTCGTCTTCTGCGACTCGAGCACGCCCGCGTCGGGCGGATGGAACGCCTACCAGGATCTCAAGGACCGGCTCATTCAATTGGGCGTGCCGGCCGAGCAGATCGCGTTCGTGCACGACGCGGGCGACAACCCCGCCAAACGCGAGCAGCTGTTCGCGAAAGTCCGTTCCGGCGAGATCCGCGTGCTGATGGGAAGCACCCAGAAGCTCGGCACCGGCACCAACGTGCAGGAACGTCTCGCCGCGATCCACGACCTCGACTGCCCGTGGAGGCCCGCCGACCTGGAACAGCGTCTCGGACGCATCCAACGCCAGGGCAACACGTACGACCACGTGCGCGACTACCGGTACGTGACCGAAGGCACGTTCGACGCGTACAGCTACCAGACCGTGGAACGCAAGCAAAGGTTCATCAGCCAGCTCATGAGCTCGAAGAGCCCAGCCCGCGAGGCCGCGGACCTCGACGCCGACGTGGTGACCCTCGCCAACATCAAGGCGCTGGCCACCGGCGACCCCGACATCCAACGCCGCATGACATTGGAGAACGAAATCAACCAGCTGAAGCTCCTGCGCGCCTCATGGGCGCAGCAGAAGGCCGACACCCGCAGGGACATCGGCCAGCAGCTCCAGCCACGTGTCGAACTCCTGCGCCGGACCATCCGGGAGAAGGCCGACGACAAGCCGCTCGCCTCCAAGGCCCTGAGCATCCACCAGACCGCGCGCATGAACGGCCGATGGGAGGGCATGACCATCAACGGACAGCCGGTCGCCGACCGGCAGACCGCATGCAGGCTCCTCCACCAGGCCGCCCACCAGGCGCACGACGGGGACACGATAGCCGAATACGACGGCCTGCCCGTCATCGCGCACAGGGCGGCCGCCACCGGACGGATCACCCTGGCCGTCAAGGCGGTCCACGAACACGAATCCGGCACCGAGATGCCCGGCCCCTACCTGACCGGACCATCCAGCATCGTCAGTCAGCTCGACCGACTCGTCAGGAGCATGGCCACCGACCCAGGCAAGCTCACGGAACGGCTAGCGGACGCCGAAAGGGAACTCGCCGCCGCACAGGAGACACTGGCCGAACCATTCGCCCACGAGGACGAATACCGGCGGAAACAGGCCGAACTCGAACGACTGACGTCCAAACCCGATGAACCCCGGGAGACGGAAAGTAGAGACCAGGAAACCAAGGAAAGGAGCGCAGGAATGCCACTGACAACGGAAAACGCCAGACGACTGCTCGAACAGGACCCCGACATCACCGAAGTCACCCAGGGCGGCAACGCCATGGGCCACTACCTCGAAGCGAGACTCACGGACGGACGCGCCGTGCAGATCGACTTCCACGACAACCCCGCATGGAAGGACACGGACCGTCTGGCCGGCCGGATCGAGGTGTCCTACGCCAACCGCCCACAGGCGGAATGGCAATACGATGACAATGACATGGCCGACCGCGAACACACCGTCATCGATCCAGCCGACCCCGCAGCCGAGAAAACACTCGCCAAGGCGGTGGAGGGATGGGAACGCGCGGGTGGCCTCCACGCGGCCCGCGCATCCGAGAAGACGAGCCACCTGGCCGCCACGCGGCCGCCGGAGGAATACGCCTACCGGTGGCGGAAGCCCGGAGACCCCGACAGACACATCGCATACCTGAGCACCGCCTTCGACCGCGACCAGGCGATGAGGGCGAGGGAGGACGCCGGATATCTCGTGACGAAGGTCGAGGAGGATCCGGCCATACTCTACGAGCGGCACCGCAAGGCGTCCTGCCTGCATGCGAGCCACATCCTGGAACGGTACGACTCCCCCGACCCGGCCGCAGTCGGGATCCTCCATGGCATCGTAAGCGAGGTCAACGCTCACGACCCCGAGAACGACATCGCCGCCTACCTCACCTACCCGTCCGACAAGGCGGTCCAGCTCGCCGGCGACGGTCTCACCGAAGCGGACATCGCGGAGAAACGCGAGATGGGCGGATGGGATCCGCGGAAGGACCCGCTCATGCGCATCAACGAGCAGGGCGACTGGACGGGCGTCACCCAGCAGCAGGCCGACCAGCTCGTCTGGGACAACCGCGACGAGATCCTCGCCCGCGCCTCATACGACGGCGAACTGTCCACGTGGACGCTCCACCAGCTCGACCAGCTGAAGGAGCCCCAGCCGGCCCAGAGCCTGGACCGCGACCGGCCGGAACCGGATCGCGAAGCGCCCGCACAGACAGAATCCACGACGAAGCGTCGCGGGCCAAGACTGTAGATCCTCTCCAGCCACGGGGCGGCGCGCTTCCGCGCCGCCCCGCATTCATTCCGCACGAAGGAACAGAAGGCACACATGACAACAGAAGCAAACGACCAGCCGGAACCCGTCATCTGGTTCGAGGGCACTCTCATCAGGGATCCGCAGCCGCACGGAGGACAGGACGACTGGCTGCTCGAGACACTGGCCGACGCCGACGGGCCGAAGATCACCATCCATGCCAGCGGCGAGGATCACTCGGCGAACATCCGCGACAACGCGCACAGGGGATCTCGCCTCATGGTCAAAGGCACCGCCGGAGACGAGGGCTCCGGCATCGATATCGAGGCCACAAGCCTCGCATTCGACCCCAGCCACGACGAGCCGGACGGGGAGCAATGACACGGACCACCGTCAGCGGCATCAGACCGGACAAGACCGGCACCGGCGAATGGATCGACATCAACAGTCACGTCGGCCGGCTCATGTCCACGATCATGGCCGGCGGCCGACCATTCAGCATCGACGCCGACCCGGCCGGCATGACCATCGTCACGCCCCTCCCACCCCCGGCAGCCGGCCCGGACACGGAAGCGGCCGGCGGGAACGACTCCAAGACCGGAACGGACCCGGACGAAGGGCGGATCACCAGCAGGAAGACGCTGTACGAGCGGTTCAAGACCCGACTCAACGAGAACCTCGACGAAAGAAAACAATAGAAAGGAACAACCATGGAACGAATAAGAGGAATCATCGTGAAAACGCTGACCATCCTCGCGGGATTCTGGCTCGCCGATCTCGCGGCCGCCCGCGTCCAGGCCGGCATCACGGCCGGCGAAAGCGTGGAACGGATCATGGACGACATGACGACCATGCTCCAGCATCCGACCGCCCTGGGATTCGACCGGACCAGCCTCCTGTGCGGACTGGGCGGCGCGTGCGCTGTCGGCCTGTTCCACCTCTACCGGTGGAGCACGAACCAACGCAACTGGAGGGACGGCGAGGAGTACGGGTCCGCACGCTGGTCCACCAGCCGGGAGATGGCCCCATACACCGACAACGACACCAGGCAGAACCTCCAGATGACAGCCACCGAGGGCCTCAGCCTCGACGCCCAGGCCACGCGACGCAACCTCAACACCACCGTGATCGGCGGATCCGGTTCAGGCAAGACCGCCACGCACGTCATCCCCAACATCCTCAAGGGCAGCATGAACTACGCCTGCACCGACCCGAAGGGCGAACTCTACGCGAAGACCAGCGGAAAACTGAAGAAGATGGGCTACACGGTCAAACAGCTCGACCTGGTGGACCTGACCAGCGAGACGAAATTCAACCCCATGCGCTACATCGACCCCGACAAGCCCGACGTGGCGATCATGCGCCTGGTCACCAACATCATGGACAACACCAACGGCTCCACACCCAAGGAGCACCAGACCGACGACTTCTGGACCAAATCCGAACGCAGCCTGCTGACCGCGATCACCGCGTTCGTCTACTACCTGCCCGACGACATCCTCAAGGACTGCCTGAACATCGACGCAGGCCAGACCCTCAACGCGGTCGCCGACATGCGCGATCTGCTCGAAGCCAGCGAACAGGACGAGACCAAGGAAAGCCAGGTCGACGCCGTCGCCCGGACCGCCACGGAGATCTACGAGGAGACCCGCGCCGAATGGGAGCGCGATGGCGCGGACCACGACGACCCGGACCTGCGGGAGGCATGGCGTCTCGCCCAGGGCCTGAAGTTCGCGGCCCGCCAGTACAGGCCCTTCACCCAGGGCGCGGGAGAGACCAAGAAGGGCATCATCATCAGCCTCGGCGTGCGCCTCGCCCCATTGACAGTCGGTCCGGTCCGGGAGATCCTCTCCGACGACAACCTCGGCATCGACCGGATCGGCGGATACGCGGACGAGCACAAGGGCGGATACAAGCATCCCAACGGGAAGACGGCCATCTTCCTCGCCCTGCCCGACGAGGACCCGACATTCAACTTTTTGGCCGCGATCTTCTACCAATGCCTGTTCGACAGCATCATCCGCCGCTGCCGCACCTACCCCGGCGAATGCCTCGCCACGCCATTGCACTGCTTCCTCGACGAGTTCGCCAACGTGGGACGCATCCCCAACTTCGACAAGCTCATCGCCACGATCCGCTCGCGCAAGGTCAGCGTCAGCATCATCCTCCAGACCATCGCCCAATTGAAGACCATGTACAAGGACTCGTGGGAGACCATCGTAGGCAACTGCGACTCGGTGCTGTTCCTCGGCGGCAACGAGCAGTCCACCACCGAATGGCTCAGCAAGCTGCTCGGCAAGGAGACCATCGACATCCGTACCACCAGCGACTCCAAGGGCGTGTCCGGCAGCCACACCACCAACTACCAGCGCACCGGACGCGAACTCCTCACACCCGACGAGCTCGCGCAATTGGACAACGACAAATGCATCTACAACCTGCGAGGACTCCACCCGTTCCTCAGCCGCAAGGCATGGCCCGGAACCACCATCGCCAGACCGAAATCCACGCTCAAGCACTCCAAAGAATGGAAGGCAGCGGCATGAAGCCCAACACCTACACCCTCAACATAGACCAATGGAAATTCATCGTCTTCACAGATTTGGACCGCATGGACCGAACATCATTCGTCTCCATCGCCCCGGGAATCGCCGTCAGAGCCGACTATTGCATCCGCGCAATGGAGGATCGCATCGGGGAATACGACATCCGCCTGCACATGGGGCACAGTGCGGAAGAGCGGCGCATCATGCTGCGGAACTGCGAGATCGGCACCACACGCGAACTTAAAATCAGAGACATCGCGCGGCTGCCCATCGAGCAGATCATCCGCTCCTACCATCCCCCGCTATGGTCCTACGAGATCACGGACAGCGGGACCAATATCTTCGGCCCGCTGCCGGATTGGGAACATGGCGTGCTGAGCAGCGTTGATTTCCCCGCACTCCGAGAGCAAGGGCCCACGCCCGATACCCTGAAATGGGCTTCACAAGTCTATTCGGTCGCTCAGCTCAACAAAGGTCCCGCAACGAAACGTTTGACGGAAATCTTCGGAATCCCCCTGCGGACGGCCTCACATTGGCTGACGCTCATGAAAGAGCGCGTTCCCGAATCAGTTTCCATGAAGCTCCCGTCACCCATCACCATTCTCGATTGTCAGAATGTGTAACCGCGACGGCCCAAACGAAGAAGACGGTTAAACGCAGCTAACGATACAAGCCGACTACGTTTAGCCGTGTAAACGAGGGAGACTTTGACATGGCGGTCGTCCTACCGGGTCAGAGCCCAGGATCGCCGCCGGGCAAGCCGAAGTCCTCATCAGACGGTGCCGGCACGGACCATCCCGGCGAGGCTCCGCCCGTATTGGTGGAGGACGACGAGCCTCCCGAAGACGGACGTCGAACGGTTTCGGAACCGAATCCGGAACTTCCTTGGGATTGGGATTGGCTTCCTCCCGAATATGAGGGTGTTTGCCGCTGTGGAACCGATTGGGATTGCGATGCCTGCGCCTGCTGCGCGGCGGCCGCAGCGGCTTCCTGTTCTGCCTTGGCCTTCGCCTCCGCGTCGGCCTTTTCCTTCGCCATCTTCGATTCGTTGACCTCTTTCACGGCTTTCGCGATCGCGTCCACGTCACGGGTCTTGACCGCCTTCAGCAGGGTCTCCCGGGTCTTGTCGTCCGCCACCTTGCCGTCGGTCTGCTTGTACAGCGCGTTCGCGTCGTCCACGGTCTTGTCGAGTTTGCTGTCGGTGACGGCCTTGGCCGCGGTCTTGAGGTCGGTGAGACGGTTCTTGAGCTCTTTGGTCGTTCTGCGCAGCGCCGCAGTGGTCCTGTCCACGTCGGATGTGACGGCGTCGGGCGCGCAGGAACCCTTGATGGTGGACGTCTTTGCGTCCAGGAGCCGATTCAACGCATCAAGCGTCCTGGGATCCGCGACTTGGCCGCGACTGGTGTCCTTCAATAGTCTGGAGGCTTTGGCCGTGGTCCTGTCCAGGTCGGACTGGATGGTCTTGCGTGTCGCTTCGGCCGAGTCGCATGCGCTGATTGCGGTCTCATGCGCCTCTTGCCGCATGGCGGCGGCACGGCGGTTTTTGATTTGCAGTCCCATCCAGGACACGGCGATGAGGCTCGCGGTCATGACGATCGCGACGAGCGCTTTCCCGACCGGGAAGACGCGGCGCACCTTCAGATCGTCGGGGCCGAGTAGGTGACGGCCGACCCCGACGATTCTGCTTCCGGTATTGGAGGGATGTCCGCCGTATCCGATTCCAAGTCGGCGATTCGTTCGAGTGCGGCAAAATCGTCGTCGGCGTCCTTCAGGGCCTTCTCCGCGGAATCGTCGGGAGGAGACTGCTCCGCCGGCGCAGACACGGGTTCCTGCCCCGGCTCGTCTTCCGGCGGCAGCGGCGCGGACGGTATGGCGACGCGACGGCGGCCGCGCATGGACGCGGGCGGCAGCGGCGCGGCACCGGCCGTGTCAAAGCCTTGCTCCTGCGCGGTATGCCACCATTCGGCGAGCTCCGGCCACGCGTGTGGATGTTCGGCAATCAGGCGCATCCATGGACGCCAACCGGGCTCGTTGGCCATGGCGTACAGCTGGTCGACCGTAAGCTTGGGGCTGAGAATCGGCTCACCCGTCTTCCTGTCGATCCTGGTCATTCCTCTCCGCCCTCGTCTTTGATGAGGACTGGCTGATCCTGTTCGTTTGCCTTCATCACTTTTGTTCCTCTGGTTTGCCTTCATGCACCCGGTATCCGCCTTCCAATGGGCCCTTGACCGCCGCGCATCGCCAGCCGTCGTCAGTGAGCGTGTAGTCAAGCACCCAGGATGCCTCCAGCCCGGTGGATACGGCGCATGTCGCCACCCGCCGCCCCGTGGACACGGGGAAGCCGGTGAACTCGGTCTCGGGCAATGGCTGCGGGGCTATGGATGATGCCGGTATGTCGAGGCCGGCGGCATCCGGCGTGAAGTATTCGCCTTCGAGTTGGCCTCGTTCGTCGCCCATGTAGACGCCGAGCGCTTTCGGCGCGAGGTCGGCGCACGGATCATCCTCCGTCGGCGTCGCCGGCTCGGTCTCTTCGTCTCCAGCCGTTTTTTGTCCGGGTTCGGTTTTCGTTCGCGGCCGGGCGACGGTGCTTTGCGTGTCCTCCGCGGTTCCGTTGCCGGCGCATATCACCGCGACGTTTCCTCCCAGGATGAGGAGCGCGACCGCAAATCCCGTCGCGGCGATGATCCTGTTCCTCTTTGGTTCCATGCTTGGTTTTCCTTTCAGTGGATGTAGCGGACGCCATTTCCGGCTGCGGCCAGTTGGGAGGCGCTGATTTCGCGTGTGGATACGACGCCGAGGCCAAGCGCGTTGGACTCGCTGATCAGGATCGACCCGTCCCCGCGGACCTCCTCGACCATGGCGACATGCCCGTAGTCGGCGGACGCGCCCAATACTCCCGGTTGGAACACGATGACGCTGCCGGCGGATGGGGAGCCGTCCACCGTGTAGCCGGCCGACGCCGCGGAACCTGCCCATGTGGCGGCGTTGCCCCACCCTGGTATCGGTTTTCCTATGTCGGCTCTTCTGGTCGCGGCCCACCAGGTGCACTGCCCCCATGGGTATCTCGTGTCCGGCGTGATGCCGGCCGTGGACACGATGCCGCCGGAGACCGTCAGTTTCGGTTCGAGGGAGCCGACCGTGCCACCCTCGGCGGTCCCCGTTGCGGTGTATTTGGTCGCTGCGAGTTCCTTGATCCGCCGCACATAGTTGATGGTTTCCTCGAAGGGCGGCACCATGCCGTATCTGAGCACGCTGCCGAGGCCGGCGTTGTACGCCGCGAGGGTCAGCTCCAACGTGTCGCCGGTCAGTTTCCCGGACTTCTTGGCCGTTTCGACCTGCGAGGCGAGATTGCACATGTAGTTGCCCTGGCTCCAGATCGCGTCGTGCGGGTTCCAGATGTCGGCCTTGCCGTCTCCGTCGCCGTCCTTGCCCGCGGACGCCCATGTGGATGGCATGAACTGTGCGATGCCCTGCGCTCCGGCGGAGCTGCCGGCCTTCGGATTCCAATTGGACTCCTGGTCGATCTGGGCGGCGATGATGCTCGGCGTGACGACCTGGCAGATGGATCCGGCGCGGATCACGTCGGCCTCGTATTCCGCGGGAACGCCCGAGACCGTGGATTCGCTGGCGCTGGATCCCAGGAACGCGCCCATGACGGCCAGGAGCACGCCGAGCACCGCGAGCATGGCCGCGATGACGGGCAGGATGGGAAGGCTGATGGAGGCGGCTCCCGCGATGACGCGGGACGCGGCCATGCGCACGAAGTTCGCGGCGGCGCGGGCGGCACGCACGGCGGCCTGTCCGGTGGCTTGAACGTCGCGCGCCGCCTTGACGGGCGCGCGGCGGTGCCGCCAGATGAATTTGGCCGACGAGTTGACGCCTTTCACGCCAGCGCGTGCCGCTTTGAAGGTCAGGTCGCGTGTGGTGCTTCCCAGCTTCGACGCGAAGTCGTCGTCGGCAGCGGTGAGCCTCGCGCCGGCTTCGTCCATCCAGCCCATGCCGGTGGATCCCATTCGTTTGACGCTACGGCCGGCTTTCCCAATGCCTGTGCCTATGTGCTTGCCGATCCGCTTGCTCGCTTTGCCTTTCGCGGCGAACTTGCCGATCTTCTCGCTGGGCTTCGCCTCGGACAGCGCCTTGGGTTTGCCGGCCGTCTTGCGCATTCCCTTGCCCGACCGCAGGGCGCGTTTGCCGCGGTTCATGATGCGCCGCGCCTTGCCGGCCGTCCAGCCCACGCCGTGCATGGTGGAGGACATGCCGTACATGCCGGCGCGTCCCGCCATCTCGGCGGCGGTGTGGCCCATGGAATCGGCGATGTCGGCCCGGTCCGAGCCGAACTGCGCGGCGCTGGACACCACGCCGGTGGCCGCGCGTCCGATGCGGGCGCGTGTGCCTCCGGCGTGGTGGGCTTGGGTTCCGCTCATGCGTTTACTTTCCTTCCTGGAAGGTCGTGGAGTACAGCCGGTAGAGGTCGCCGCCCGCGGGGATGCGCCCGTCGAACGGCACGTAGGCGCTGCCGATCTTCATGAGTCCCTGGCCGGGCAGCACGCCGGTGAAGTACTGGCGCTGCTCCTCGCTCAGGGTCAGCAGCTCGCACAACGCGTCCGCGTCGGTGCTGTTCTGGCTCAGGAGCATGAGGAAATCGCTGTTGGACAGCATCTCTCGCGCGTCCTGGAGGTCGAGGATCTCCTCGACGTTCTGCGTGATGCCGGTCACGCCGAGCCCGTATTTGCGGGCGCGCTTGTAGATGTCCTTGAACTGGGCGGCGGCGTACTGGTTGGAGAAGAAGCGGTGGAACTCGTCGACGTACAGCCAGGTGCGCCGCCCGTTGGCCTTGTTGCGGATGACGCGGTTCCACACCTGGTCGATGACGACCATCATGCCGAACGTGCGCAGCTCGCCGGACAGGCCGGACACGTCGAACACGGTGAACCGGTTGGACAGGTCCACGTTGGTCTGGCCGTTGAAGCCGCTCATGGAGCCGGTGATGTACGGGTTGAGCGCGTCGGCGAGGTACCGGCTCACCTGGTCGCCGCCCGCCTGCAATTCGTCGTGCAGGTCCTGCAATGTGGGCTGGACCACTCCCCCGCCCTGGTTGCGGTAACGCGTGTACAGGTTGCTGACGCACTGGTCGACGAGTCCCTTCTGGAGCGGGTCGAGGCCGTCGATGCCGCCGATGAGCGCGCCGATCATGGAGACCACGTTGTTGGTCTTGTCCTTGACGGGGTCGGAGGCCGAGTCGTCCTCCAGGACGATGTCCATCGGGTTGACACGCGTGCCGGTGCCGGCGCTGATCTGGATGATCTGTCCGCCGAACGCGGCCGCGAGGGCGAGGTATTCGCGTTCCGGGTCGATGACGATGACCTCGTCGTCACGGTTGAGGAACATGCCGGCGATCTCCTGTTTGACGGTGAAGGATTTGCCGCCGCCGGACGTGCCGAGCACGAATCCGTTGGAGTTCATGTGGCTGCGCCGGTCCGCGAGGATCGGGTTGCCGCTCCGGGCGTTCGACCCGTAGAACAGGCCGTGCGGCTCGAACACCTCCTGCGTGGTGAACGGGATGAGGATGGCCGCGCTGTTCGTGGTCAGGGTGCGTTTCATGGGCAGGGGGTTGTTGCCCAGCGGCAGTTCGGCCGTCAGGCCCTCCAATTGCATGAACTTGAGGCTCTCGGCCGTGCAGGACTGAGCGTTGACCTTGGCCTTCACGTTCCTGCACGCGACCTCCAGCTCCTCCTGGCTTGCCGCGGACACGCCGATCACGATGATCGAGTCCACGAGCCTCTGGTTGGTGGAGCGCAGCTCGTCGCGCAGCTGGCCGAGCTGTTCCTGCTGGTCGGCGAGGTCGTCGGGAAGGTCGTCGGGGTCGAGGCCCTGCTTGCGGTTCTTGCGCCGCTGGTCCATGATCTGCATCTTGACCTCGGCGTTCTTGCGGCGCACGAGCGTCATGCTTTCGCCGCGGTCCATGGGCGCCAGGTGGATGCTCACGTCGACGCGGGCGCGCAGGCCGGTCAGGTCGTTGACCAGCTGGTCGGACAGTTCCGGCGGCAGACTGGACACCCACATGGTGCGGTGCAGGTATTTCGAGTCCAGGGATTCGATGTCGAGCATGGTCGGGTTGCGCGCGTCGATGCTCCACGGGCACACGAGGTCCTTGGTGTCGGGCTTGCCGGGCTGATGCTCGAAACGGCGTTCGTCGAACCGGAACTCCTCGCCAGGCCGGAGCACCTCGGCCATGAGGCGCAGCCGGTGCTCGCGGTCGAGCCGGGTGGCCTTGCATGCGTCGATGGAGCGCATCTGGCTGACGAGGTTGTTGCACAGGGCGTTCAGGGTCGCGACGGCGGCCTGCTCGTCGCTCTCGCGGACGGTGACGGTCAGGGTCTTGACGGTGCTGGTGTTGCGGCTGACGGATTCGAGTTTGCCTTGGGCGAGGCGGTTGTAGTCGAGCCTGTAGTGGTCGAGGCTGTCACCGGTCTCGTCCATCATCACGTCGGCGAGGATCTCGCGCACGCCGCGTGAGCGCGTGTAGGAGGCGATCTGCACGCTTTGCCCGGCCTCGAAGCTGTTGATGAGCTTGGCCCACCGGTCGATAATCTCCATCTGATGGGATTCCGGGCTCAGCTGGTAGTTGATGTCCTGGAAGAGGATGGTGGCGCTCCACCGTCCGTCGCCCAGGCTGGCGATCCCGTTGCGCAGCATCGCGTCGTAGCCGATGAGCTGCTTGACGCCCTTCGGCAGACGCGTCGCCTTCTTTCTCCGCGCCTTCGCCCTGGCTTCGGCACCGCCTTCGGCCGGCGCGACCTGGGGTTTCTTCTTTCCGAACATTCCTCACCTTTCCTTGATCGTTGGTTTCGCGCCGGTGCGGTATGGTCTGCCCGGACCGTCGAGCAGGTAGACCTCGCGCTGCGTGTAGTGGCGCAGGATGTATTTCAGGTATTTCTCGGGCATGAGGCCCTTTGGCCTCACCCATCCCCATATGGCCACGGGCAGGCCGGGCGGGAAGATCAGGTACATGGCGAGGTTGGGGTCCATGCCCAGGCCGAACCACAGTCCGACGTATCCTCCCCCGCACACGACGGCGAGGATGACGGCGGCGAGGCACTGCCGCCAGCTCATCCCCATGAACACCTTCGACTCGATGGTGGTCAGTTCCCTGTAGACGGGCATCTGCAACGCCATGATGTTTGCTTCCTTTCGTGGATTGCGTTGTGTTTCATTCGCCGCCGAAGAGCTTCTTGGCGACGGAGTTGGCCGCCATGACGATGCCGATGAGCATGACGCTCGCCAGGAGCAGGCCGGTGAAGTTGTCCATCACCCAGCCGGAGAGGCTGTCGCCATCCTTGAACTTGCTCGGGTTGAGCGTGCCGCCCACGAGCGTGCGGTACATGAGGATCGCCAGATACAGGGTCGCGCACTGGAACACCAGAGACGCGTACTGCCGGAAGTAGTTGATGCCCCACTGGCGGGTCTCCTCCTGGGCGATGAAAGCGATCGGCAGCGGGTTGAACGCGGTGAGCATGTATATCTGCACGAAGCGCAGGAGGATGACGACGGTGACGACGATGGTCGCGCCCTTGGAGACGAGGAACGGGATGAGCAGCAGGATCAGGCACGGTATCTGGCCCATCCAGCCGGCGGAGTCGATGGCGTCGCGCATGCTGTCGCCAAGGCCGAGGCCCGACGACGCGCCGGTGGTGGGCGCCGCCGAATGGATGCCGCCGAGCACGCTGTCGCCGATCTCGTCGATGGCCTGGAGCATGAGTTCGCTGTGCTGGGCCGCGGTGAACACGAGCGTGAGCTTGAACATCGCCATGGCGACGAGCTTGACGTCCAGCTCTCGGTCGCCGTCCGCCCGGGTGCTGACCCTGGCGAGTTCCAGGACGCACATGATCGCCAGTATCGTGCTGGCTATGGGTTTGACCGCCGAGCGGGCGACGGTCAGGCTCAGCTGGTACATGCCCGCGTTGTATTCGGCGGGGGTCTTCAGCAGGTCGGCCACAAGGTCGTCGCCGACGCCGGACCCTATCGAGTTGAGGATGCCGACGATGAAATCGACCATGCGCGGCCTCCCGTCTACAGGGCGATGTTGGAGAACAGGGCCGCGGCCGCGATGATCAGGCCGCCGCCGACGACCTGCCAGACGCCCGACTGGGTGGCGGGGCCGTTCTGGTCCTTCAGTCCTCCGGCCAGGGTGATGACGCCCCACACGGCCCACAGGCCGCCGCCGATGATGGCGAACTGGCTGAAGAGCTGCAACGCGCTGGTGACGACGCTGCCGCTGTCTGCCGCGATGGTGATTCCGTACATGATGTTTTCCTTTCGATGTTTTGGATGACATGACCACGGTATGGCCGTCGAGAAGGCTCCGGTTTGGACGTTCCCGACGAACCCGAAGAGGCTTGGACGATGGTATGGAAAAGGGCCCGCCGACCGTTCGCCGGTGGGGCCGGGTCCCGCCGTCGCGCGCCGGGTTTCGAGTGCCATGGTTCCCGTCCGGCGTTCCGCGGGCCGCGGAACATGGAAACGGACGGCATCATGCGAAAGGAAGACGGACCGATCCGCCACAAGGAGATTTTCAAGGAGTCGGACGGTCCGGTGCGCAAGGGAAAGGGGTGGCCGACCGGACCCGACCTCATTGGATCCGGCCTGCCACCCCGTTCTGGTTTCCATGGTGCGCGGGAAGGGGTTCCCGCGGCGTGCCCCCGCCAGGAGTCGAACCCGGCGCCGTCACAAAGGAGAAAACAAAGACGGTACCGATGGGGGCTTGGACGCGTCCGGGAAGGGAAAGGATCTGGGCGCGCCCGTGGGCCCGTGCGGCGGATCGTGGGGGCGGTCCGCCGCGGGCCCGGGGTCAGGTTCGTCGGATCACTCCTCCGAGCCCTCGGTGTCGGCCGGGGCCTTCGCCTCGCGTCGGCGGGACGCGATCAGCAGGCCCGCGCCTCCGCCGAGCACGACGACCGCGGCCAGCGCGATCAGCGCGATGCCCGCGCCGGTCTGGGCGAGGCTCTTGCGGTAGCCGTTCCAGTCGTCGGTGGCGGACTCCACCTTGGTGTCCGAGCAGTAGTCCTTGCCGTCGATGGTCACGACGTCATCGGACTTGCTCTCGGTCTCGGCCTCAGGCTTGGAGCCGGACTCGTCGTCCGAGGTGCCGTCACCGAACGGGGCCGACGTGTCGACCGGACATTCGGTCAACGGGGTGCCGGTGACCTTGGCACGGTCGGTGTGGGTCTTAGTGACGCCCTTGAGCGTGCCGGTGACCTCGACGCTTTCGCCGGGCTTGAGCACCTTGGTGTCCCAGTCGGCCGGGTACTTGAGGTCCACGACCTCGCCGTCGCCGACGATGGTGGAGTCCTCGAGCTTGATGTCCTTGGTACGGAACACCGCGCCCTGCTTCGTATCGGGGTCGGTCTTGCTCGTGTTCGTGATGGTGAACACGATCTCCGTGTCGCCGGAGACGGTCAAAGCGTCCTTCGAATTGTCGCGGTCGCCGTTCGGCCAGCCGGACTTGCGGTCCCACTTCTCGACGGAGATGCTCGGGGTCATGTCCGGGGTGCGGGTCCACACGACGTTGGATTCGAGAGTCTTGCCGTTGTAGTGCTCCGTGAACTGATTCTCGTGGCGGTCGGTCACGGCGAGGCGCTTGCACTGGATGTAGGCACGCCAGCCGGCCTCATGGGAGTCGTCGGACACGAGGGCCCTGTAGCGGTCGGTCGCTTCGATGGTGACGACGTTGCGGCCGTCGACGGTGGCCGCGGAGAGGGTAAAGAGGTCGCCGCCGAGCTTCGAGGAGTCGAAACCGGAGCCGGCGATCCTGTCGCCCTTGGACGCGAGGACCTCGCCGCCTGAAAGCAGGTCGCGGGTCGCGTACACGGCCCACTGGCCGGTGTATTCGTCGAAGACCGGATCGAGGGAGTCGACGATATCCCACTTGTCGACCTGCGGATAGGCGCGGTTGGCCGGCAGGATGGAGCTGTCGAGCTGGTAAAGGAACGTGCGATCCTTGTACACGCTCCTGCCGTCGATGCTTTCGCCGCCGACCTTGACGGTCACGTCCTTGGCGGGGTTGATTTCCTTGAGCGGGTTGGACACCTCGTTGGTTTCCCGGGTCAGGTCGTTGGTGACCTGGATGGCCTTGTTCCTCACCGTGTAGCCGTCCTCGACCTTGACGACCTTGTACGGCATGACGATCTGGTATTCCTGGCCGAGGAGGTTCTGGTCGATGCTCGGATCGGAAAGCGGATCATGCTTGGACGAGGACGCGTAGGCGGCGAGGTCCGTCGGCTGGGGATCGCCCTTCACGGTGACGCCCTTCTTCGGAATCCACGTGTCCACGGTCTTCGCGTACACGTACGCGACGCCGTCCTTGATCTGGATGTTGAACTTGCCGGTCACGTCCTGGCCCTTGGAGTCGAGCACTTCGATCTTGGTTCCGTCGATGGCGAGATGCTCGTCGTCGAAATCATCGGTGATGCCGGCCTTCCACACGCGGTACGCGTTGTTGGTCTGCTTCAGGTCGAGGGTGACGACGTAGTTGCCGGTGTCGCCCAGCAGCATGGTCTTCCCGTCGATGCTGACGGACGGGTCGCCCTGCTCCTTGGACTGGTTGTCCTTCTTGGAGGGATCATGCTTCGGGGGTAGGTTGTCGACGATGTTGGACGGGGTGATCGAATTGTTCAGGGTGAGCATCCACTGGTTGTCCACCTTGCGGTCGGTCGGCGCGTCCTTCGCGACGGTGCCTTCGAAACGGACCTGGACCTGCGGGTGGGAGCCGGCCTGCCAGTGTTCGGCCACATACTCCGACAAGTACGTGATGGTGAACTGGTGGTTGGCGTTGTCCCAGGCGACGGTGTAGTCGCCTTCGACGCCCATCTGCGGATCACTGGTGGTCAGCTGGTCGCCGGTGGCGAGGTCGGTGACCTCCAGGGTCTGCTGGTCGGGTTCGAGGTACCGGTCGTACACGTCGGTGTCCTGGATGGACACGATCCGGTATCCGAGGTCGGAGGGCAGTTTCGGCTGCGTGGTGAGCCTGTATTCGACCTTCTGGCCCGGATACACGACCTTGTCGTTCGCGTCGTTGTTCGCGCCGCCCTGGCTGCCTTCCGCGACGACCTTCTTCTTGACCGGCGGAACGTAGCCGCAGATGTACGGCTCGTTGGTCGGCTGGGACTCGTTGTTGACCTTCTCGGAACCCGAGTTGGTCAGCTTGGAGCCGTCTGGATTCTCGCAGAACGTGAGCTCGTCGCCCGCGGCCTTCCTGAAGTCCTTGCGGACCTGGGCCGCGCCCTTGCCGTTGGCGAAGTTCACCACGCCAGGCAGGAGCAGGCTGATCTGCTTCGGATTCTTCAATCCGGCCTGCGCGGCACGGTATTCCGGCTTCGCGGTCGCGGTGACCTTGGTGCCCGCCACGGTGATGTCGAACTGGTCGGTCACGTCACGGCCCTTGTTCGCGATGTCCGCGACGGAGGACGCCGCGTCGGTCGTGGCGTCGGCCTCGTACACGCGGATCTGCGACTGGTCGGACGTGAGATCCCAGATGTAGTCGGCCTTGGCGTAATCGTCGGTCAGCTTGATGTCGGTGACCTTGACGAGATCGGACGCGATGACGCCGTTGACCACGGACGCGACCTGGTCGCCGTCGAGGAACTTCAACGTGTCGGCGCCGGTCTTGTTCGTCTCGTCCGGATCGACCACGGCCTGCCAGGTGCCGTCATCGCCGAGCTTGATCCAGCTCTTGTCCGGGTTCGGGCTCCACTCCTTGACGGGCGGCTCGTTGCCGGGCACGGTCTGCTGGTTCCATTTCTCCCAATCGCCGTTGGTGAGCTGGACCTTCTGGCCGGCCTTGAGCACGTCCTTGGTGAACGCGCCCTTGATGGTCATGCGGACCTTGCGGTCGGCGGCCTGGTTGTAGGTCGTGTCGAGCAGCGACTGTTTCGCGGTGATCCACACCCTGTCGTCCTGCTTGTGCACGTCGAACAGGTTCTTCGCGTCCTTGCCGTCGATGGTGACGGTCACGGTCGCGGAGTCGAGATCAATGTTCCTGGCGCTCTTGGAGAAATCATCGCCCAATTCGTAGGAGCTCATCTTCCTGGCGAGGTTCCTGGGCAGCAGGCCGTTGACGGTCACGCCGAAATCGTCCTGCTGGACGAACGTGTGCGTGTCCGCGTTGACGTTGTTGGCCCACGCCGTGTCCTCGGCGTTCGCGGCCTGGCCCTGGTCGGCGCTCCATACCTTGTCGGGCTTCGGATTGCGCACCCAGACCGGCGGCTCGTTGGTCGGCCGGGATTCGTTGTTCCAGGTTTCGGTGGCCTTGTTGGTCAGTTTCTTCTGGTCGGCCGCGGCCTGGGCGTTCGGAACCTGCCTGACGATGCCGCCGATGTACAGTTTGACCTTGCGGTCGACGGTACCGAACGCGGTCTTCGTGAGGAAGCCGCCCTTCGCGGTCGCGGTGGTCGTGTGCTTCGCCGTGTCGATCGTGATGTCGAACTGGTCGGTCACGTCCTTGCCGTCCACGTACACCCTGACCTGGTCCTTGTGGTTCCAGTCGATCCACTGGGCCGACGCGGTCCAGTCGTCGGTGATCGAATAGGAGGTGAACGGGTTGAGCAGGTGGGCGGGGATGCGTCCGTTGACGACGGCGCCGATCGCGTCGCCGGTCACGAACGTACGATTGTCGCTGCCCTTGTCGTTCGTATGCTCCGGATCCTCGGCGTGCAGCGCGCCGTTGGAGTCCAGCACCCACACCTTGTCGGGCTTCGGGGTGACCTTGCCGACCTGTTCGCTGTTGCCGGTCTGGCAGTGGCTCTTGTCCATGCTGCCGTATTCGTCGCCGGTCCAGCAGGCCTGGCTATCGTCCGGAATGGTGTAGTCTGAACCGGTCGGGGTCGCGGACTGGGGCACGTTCAGCGTGTACTGTCCGGACGCGGGGTTCAACACGTGCGCCTTGACGATGCGCTTGCCCGGCTGGCTGTCATCGACCGTGATGTCGGCCTTGACGGCGTTGCCGTCCTGGTCGGTCACGGTGACCTTCGAAACATCGTCCCCGTCGGTGCCGCCGATCAGGACCTTCTGCGCGGTCACGTCGATCGTGTCGTACAGCCAGAAATGCTCGCTCGCGTTCGACTGCGCGGTGATGTGCGCCGTGTACAAGGAACCGGACGCGATCTGCTGCGCGTCGGAAGTGACCT
>ERZ773239.1282-NODE-1282-length-19954-cov-12.819438_pt1 | contig 19954 bp, 18 predicted proteins | sample MGYA00580521_ERZ773239 | MGnify/ENA primary metagenome ERZ773239 (study PRJEB29015, sample SAMEA2737801) | human gut metagenome | biome: human gut; feature: human-associated habitat; material: faeces | place: China | collected 2012 ... | reverse complement strand
TCTCTATAAAATATTTAAAAATATCATTTTTAAGATTCTAAAGTTCTTTCTACTAAAAAATAAGTAAATTTATAAAAGAGTATCACTTTAGAAGTTGTAATTATAAAAACTGTATAACAATCAAATAATCCAGCTAAAATTTCTAAGTATTAAAATAAACCCTAAATATAATAAATTTTACTTAATTTATCATACTTAGGGTTTTATATTAATTATTTTATTATATTTAATTCTTTATTATATTTGTTTAATAATTCATGCCCGTCTTCTGTAACTAAAACTAAATCCTCTATTCTAACTCCAAATTCACCTGGTAAATATATTCCTGGCTCTACTGAGAATATCATACCTGGCTTTAATATATCCGTATTTATAGATGATACATCTCCCATATCATGAGTCTCTATACCTATAGAATGTCCTGTTCTATGAGTGAAATATTTTCCATATCCTTTTTCAGTTATATATTCTCTAGCTGCATTATCTATATCACAGAATCTAACACCTGGCTTTACCATAGCTATAGCTCTTTTATTAGCTTCAAGTACTATATTAAATACTTCTTTTGCTTTTTCAGACGCGCTTTTATAAAATACTGTTCTTGTCATATCTGAACAATAGTTATCTTTAATACACCCTATATCAAGTATTACACAGTCGCCTTCTTTTAATTTAGCTGAACCACAATGAGCATGAGGATCTGCTCCATTTGCTCCATATGCTATAATTGGAGGGAATGAAAATCCATCAGCTCCTAATTCTTCGTATATACTTGCTAATCTTTGTGCTATTTCCTTTTCTGTTAAATCTTCTGTTAACAGATTTTGAAGCTTCTCCATTGCCATGTCATTTATATTAGATGCATTTTTCATAAGATCTTTTTCTTCTTCATCTTTGCACATTCTTAATGTATCTATTATAAATGATGCATTTACATATTTATTTTCAGTATTTAATTCCATAAGATGTAATAAGAATCTAGCTGGCCAATTTTTATCTATTCCTATAGTTTTTCCTTTTTCTATGTATTCAGATATTATCAAAACTCCATCCTTAGTATCATCAAACCAAACTTTTTCTACACCTAAATCTTCATATACTGGGAATAACTCATTTATAAATAATTTATGATTCCCATTTGTGTTAAGGTATAAAGCTATTAGTCTTTCTCCTGGATGTATCATTTTACCTGTTAGATAAAATATAGCCTTTGGGTCTGTAACTAACATTTGAGGTATGTTATTTTCTTGCATTTTTGATAAAATTTTATTTAATCTATTTAATTTCATAAAAAATCACCCTTTACTAGTAAATTTAATCTAATTATACCATATTTTCCAATATATTAATCATTTTATTATAATTAACTCGTTGTGCTAATTAAATATTATTATTGAAAATACTATAATCTAACAAGTTATATTTTAATAATAAAAAAGCTTTATATAGTAAATTCAATATCTTTAGTAAAATAACTACTAATACAACAAATTAATAAATAAATTGATAGGAAATTGTGATTATATACCTAAAATAAAAAGTCTATTATTTGTTTAAATTTTACTAGTACTAGACTTACGGAATATTGTTTTTTGTTAAAATTAATTAGTTTTATTTGAAAAATATTTTGAACTAATACAATAGATCAATATTATATAAAGATACAAAAACCTAATAATTAGATTCTTGTATCTTTATATATTTTAATTTTCAGAGTTTTTATTTTCATTTAAATATGGTTCTACATGTACTGTTATACCTTTTATAAAGTCCATATTTTTAAGTATTATATCTTCTAAGTTACTAGCTATATCATGTCCCTTATATACTGTCAAATTTTTATCTACACATATTACTAAGTCAACATAAGCCATGGAACCATATTTTCTAGTTCTTAAGTCTAATATATCTTCAACGCCTTCTGTATTTTTTGCTATATATATTATCTTATCCTCATATTCCTTACCAATAGATAAGTCCATAAGCTCATTTGCAGATTTTAATAATATGTCAATTCCTACCTTAGAAACAAATAATGCAACAACGATAGATGCTAAAGAATCTAAAATCTTAAATCCAATTATTGCTCCACCTATACCTATAAATGCTGCTATAGATGATAAAGCATCAGATCTATGATGCCAAGCATCTGCTTTTAATGCCGGAGAATTTATCTTATTTGCAACTTTAATAGTTATCCTATACTGATATTCTTTTATAAGTATTGATATAACAGAAACTATTAACGGAAGTATTGTTGGAACTTTAATTTTATCTACATTAAGTAATGATATAATACCTCCATATCCTATTTTTAAAGCAACAAATATTAATACTATTGATAATAAAAGTGCTACTAAAGTTTCTGCCTTTTCATGACCATAATTATGTTCTTTATCATTTGGACTCTTTGATATCTTATTTCCAATTAATACTCCTATTGACGTTAAAATATCAGATGCTGAATGTAGACCATCTGCTATTATAGCATTTGAATTTCCAAGTACACCTGCACCTATTTTTATAATAGTTAAAACTATATTCCATATAATTGATAATATTGTTATTTTGTTTGATTCATCATATCTTGATTCCATTTTTATGCCTCCAATTTATGCAAGATAATTATCAATTGATAATTAAATAATATAAAATTATTTTAAAGTTTAGTAATATCATTATCATTTATCTATATTAATTGATAATGATATTATGTATCAAAATCTATAATAATAGAAAAAGGATTGTATCAAATATGATAAATCCTTTTTTCATAAATATTTATATAAATTTTAGTTTACTTAACATTTTCCATAGCTTTATTTGCAAAGTCAGTATTTACTATATCATTATAAACAGGTGCTTTATCTAATTCACCAGCTTCTTCCATTATTTCAACTAAAGCATTTAAACTTTCTTCTGTGAATAAAGGATTATCACACCAAGCATCTACTTCTTTATATCTATCAACAACACTTATTAAATCATTTAGTGATAAGTCATTAAAGAAAGGTTGCATAGCTTGTGCGATTTCTTCACTTGAAGCTGTTTTACACCATTGTTGACCTTTGTATAATGCATTAGTAAATCTTTGTATTAAATCTTCATTGTCAGCCATAAATTCTTTAGTTGTAGAATATGCAGTATAAGGAACATCTCCTGCTACTTCTCTTGATAATTCTCCTACTGACGCAACTATATATCCTGTGCCTTCTTCTTCCATTTGAGTTCCTGTAGGTTCAAATACTGTAGTAAAGTCTCCTTCTCCACCTGCAAATGCTCCAGCCATTACTCCAAATTGTACATCTGTTCTTACATTAACTTCTCCTGCTTCTTTATTTGTACCTATAGTTAAACCATTTTTCTTTAATACATATTCTAATGTCATTAAAGGTACTCCACCTTTTCTTCCACCTAATATATCTTTACCTTTTAAATCTTCAAGAGTAAAGTTTGGCATTTCTTCTCTAGCAACTATAAAACTTCCGTCTATTTTAGTAAGTTGTGCAAAGTTTACTGCATAGTTTTCATTACCTTGATTGTATACATATATAGAAGCCTCTGGTCCCATAAGTCCTACTTGAGCTTCACCTGAAATTAATGCAGCCATAGTTTTATCTGCACCTGAAGTGTTTATTATATCAACTTCAATACCTTCTTCTTCAAAGAATCCTTTAGTAACAGCAGCATACTGTGGTGCATAAAAAACTGAATGAGTAACTTCTGCTATAGTTACCTTATCTAAAGTTTTTTTAGCTTCCTTATCTGTAGTTGTTTGGTTACATCCAGTAAGACACATTGCACTTAATGCTAAGGAGCTTGCTACTGTAATAAATTTCTTAAACATGAGAAAATCCCCCTTGAAATTTAATAAGATAGTATATATTATTGTTCTTTTTCTAAAATTGTTACTAGAATTTATTTGATAATAGTACCTTAAAAGTATTTTTCTACTAACAAAAAATTCGCTTCGCTCATTTCGCCAACGATATATCCTTGCTACCGCTACGGATACATCCGTTGCTCAAAAATGTCATTTTACATTTATAAAGTTATTGATATTACTTATATTCATAGGTTATCCATAAATATATTTATGATATAATTTCCTTATACGCAAAAAGATGATATCATTTGATACCACCTTTTTTATTTATGCTACTTCATTTGATTTTATATTTTTTAATAGTACATTAGAGAATGTAATTGATAGTATTCCACATATAAACATTAATCCTGGATAATAAAGGAATGGTATAATTTCTACTGGCGATATAGCTGCTACACCGGATGCAGTTAATAACTGAGCTCCATATGGTATTATACCTTGCCAACAAGATGAGAATATATCAAGTATACTTGCAGTCTTTCTCTTATCTATATCATACTTATCTGCAATATCTTTAGCTAATGGTCCTGCTGCAACTATTGCTATAGTATTGTTTGCTGTACATAAATCTATAACACTAACTAATGCCGCTATTCCAAATTCAGCACCTTTTTTACTATTTATTTTACTAGTTATAAAGTATAATACATAGTCTATTCCACCATTGAATTTTATAAGTGAAACAACTCCACCAATTGTTATAGCTAGTAAACTTAATTCATACATACCAGAAATACCACCTGATATAGCTTCTATAAGTCCAAATATATCAAAAGAATTAGTTAAAAGACCTACTATACTTGCAAATATTATCCCACTTCCAAGTAAAGCAAATACATTTACTCCACATAAAGCTCCTACTAATACTAAAAGATATGGTAAAACTTTTATTAATTCATAATTATAATTATCATTTAATGTAGTAGAATATCCTGATGTTACTACTGTTAATAATATTGCTGTAATTATTGCTGCTGGTAAAACTATTAAGAAATTAACTTTAAATTTATCTTTAAGTTCACAACCTTGAGTTCTAACTGCCGCTATTGTTGTATCTGATATCATAGATAAGTTATCTCCAAACATTGCACCACCTACAACAGCTCCCATTACTAATGCTACTGGTATTCCTGTTTTTTCTGATATTCCTAGTCCTATAGGAGCAAGTGCTGCTATTGTCCCTACTGAAGTTCCCATTGATACAGATATAAAGCATCCTATTATAAATAACCCAGTTACTAAAAGATTTGATGGAAGTATAGATAAACTTAAGTTTACAGTTGAGTCTACTCCTCCCATTGCTTTAGCTACACTTGAAAATGCTCCTGCAAGTAAAAATATTATAACCATTAAAATTATATTAGAGTCTCCTGCTCCTTTGCAGAATATATTCATTTTTTCTTCTAAACTTACTTTCCTATTAAATAATAATGCTACTCCTCCTGCGATTAAAAATGCTACTAATGATGGCATTTTATAAAAATCACCTGTTATTAATCCACTTCCTACGAATAATACTAAAAATACTCCTAATGGTAATAAGGCTAGTGGATTTCCTTTTTTTATTTCTGTTTTCATATTAATTCCCCTTTCATCTTATTTTATATTAAATTAATTTATAATTTCATTTTTAATTTTAAAATTTTATAAAGTCTAATCTAACCAATATTTATATACTCTTTTGTACTGTTTCTAGTTTTAAATATCACTTTTTAATCCTATTAAAGTGTAAAGCCGCGCGCATCTTATTACTTTAACAGATATAGCTTTTTGATGTTATTAAGATTAATAAGTTTAATCATAAAAAAACTCCCGACCCTAAGAACTAAGTCTTAGGAACGAGAGTATTAACTTCGTGTTACCATCCTAATTTATTTGTATCTCACAATACAAACCTCATCAAGTACGCCAAATTTTGGTTATACTTTATCACTGTAACGGGTGAACCCGTTGTAGCCTAAATCAAAAGATCTCGGTACACCGCTCCAAGGCCATTTTCACTTTAATATCCTTTGCTCCTTCTCACCAATAGAAGCTCTCTGTAAAAGTATTCTTAAAGTTACTTTCCTTTTCATAGCATTTCAATTAATTTCATAGCATTTCAATTAAATTGTTGTTTATACTTATATAATATACTTTTTAGTATATCCTGTCAATATATTTTTTTCAGAAAATTTATAAATTTCATTATAGTTTAAATAATAATATTAATCTTATTTATCACTTAATATTGATTCAAGATTAGGAGACTTTAATAAGTTATCAAAATAACTATGTGCAGATATATATCCAACTCCATGCCTACCATTTTCAATATCAACTATTTTATATTCATAACAAGCTTTTTTTACCTTATTATATTCGGACATATCATTTACTTGGTATATTACTCTATTTTTTTCCGGTATAAATTTTACATATTGAGGTTTCATAAAATAAAGTGCATCTTTTACCTTTCCTTCGTCTTTAAGATTTTTTAAAACTTGTCCATTTTTTATATGCATAGGATGATCATCATACTCATAGTGGTGTGATATATGTGTTACATTTTTAAGATTATTTTCAAATTCTAGTATGATTTTTTTCATTAATTCAAACCTATTCTTACTGTCTTTATCTATATCTGATAGTAGTATTATATTTTTTTCTTTTACACCTAACTGTCTAAGAGCTGCCTTAAATTCTTTATCCCTTATTTCTTTTTTTTGTTCTTTAGTCATATTTTTATATGCTTCATCTTTAAATACATTAACTCCTAAACCATCCGATACTAACACTACATATACATTATCTCGACCACATGTTTCAATTGCTCTTAATATGGCACTTCCACCCCATAAAACTTCATCATCTTGGTGTTGAGGATAAAATACAACATTTTGATTAAATTCTCTATTGTAAATTTCACCAGTTAAATTTGTTTTTTTGTGAGTATATACTTGTGCTAATAATACAATTGAAAAAATTATGATTATACTCTTTATAATTACACTTTTTTGTTTCATAATACATTCACCTTACTGTCCAACCCTATTTGTCATAGTATTATTATTAATAAAATATTTTATCTATTATTATATGTAATTTAAATTTAAAATATTATATATAATTTAAATTTTAAAATAAAAACTTTCTATAAAAAACATTCTTAAAATTCATTTTTATGACGTTTTAACTAACTTATTGTCGATATTTACATAATATATTCTTTAGTATATACTGTCAATATATTTTTCAGAAAATTTATAAATTTCATTATAACTTAAATTAATACATTTACTCCTAAACCATTTTAGATTAAGGCTATCTATACAAAGTATTATTACTAATAAAATATTTTTATCTATTCATATATAATATTAAAATTATGGATGCTTAATATATTTTTATTTTGATAACTAAAAATTTATTTTCGTGTATGATATTATTGTAGTAAATAAATTAATTTTTAATAGGAGATAAAATGGAAGATTACAATTATACAAAATTAAAAGAGCTAGAAATATGGAAAGAAAAAATGAGAAAAAAGCCTTCTCTTTTAAATAAAGCTTCAAAAGGAGTTCAAAATAAATTCAACTCTATACTACCAGATAATTATCATAATATAGTTACTTCTGCTATAAAAAATATGACTAAAGTTGTTTTATTCGGCTCGAAGTATACTACTAAAAAGCCATTAATAGGACTTACTTTAAAGGAAAGAGATGATTTAGCATTAGATAAAATAAAAACTTATAAAAATACTGCTATGATTGAAGGAGCAGGTACTTGAGCTGGAGGTATATTAATTGGCCTTACTGATTTACCGCTTTTACTTAGTATAAAAATTAAGCTTCTTTATGAGCTTGCTAGCATTTATGGATTTGATGTTAAAGACTATAGAGAAAGGATGTATATATTAAATATTTTTCAGTTAGCTTTTTCTAGCCAAGATCATGTTAATAAGATTTTTGCTAAAATAGAAAATTGGGATGAATATAAAAATACTTTATCTGATGATATAAATGATTTAGATTGGCAAAGTTTTCAACAAGAATACCGAGATTATATAGATTTAGCTAAACTTTTACAGCTTGTTCATGGTATTGGTGCTTTTGTTGGCGCTTATGTTAATAATAAGTTGGTTGATAAGCTTGGTGAATATGCTATGTATGCTTATAGAATGAGGATTTTATCTGATGAAGTTTGTGTTACTAAAAAAACTAGTTGGTTTAGCAAGATGTTTGTAAAGTAAAATATATTATTATAACTTATGAGTATATAAAAAGCTATCTCAAAATGTAGCAAAATTTAAACCTTTTTGCATACATTTTGGATAGCTTATTAATTTATTATATAGCTTTATTATTTAAAGAATTAACTTTACCTTTTTCACTTCCAAGTATATAAACCCCAATACCCATAACTATAGCTCCTCCTACCATATTTCCAAGTGTTACTATAGCTAAGTTGTATATAGCTCCTCCTAAAGTAGCTCCAGCTATAGCTTTTGAAAATAACACAACTCCAAATATAGTCATATTAGCTATACTATGTTCAAATCCACTAGTTATAAATGTAAATAAACATAAGAATATCATTATCAACTTGGCACTATCATCACTAGTTCTAAAGGAACAAAGCACTGCAACACAAACTAATATATTACATAAAACTCCTCTAAAGAAAAGATGCATTGCTGGTGCTGAAGCTTTTGCTATTGATGTTGTAGCAAAAAACTCCATTACAGGACCTTTATCAACTAATCCACTTCCTACGAAAAATGCTGCAACTAAAAGTGAACCTAATAAATTTCCTATATAACTATACATCCAAACCTTAGCTACACTCTTACCACTTACACCTTTATTTAACATTCCAGCACTCATTACCATATTATTACCTGTGAATAATTCACTCCCTGTCATAACAACTAAACATAGTGCTACTGCAAAAGATAGTCCCATCATTATTTTAGTCATAGGAGAATCAGCTGCACTTAAAAATCCTCCAACTGTAAATATTAATATTATTCCAAGTCCTACGTATAATCCTGCAAAAGCAGATGATACTAAATATTTTAATTTACTATTATTTAGCATGTTAATCTTATTTTTCGCAGCATTAGTTAATTTTTCTAAAGTTTCGTTATGCATAATATACCCCCTAATTTATATTAATATCTTATACCACTCCAGTATATATTTTCACTAACCTTAACTATATCATCTAACTCAACACCTTCAAGTGCCCACTTTTTAAATTCCATAAATCCAGTTCTATCAACAATATAACCTATGTGTTCTTTTCCTCCTGGGGCATTTTTATCTATATATTCATTAACATATTTATAAGTATTAAGTATTATCTTAATTATAGATTCTTCATCTGCCCAAATTAAAAAATCTTCTGCTAGTCTTGGATTTTTCTTACCAGTTCTACCCATTATAGCAAGTCTATAATATTTTTTATCATCTCTAGTCCATGCACTAGTTGGACAGTTAAGAACACATTCCCCACATCCTATACACTTATCATGATCTCTTACTATTTTGTAGTTTTCCATTTTAAGTGCTCCTGTTGATAACCTTTTACACTTTTTAACACACGCTCCACAAGATACACATCTATCTCTTTCATATAAAGGAAGTGTCATACCTATTATTCCAAAGTCATGAGTTCTTGCCTTTATACAGTCATTTGGACATCCCGTTAATGCTATTTTAAAATGTAGATCATTTGGGAATACTGCTTTTTCTATTTTCTTTGCAAATTCTGTTGTATTATATTGAGCCTTTGGACAGACTTTATTACCTATACAAGCACATATATTTCTAGTTCCTGCCGCTGGATATCCAGAGTTTTTTTCACCTTGATTTATATCCATTTTTTCTATAACTGGTTGTATTAATTTATTAACCTCACCCATATCTTCCATTTTTATACCAAGTATTTCAAATCCTTGTCTAGTTGTTATGTGTATATCTCCATTACCATATTCACTAGCAATTTTAGATACTATCATTAAACTTTCAGGATCTACACATCCTCCTGGTATTCTAACTCTAAGAGAAGTTTGATATTTATTTTTAGTAATTCTATAAGCATTTTTCATAGTTTTTTTAGTATTTAAATCTCTTATCATAACATGTATCCTCCTAATCTATAAGATTTTTAGCATAAGAATAATCAAACACAGGTCCATCTATACATATATAAGTGTCATCCATCTTACAGTGTCCACATTTTCCAATACCACAGCACATTTTTCTTTCATATGAAACCCATATATTATTTTCAGCTATATCTCTTTTTAAGAATTCTTCAACTGTAAACTTCATCATCATAGGAGGTCCTACAACTATTGCAGACATATTATCAAGATTTTCTATATTAAGATTTGGTATATACTTTGTAACTAATCCAACATTACCATTATAATCTTCATCAGCTTTATCCACTGTAACTAGTACATCTAGCTTTTCACTCCATCTTTTTATATCAGGTTTAAATAATATATCTTCAAGAGATCTAAATCCTGCTATTAACTTAAAACTCTTGCATTTATTAGGGTTATTATAAAAATATTCAATTATTCCTCTAACAGGAGCTAATCCACTTCCCCCTGCTACAACTACTATATCTCTTTCTTCATATAAGCTAACTTCAAAACCATTTCCATAAGGTCCTCTTATAAAGAAATTATCTCCTATATTATATTTAAACAACTCACTAGTTACCTTCCCTACATTTCTTATTGTGAAATCTATATAGTCATTACCGTATCCTGAAACTGATATAGGACTTTCTCCAAATTTAGGTATTGATATTTCATAAAACTTTCCAGGAAGCACTCCATCAGTTTTACAACTTACTCTAAATGTCCATTCTATATCTGTATGTTTAACTATATCTGTTATTTTTGCTGCAACTGGTATATATTGATTCATTTATTTTGCCTCCTCTTTAACTAACACTACATCCGCTACTTTTTCTATACATTCTGAAAGTGATATATATTGAGGACATGCATCATCACATCTTCCACAACCTACACACATTTGATATCCAAATCTCTTATTAAAATCATAAATTTTATGCATGACCTTATATCTCATTCTTTCCCCTTGTTTTTTTCTGAAGGAATGTCCTCCTGCCATATCTGTATATCCATCAACTTGACATGATGCCCATACTCTTCTTCTTTCTCCAACGTTTTCATTTTCTTTGTAGTATATATCTTGCATAGTAAAGCATGTACATGTTGGACAGACAAAGTTACATTTTCCACATGCTATACATCTAGCATCATACTCATCCCACATAGGATGTTTTGAAAGTTCTACTGGGTTGATATTTTCAGGAACTTCTAAATTAATTATATTTTCTTTAACATAATCAACTTCAAAGTCACAAGCTTCTCCTTCAAATATATCTAAAGAACTATCCTTTATATCTAAATATATTTCATCATCTCTTAAGTTTATTGCCATTGAGTAATTATCACTTTTATTTGAATCCATACTTACACAAAAGCAATTTCTAAAGCTTTCCTTACATCCTATAAGTACAAATTTAACTTTTTCTCTTAATCTTTCATAGTAATAGTCTCTTTCTATTCCATTTCTAAGGTATATCTCATCTATTCTTTTTACTCCATTTAAATCACATGCTCTTAAAAATACTAAAAGCTTTTTATCATCTATATCACTTGTTTTATATTCTTTTTCCGTAAAGTAAAACAACACTTGAGTTATTGGCAGGATTGTTTCTTTTGCCGAGAAATTTGATTTTTTATTAAATTCTATTTCTTCTATAGTTCTTATTTCTTCATACTTTGTTATATCTGTATCAGAAAACGTTCCTTTGAACGGTGTAGTTTTAGGTGCTAATATTTTATACTCTGACTTTAACTTCTCTAAACCCTGGTTAAAGCTTGATTTATCTAACTTAATCTTCATATTGTCTCCCTCCTAGAATTTGTTAAATAAATATTAACATCTGATTAACTTTTTAGTCTGTGATAAATATCACACTATGTTAAATTTTTATCTTTTTATATAACAAAAAGTACCTTATTTTAGGTACTTAGTTTTAGTTTATTATTAAGTTGATTTAAAATAACTTGAAAGTTCATCTTTCTTTATATATACTTTTTTACCTTCTATTTTTACTAAGTTCTCATCTTGAAGTATTTTCATTGCTCTTGATAAACTTTCTCTTTTACAACCTAACATATCTGCTATATATGTAATTGTTAAATTAACATTTAATAATGTCCATTCGCCATTACATACACCAAACTCTTTTCCAATTCTATAAAGCTTTGCTGCTAACTTTTTGTCAATCCTTATTGATATTGAGTTTTTAAGCTGTCTATATAACCTTCTATTTGTATTTTGAGTATGAACTAATATGTTCTTAGTTAAAGCAAAATCATCTTCCATAACTTTAATAAAGTCTTTTGCTCTACATTCAAGTATTATAGACTTTTCAAAAGCTTCACAAGAAACTGTAGTAGTTTTTGATTTATCAAAACTTACTTCATTTATCATTTCACCATTTCTAAGTATGAATATTACTTTTCTTTCTCCATTTTCATTCATCTTAAAAATTGATATCTTTCCAGTTTTTAAAAAATATACTTTATCAACTATATCTCTTTCATTAAATAGTATTTCTTTTCTAGCAAGCTGTCTTTCTTTAAGGATTTTTTTTAGCTCTATTTTACTACTTTCTTTTATATCCTTAAATACCTCTATATTGTTCATATGCACACCTTTACTTTTTATATAAATTTCTATGTATTTTAGATTTATCAAATCTATCTATAAATACATTTTCTTCTTCACTATATCCTATAGGTACTATTGCATATGGCACTAATTTTTCAGGTAAATTTAAAGTTTCTCTTACTTTGTTAACTACTTTATTCTTTGGAAATACTCCTACCCAGCAAGATGCTAAACCTTGATTAGTTGCTTCTAACATTAAATTTTGAGTACTCGCACCTAAATCTTGTATCCACTTACCAGGTTTTATAAATTTATCTTTGTTTCCTAATACTACTATACAAATATTTGCATCTTTTATATGTCTTGCTCTATGTTGACACTTTGATAATTTTTCTAAAACTTCATTATCATCTACAACTACAAATTCCCATGGACATGCACCTTTAGATGATGGTGCTTGCATTGCTGCTCTTAGAATTTCTTCTATTTTTTCTTCTTCCACTTTTTTATTTATATAAGCTCTTATTGATCTTCTTATTTTTATAGCTTCTAACATAACATCCTCCAAATTATATACATTTGCATAGCTAATACCATATTCAATTTTCATTTTATCAAATTTTGTATTTTTTTGCCAATATATGTTTAGCTAATTTTTATAAGTGTAATATATATCACATTTAAAGTATTTTTATTTATAATTTTATTCTTAATATAAAAAAACTCTTATACCAAAAGATATAAGAGTTATATGCTTGTAATTGGTTGCGGAGGCAGGACTCGAACCTGCGACCTTTGGGTTATGAGCCCAACGAGCTGCCAACTGCTCCACTCCGCGATGTAATATATAATATATTTAATACTGTCTTTAATATATTATATATCAACTACATTAAAAATATTCATATTTTTTATATTCTTTTTAATAATTTTAACTACTCATATTAATTTAGTTTTATTTTCAGAATACATTAATTATAATATCTTATCTAAAAACTGTTTAGTACTTAAAATTATATTAAATATAGTTTAATATATAAAAAATTCGCTACGCTTGAGCGACGTGTCGGCGAAACATTTCATGTCGCCAACGATATGACACTCGCTACCGCTTCGGTCACATCCGTTTCTCAAAATGTCCCTTGGTTATAAAAACCAAGAGACTAAATTTTCAGTAATGGCCTATTTTGATTCTGATCTTGTTGATTGTGCTAATTCATATTTTGCTAACCAAGCTTTTCTTTCAGCTTTTAATCTAGATGCTAAAACCTTGTATTCCTCTTCTGTATAGTAATTTCTTGGGTTATATTTTTCTATATCTATACCATTAACTTGTACTGGCACTTCATATCCCCATTCTTCATCTTCTACCCAATTAATAGTATCTCTTGCTATTTCTTTCATTATAGTTGTTGATACTTTTATACTTAATTTTTCACCTTTAAAGTCACCTTTAGCGCCAACACTACCTGTATTTAATATATAACATTCCATATCAGGATTGTTTTGTAGTATTTCTTTAAGTCTTAATCCCTCTTCTATTTCAGGTCCCATTATAAATGGATTAGTTCCGACACATCTTTTTGATTGACCAGCTTTTGTTGGATCTCCTGCTGAAGTTTCTATAGATTCACCTAACATAAATGCTTCTAAAGCTTGATCTGGATTTAATTTAACTACTGGAGGTACTATATCATTTCTTCTAGTTATAAATATTATTTTATTTGCTTTTTCTAAGTCTATAGTATCATCAGTATTTGGTACTTCACTTCTTAATATTATACCTCTACCATTTGAAGTTAAGCTTACATCATCAAAATCAACTTTTCCATCATCATAAACTTTTACATTTTCAAGGATCGCTCTATCTGTTGTAGCTGCTTTATATAATACACCTTGTTGTTCTGGATTTAGTCCTTCAGTTTTTATAAAGAATCCAGTTTCTGTTCCTACACAATATCCATTTTCGTCCATAAATATAACATCATCTTGTCTAACGATAGATTTTTCTTCACCAGTTAAACCATGGTCATGTATAGTTAAAGTTGTTTTTCCTGTTCCACTAAGTCCAAACATTATAAATCCAACGTCTTTTAATTCATGATTTTTATCATAAACTCTTAGTAATTTACTTCCTGCATGGAATCCAAGTCCTCCTTCTTCTTTAACTTTATACATAGCCATTCTTAAGAAAGATTTCTTAGCTTCACCAAAATAGTCACTTCCTAATATTAAAGTTAATCCTGTTTCAGGATAAGCTATCATTATTCTTTCTGGCCATTCTGGGATATATATACTTAAAAGATCTGGATTTTCAGGATTTGATGATGGTTGTAATGTATTGTTCCACATATATGCTATTCTAGCGTATTCTTTAGATATATATAATCTACAATTATATGAAAACTTATCTCCCATACCCATTTGACGATCTATTCTTATTACATCTTTATCTTTTACATATTCAAGAACTTTTTGTAGTATTTTATCTGCATCTTCTTGACTTATTTCTTTTTGGTCAACACCAACTTCTATCTCATCAACTATATAAGTATTTTTAGCACTTCTATTTCTAACTTCAGTTACATAACTTGCACTGTTAAATTCAGTTGTTTTTTCCATTGGTTTTGCTAAGTTTCTTAATTCTTGCTCTGTAGGATTTGATATTACATTTTTAAATAATTGATCGTTAAAATTTTTTAATTCATGCATTGTATATTCCCCTCTCTATTTTAGATATCGTATTTATGAATAAGTAAGTACGTATTAAATATATGTGCATTTTAATCTATGTCGTGTTTTAATATAGTATACGTATGAATTTAATATTTGAGCATGTAATATTTTTATTTTTTTAATTTTGAGTTGTCCATATATTTTAGTGTATTAGAAAAAACTTATGGGTAAAATAAGTTTAATCATTTTGAAAGGATGTGACACAATGATTTTTAACATTCACGAAAGTGGTAAAATAGCTATTGATAAGATGATTGAAAAGTCTAATTCTAAGGATAAAAGCTTTAGAATTTATATTCGTAGAATAAGTGCTTGACTAGGCCCTGTATTTGATGTGGTTATGGATGAACCATCTGATAAAGATGATGTTTTTGAAGCTGATGGATATAAAATTATAATTCATAAGGAATTAGCTGAAAAGATTAATTCAGTTGAAATATTTTTTAAAGAAGGTATTAGCAAAAGTGGCTTTAGAGTTTTAACTGATATAGTTTGGAAGTTTGAATATAGATTTATGGATTGGGCCAAGATAAAGTATGTTTATGAAAATAAATTACAAAATAAGTAGTTAACTTTACTGTTAAAAATAAATTTGATATAAAAGGTTATGTTAATCTATTTGGATATTAAATAAAGTATCAAAATAAAAACACCCCCCTCATCAATTCGAGGATAGGTGTTTTTATCAATGCTCATCATCATAAACTCTATGAAAAGTTACTTGATTTTTAAATTGTCTAGTAATCATCATCTACAAGATTTTATGGTACAATTGCATTTGTTATATTTCAGCATAATTAATATTAGATCAAATTAAATAATACGTTTTAAATTGCATTAGTTTGTAATATATTAAAATTAAAAATCACTTATGTAATTTCACTTTTATGACAATTCTATTATAGCATTTATGTTATCTTGGCTTTTTGCTGTAATAATATGCTTATTATTTTGCTCTTCATAATAACATTCAACATTTTCACCATACAATATTTCTTTTTTATACACTATTCTTATATTATTAAAAACTTTATTATTGTAAATATTATCTGGTAGAATTTCATAGGCCATATCTAGATAGCTTAAATTATGCATATGTTGATTTATATCAATATCTCTTCTTTGAATACAATAGTCCTTCTTAAAAAGGTAATCTCCACACTTAATATCTTCCATTTCTTCTAAAAATACGTTTTTATCTGTTTCTGATTCATATAAATCAGCAATATCTGCTGTAAGTCTTACTGGTCTTCTCCTATCTGTATCAACAAAGATCCATCTTGATGTTCCAATTACAATTATATTTCCTTCTTTATCCTTAATCTGAAAATCACGGTATGCATATAGTCTTTCTACTTTTCTTGACCATGTTTCTACCTTTATATCATCATTATATTTAGGCCTTTTTATGACCTCCATTTTCCAATCCAAAAGCATCCATGCCCTCTTTTTAGTTTCTATTTCTAAAACTCCATACCCTACAGATGCACTGTGAAGACATGCTATATCTTGCATCATTGCAAGAAGTGCTTTATTAGTTGCTTCATTATTTCTTCCTATATCTTCTAAACCAATTTTATAGTTACTACAGTATATCATAAATATTTCCCTTTCTATTTAATATATCTACTTTTTGCTTAATATCTTATATGATATCAAAAATATTTTCATTTCGCATTATATAACATTTACGCCCTTTACTATATTGTAGTTCTCATTAAATAATATTTATACAATAATACTTAAAATCTATGTAATTTCTTTTATTTCTTTAAGTATCTAATTTTTTAAACAAGACTTGCATTATTTACGCTACATTTGGAATTATAATCATATACTTGTAAATTTTTAGATAAAGGAGACAAACTATGGATAAAAGTAAAAATAATTATAAATATATCATAGCAGTATCTAGTTTTATACTTATGGCTGTTGCATTTAGTATAGTAAATAGCGTAAATACAATACTTACAGCACCAGTAATAAATGCACGAAACTTTAGTATTGGGGAGTTTTCTCTACTATTTACAATAACAGCAATAACAGTAGCAATATGCTCACCCTTAGTAGGAAGTCTTCTAAATAAAGTAAATATAAAAATAATAATGTCATTATCATCCATCCTTGCTGGAGGCGGATACATGCTATACGGACTTGCAAATAATATACTATCTTTTTATCTAATAGGAGTAATTGTTGCAATAGGAATGTGTGGCCTTACAACAATACCAATATCAACAATGATATCTGATTGGTTTGAACCAGAAAAAAAGGGTTCTATAATGGGAATAGTTTTTGCAGGAATAGGTACAGGAACATTCTTTTGGATGCAAATAGTATCTAGATTTTTAGAAAGATATAATTATAGACTTGCTTATTTCTTTTTAGGAGCTATAGTTGTTATAGTTTCACTTCCTGTAAGCTTGTTTATAGCAAAAAGACCAGATGATGTAATGGCTAAATTAAAAGATTCTAACAATAAAAGTGATAAATCTAAAGATAAGTCCTATACATTTAAGGATATATCTAAAGCACCTTCATTTTGGACTTTTTCAGTAGGTCTTTTACTTATGGGTATAAGCTTTGCTGGAATCAAGCAACATATACAGCCATATTTATCAGTTTTAGGGTATTCAATTTCTTTTAATGCAAATATAGGGTCTACTCTTGCTGTTACAGGTTTAGTTGCAAATATTGTAGGTGGTATTTTATTTGATAAGTTTAAAACTAAAGTAGTTTTATATTTTATGGGAACTGTTAGTTGTATTAGTGTAGTTTTTTTAATACTTGCAGGTAATCCGATATTTGCATACTTGTTTACAATATTTTATGGTCTTACTATGTGTATGTCTTCAATTTGGCCATCTTATGGAGTTAGTAGACTGTTTAGCAATGAGAACTACTCTGTAATTTTTGGTTTTGTAAATATGTTTTTTATCCTAGGTACTTCAATTGGACCGTTTTTATCAGGTGTTATAGCTGATACTTCTTTTGGGTATCAGTCTTCTTGGGTAATATATTTTTTCACAACTATAGTTGCATATTTCCTATTTATTAGATCTGTTAAGAATCATTAGATTTTCAATAATTAACTCGTTGTGCTAGTTAGATTTAATTATTGAAAATACTAGAGTTTAGTTATTGTATGGTATAATACAACATAAGAAACTTCAACCTATAAGTGGTGGTTTCATATAGTCCTAGTTTATACAGTAAGTAAGTATGAACTAGGACTATATGAAACTAATGATAAATTTTATTATAGGAACTATAAGTTCTATTTGTACTGGATTAATATCTAGTTATATATATGATAAAATAAAAAAACACTTATCTATTTGCCATAGAAAAAGTGGTTTAGAATTCAAATTTAAACTTAGATGGGACTGTAGGTAGTTTTGTGTAAATACAAACTTACCTACAGTCTTTTTGAATGTAAAATTGGTAAGTTTGGAATAATATTCATATTAAACTTTTGGAGGTAAAGAAATGAAAGATCAAAGAGAAATAATTATTCCAGATTTAGACTACCAAGCTGAAGTAAGAAAATGTAAAACCATGGAAGATGTAGTTGGTAAAAATGGATTAATGCAAAAGCTGTTCAAAGATATTATCCAACAATTGCTAGAAGCAGAAATGGAAGAACATCTGGGAAGAGAAAGACATGAAAGAAGTAATGAAACTAATCCAAACTATAGGAATGGATATAGTTCTAAAACTATTGAAAGTAGTTTTGGTGAAGTTGGCCTAGATATACCAAGAGATAGAAAAGCACAATTTGAACCGAAGGTTGTTAAAAAGTATGAAACTGTATGTAATGAACTAGATAAAAAAATAATAGGTCTTTATGCCTGTGGTATGAGTGTAAGAGATATCCAATCTGAAATGGAAGAACTATATGGCATTGATGTGTCTCCTGCAATGATATCTAAGATAACAGATAAGGTTGTAGAGGCTGCCGCCGAATGGCAAAGCAGAGAACTTGATGAAATATACCCAATCGTATATATGGATGCTATGCATTTTAAAGTAAGAGATGATAATAAAATAGTTTCAAAGGCAGCATATATATGTATGGCTTTAGATATGAAAGGAAAAAAAGATATATTAGGTATTTGGATTGGTGAATCAGAAGGCGCAAAATTTTGGCTATCAGTTTGTAATGATTTGAAAAATAGAGGCGTAGATGATATTTTAATTGCATGTATGGATGGTTTAAAAGGTCTACCTGAAGCAATTAAAACTGTATATCCAGATGTAAGTATTCAAACTTGTATAGTTCATCAAATTAGAAACTCTCTTAAATATATAGCATCAAAAGATCAGAGAGAGTTTATGAAAGATTTAAAAAGTGTTTATAGGGCATTTAACGAAGAAACAGCACTTAAAAATTTAGATATTCTTAAGGAAAAATGGTATTCAAAATATTCTGTTGTAATAGATTCATGGTACAATAACTGGAGTAATCTGAATACGTATTTTGAGTATCCACATGAAATTAGAAGAATTATTTATACTACAAATGCTCTTGAGGGATTTAATAGACAGTTAAGAAAATATACTAAGGTAAGAACTGTATTCCCAACAGATGAGTCACTAAGAAAATCACTATATT
>ERZ773239.1276-NODE-1276-length-20069-cov-60.403817_pt1 | contig 20069 bp, 17 predicted proteins | sample MGYA00580521_ERZ773239 | MGnify/ENA primary metagenome ERZ773239 (study PRJEB29015, sample SAMEA2737801) | human gut metagenome | biome: human gut; feature: human-associated habitat; material: faeces | place: China | collected 2012 ... | reverse complement strand
GCTTCTCCCACGTCATCGACTCCCTGAGCGCCATCAAGTACGCCAAGGTCAAGGTGGTGCGGGATGACACCGGCCTGGCCACCGGCTTTGATGTGGAGGGCGACTTCCCGAAGTACGGCAACGACGATGACCGTGCCGACGAGATCGGCGTGTGGCTGCTCAAGACCTTCCTGGAGATGATCAAGAAGCGCCACACCTACCGCAACTCCGAGGCCACCACCTCCATCCTGACCATCACCTCCAACGTGGTATACGGCAAGTACACCGGTGCCCTGCCCGACGGCCGCGCTGCCTTCACTCCGTTTGCTCCGGGTGCAAACCCCAGCTACGGCGCGGAGCAGAACGGCCTGCTGGCCTCCCTGAACTCGGTGGCCAAGCTGCCCTACCACTGGGCACTGGACGGCATCTCCAACACCCAGACCATCAACCCCGAGGCACTGGGCCACAGCGAGGGCGAGCGCGTGGAAAATCTGGTGCAGGTCATGGACGGCTACTTCGATCAGGGTGCCCACCACCTGAACGTGAACGTCTTTGGCAAGGAGAAGCTGCTGGACGCCATGGAGCACCCCGAAAAGGAAGAGTACGCAAACTTCACCATCCGTGTGTCCGGCTACGCCGTCAAGTTCATCGACCTGACCCGCGAGCAGCAGATGGATGTCATCTCCCGCACCTGCCATGCCGTCCTGTAATCCGGTCGGCTATGTCCACTCGCTGGAGAGCTTCGGCTCGGTGGACGGCCCCGGCGTGCGCTTTGTGGTATTCCTGCAAGGGTGCGCGCTGCGGTGCAAATACTGCCACAACCCGGAAACATGGGCCGAAGGCGGCACCGAATGGACCGTGGATGCTCTGTTCCAGCGGGTGTGGCGCTACCGCAACTACTGGGGCAAAAAGGGCGGCATCACGGTCAGCGGCGGCGAGCCGCTGCGCCAGATGGAGTTCCTGACCGCTTTCTTTGAGCTGGCCCGTTCCAAGGGCGTGCATACGGCACTGGACATCGCCGGGCAGCCCTTCCGGCCGGAGGACCCGGCCTACCTGGCCGACTTTGACCTCCTGATGGCCTCCACCAGCCTGGTCATCCTTGATTTAAAGGAGATCGACCCGGAGCGCCACCGCCGGCTCACCGGCAAGGACAACGCCAACATCCTGGCCATGGCACGCCGCATCTCCGACCTGGGCGTGCCCCTGTGGATCCGCCATGTGCTGGTGCCCGGCCTGACCGACGATGAGGACGGCCTGCGCAGAACGGCCGACTTCATCCGCAGCCTGAACACCGTGCAGCGGGTGGAGGTACTGCCCTACCACACGCTGGGCCTGTTCAAGTGGCAGAAGCTGGGCATCCCCTATCCGCTGCCCGACGCCGTACCGCCCACCCCGGAGCAGGTAAAGCGTGCCGAAGAGCTGCTGCAGGTGCAGCGCTACCCCGGCTGACCCCCATTGATCTGACCTACACCGACCCGTTCCTGGCTGTTTGCCGGGAGCGGGCCTTTTTTATGCGGTGCGGCAGGCCAATTGCAAACTTTTTGTGAATTGTGTTTCTGGCAGGATTTTCCTCTTGACATTGCGATTGCTTTGGAGTATATTTTTAGCAGTCGAACAGATAGAGTGCTAAGAACAAATAGACCAGTCCGACAGGAGGTGCACAAAATCATGAAACAGTTTCTTAAAAGCATCTGCTTCCGGTTCTGCCGCCCCTTGGCGCGGAGTTGTTAGCAGAGTGCCTGTCCGTCCGCTAAATCAAAACCTTCCGGTATGAATGGAGGCTTGACTTTATGAATACCAATCAATATACTCAGAAAACTCTGGAAGCTCTGCAGGCAGCCCAGCAGCTGGCTGTGGAGTACCAGCACAACGCTCTGGAGCCTGAACATCTGCTGCACGCCCTTGCTTCGCAGGAGCAGGGCCTGATCCCGCAGCTGCTCCAGAAGCTGAACGTGGATCCCGGCAGCTTTGCCGCTGCCGTTGCCGAAAAGCTGTCGGCCCTGCCCCGGGTGTCCGGCTCCGGCCGCGACCCGGACAAGGTCTATATCTCGCAGGCCACCGACAAGGTCCTGAGCGCCGCCGCCCGAGAGGCCAAGGCCATGAAGGACGAGTACGTCAGTGTGGAGCATGTGTTCCTCGGCCTGCTGGATGAGCCTACCCAGAATACCACGGAGCTGTTCCGGGCCTTTGGCATCGCCAAGGACAAGTTTCTGCAGCAGCTTACCGCCGTGCGCGGCAACCAGCGCGTGACCACGGATAACCCCGAGGACACCTACAACGCCCTGCAGAAATACGGTCAGGATCTGGTGGATCTGGCCCGCAAGCAGAAGCTGGACCCGGTCATCGGCCGTGATCAGGAGATCCGCAACGTGATCCGCATCCTGTCCCGTAAGACCAAGAACAACCCCTGCCTGATCGGTGAGCCCGGCGTCGGCAAGACTGCCATCGCCGAGGGCCTTGCCCAGCGGATCGTGCGCGGTGACGTGCCCGAAAACCTGAAGGACCGCATCGTGTTCAGCCTGGACATGGGCGCTCTGGTGGCCGGTGCCAAGTACCGCGGCGAGTTCGAGGAACGCCTGAAGAGCGTGCTGAACGAGGTCAAGAAGAGCGAGGGCAAGATCATCCTCTTCATTGATGAGCTGCACACCATCGTGGGCGCCGGCAAGACCGACGGTGCCATGGATGCCGGCAACCTGCTCAAGCCCATGCTGGCCCGCGGCGAGCTGCACTGCATCGGTGCAACCACCCTGGACGAGTACCGCCAGTATATCGAGAAAGACCCCGCTCTGGAACGCCGGTTCCAGCCGGTGCAGGTGGATGAGCCCACGGTGGAGGACACCATTTCCATCCTGCGCGGCCTGAAGGAACGCTACGAGGTGTTCCACGGCGTGAAGATCAACGACAGCGCCCTGATCGCCGCTGCCACCCTGTCGGACCGCTACATCACCGACCGTTTCCTGCCGGATAAGGCCATCGACCTGGTGGATGAGGCCTGCGCCATGATCAAGACCGAAATGGACAGCATGCCCAGCGAGATGGATGATCTGGCCCACCGCATCACCCAGCTGCAGATCGAGCAGGTCAGCCTGAAAAAGGAGACCGACGCTTTGAGCCAGAGCCGCCTGAAGGATCTGGAAAAAGAGCTGGCCGAACTGCAGGACAAGTTCCGCAGCATGAAGGCAAAGTGGGAAAACGAGAAAAACGCCATCGGCAAGGTGCAGACCCTGCGTGAGCAGATCGAGCAGACCAACGCCGACATCGAGAAGGCACAGCGGGAGTACGACCTGAACAAGGCCGCCGAGCTGAAATACGGCAAACTGCCCCAGCTGCAGAAACAGCTGGAAGAGGAAGAAAAGATCGCCGCTGCCAAGAAAGAGGACAGCCTGCTGCGGGACCGCGTGACCGACGAGGAGATCGCCCGCATCGTGGCCCGCTGGACCGGCATCCCTGTGGAGAAGCTGGTGGAGGGCGAACGGGAGAAGCTGCTGCATCTGGATGACGTGCTGCACGAGAGAGTCATCGGCCAGGACGAGGCCGTGACCAAGGTCAGCGAAGCCATCCTGCGCAGCCGTGCCGGCATTGCCAACCCCAACCGCCCCATCGGCAGCTTCCTGTTCCTGGGCCCCACCGGTGTCGGCAAGACCGAACTGGCCAAGGCGCTGGCACAGGCTCTGTTTGACGATGAGCGCAACATGGTGCGTATCGACATGACCGAATATATGGAGAAGTTCAGCGTCAGCCGTCTGATCGGTGCGCCTCCGGGATATGTCGGTTATGAAGAGGGCGGCCAGCTGACCGAGGCTGTGCGCCGCAAGCCCTACAGCGTGGTGCTGTTCGATGAGGTGGAAAAGGCCCACCCCGATGTGTTCAACATCCTGCTGCAGGTGCTGGACGACGGCCGCATCACCGACAGTCAGGGCCGCACCGTGGACTTCAAGAACACGGTGATCATCCTGACTTCCAACCTGGGCAGTGACATCATCCTGAACGATCTGGAGCAGCGCCGCGCACAGGGCTCCAATGAGCTGAGCGACGAGGCCCGCAAGCAGATCGACCTGCTGCTGAAGAGCAAGTTCCGCCCCGAGTTCCTGAACCGTCTGGACGAGATCGTGTACTACAAGAGCCTGACCAAGGACGAGATGCGCAAGATCGTGGATCTGCAGCTGAACGACCTGCGCAAGCGCATGGACGAGGGCAAGCACCTCAAGCTGGAGGTCACCACCGCCGCCAAGGACTTCATCATCGACTCTGCCTACGACAGCGTCTACGGTGCACGTCCCATCAAGCGGTTCATCCAGAGCCGTGTGGAGACCCTCATCGCCAAGGCCATCATTCAGGGCAGCTATGCCGAGGGCAGCACCCTGACCGTGGACTACGACGGCAGTGCACTGGTGCTCCGTTAAACACGGATGGTTCGGCGCGGCCTGAGAGGGTCGATCCGTTAAAATTTTACCTGTTTTGTACGCGCACAGCGGGCAGAATGCTTGCACCACCGTACAGAATATGGTATTATAACAAATAACATTGATGTGCTTTTCATCGCGGAACAGCCACGATGGAGAGCACATTTTTGTATCATTATTTTTGAAAGTTGAGTGTGATTTTCCTTTTTATGGACGATGGCAGTATGACGCTTATCATAGCGCTGGTATTCCTGGTGGCCTGTTCCGCCTTTTTTTCCGCATCTGAGACTGCGTTTTCTTCTCTGAACCAGATCCGGCTGAAGAGCCGCGCCGAGGATGGCGACGCTTCCGCCGCCCGGGTGCTGGCCATGGCGGAAAAGTACGATAAGCTGCTTTCCACCATTCTCATCGGCAACAACATCGTGAACATTGCCGCAGCTTCTATCGGCACCATCATTTTCACCAAGATGCTGGGTGCAGAGCGGGGCGCGACCGTTTCCACCATGGTGCTGACCGTGGTGGTGCTGATCTTCGGCGAGGTAACGCCCAAGAGCCTGGCCAAGGAGATGCCGGAGACCGTTGCCACGGCCGTGTCCCCGATGCTGAACCTGCTCATGGTATTGTTCACGCCCCTCACCTGGCTGTTCAGCCAGTGGAAACGCCTGCTGGGGCACTTTGTCCACAGTACGGAGGAGGACACCATCACCGAGGGTGAGCTGATGACCATGGTGAGTGAAGCCGAAAACGACGGTGAACTCACCGACCGGGAAAGCGAACTGATCCGCAGCGCCATCGAATTCGATGACGTGGAGGTGGAGGAGATCCTGACCCCCCGCGTGGACGTGGTGGCTGTGGAGGACAACACCTCGCTGGATGAGGTGGCACAGACCTTTGCCGAATCGGGCTATTCCCGCCTGCCGGTGTACCACGACACCATTGACAACATCATCGGTGTGGTGCACGAAAAGGACTTCTATCTGGCGCGCCTGAAAAAGGAGACCTCGCTGGAAGAGCTGGTCAAGCCCACCCTGTACACCACCGGTTCCACCCAGATCTCCCAGCTGCTGCGCACCCTGCGGGAGCAGCACCATCATCTGGCCGTGGTGGTGGACGAGTACGGCGGTACCGAGGGCATCATCACGCTGGAGGATATTCTGGAAGAGCTGGTGGGCGAGATCTGGGATGAGCACGATGAGGCCACAGAGGACTTCCACAAGCAGTCCGACGGCAGCTGGATCGTGCTGGGCAGCGCCAGCGTGGATGACCTGTACGAGATGCTGGGCCTGCCGGAGGACGAGGACATCGACTCCAACACGGTCAACGGCCTGGTGCAGGAAAAGACCTGCCACCTGCCCAAGGTGGGCGACCGCTTTACACTGGGCGGCTACGACGGCGTGGTCACCCGCACGGCCAAGCGCCGCGTGACCGAAGTGCGCCTGACCCCGGCCGAAAAACCGGAACCGGAAAAGGACGACGACGAAAAGGATAAGCCGCATTTCAGCCGTCTGGCTCAGAAATGACCCCCTGACACTACAAAAGGCCTGCTGTGCAAGAATGCACAGCAGGCCTTTTTGCTTCCTCTGTTACAGGAACCGGCAGAACCCAAGGCAGACGCCCATGCCGAAGAACAGCACCGAACGGCCCACCGCCGGGAGCCAGAAATGCCTGCTCCAGGCCAAGTCCCAGCGGGTGATGTTGCTTTTGGGGCAGATGCCCACGCAGGCCTCACAGCCGATGCACTCCCCGCTGCGCAGGCTCTGCGCGTCCAGCTTCAGACTGACCGGGCAGTGCTTCTGACAGGCACTGCAGCCGGGAATGCACTGTTCCCCGTCCCGGTGCAGCTGTGCTTGCGGCAGCACCGGCAGCAGGGCGAACACCGCGCCCATCGGGCACAAAAACTGGCAGAAGAACCGGGGATGCAGCGCCATGCCCAGCAGGATGAGCACGAACAGCACGATGCCCACCCCGAAGCCTTCCGGCGGCAGGCGCAGGGCGGTCAGCCGGGAGAACACCTCCCACGGACTGATGCCGTTCAGCTTGCCGTACCAGCCTGCTGCACACAGCAGCACAATGGCGGCCAGGACCAAATATTTGAGCTTCTGCCCGGCCCGCACCAGTTTTTCCGGCAGGCGGAACACCTGTTTGCGGTGCAGCAGCTTTTTCTGCGCAAGGCCCGACAGCCAGTAGACAAAATCGCCCAGGCTGCCGAAGGCGCACACATAGCCGCAGAAAAAACGGCCGAACAGGATCGTGAACCCGCACAGGCCCAGCAGCGACAGCGTGAAGCTGTCCAGCTGCAGCACGCTGCCGGTCCCGATGCGCAGGAACAGCTGCCGCACCCCGGCAAACCCGGCCACGAACGCGCCCGGCATCGCGGCAAAGAACAGCGCCTGGATTCCGGCCCGCAGCCATGCCCGCTGGTTCAGGGCGCGCTGCCGCTTCTGTGCCGCGGTCAGCGGCTTCTTTTCGGTCGTTTCCATCATGCCGCCGCCTTTCCCAGTGCGTCTGCCACTGCTTCGATGAGGCCCTCAGCGGTCAGGGTGGCACCTGCCACCGCATCCACCTCGGCGGACTGCGCGGTCAGCATCTCATCCAGCACCGCAATGGCCTGCCTGTAATAGGGCTTGTCCTCGCCGTCGGCGCTGACCACTGTGATGTCCGTCATTTGGCCGTCCTGAATGGTCACCGACACCGTGATGTCATCGCCAAAGCCAAGGCCGGTGCCCTCGTACACACCGTCCTTATAGCCTTCCTCTTCGGCCTGCTGTTCTTCTTCCGCTTTTTCCGCCTGCAGCACCGAGGCGTTCCAGCTCTCTACTTCCGCGATCTGCTGTTCCCGCTGGGCCACCGTGGCAGCCCGCGCCACCGCGATGTGCTGGTACTGCACCAGCAGCACCGCAACGAGCAGCAGGTTCACGGCACGCAGGATAAAGTTCCGGTATCGTTTCATGCGTCTGCTCCCTCCTGTTCCTCCGTAGTGCTCTCCGGCAGGTCGGCAGGTCCTTCCGGCTCTGCCGCCGAGGACGCCGGTTCCTCTGCAGCTTCCCTGCTTGCGGGGACTTCTTCCGACGATGCAGGCTGTTCCTCCTGCGCAAAAATGCTCTGCCACAGCTCCGTGACCCATTCGCGCGTGGTGGGCTGCTTTTCCTCAGGCTGCACCACCTCGACCACAGGCTCCATGACCTGCGGCTCCGAGGCGGCGGCTTCCTCGTCGTCCGCCGGGGTCTCTGTTTCTTCCGGCTGGGATGCGGTGCCCTCCGGGTTTGCCGCTTTGGCAAGGGCCTGCTTGACTGCATTCAGGATGCCGGTGGAGGAATAGGTTGCCCCGGACACAGCATCCACCCCTGCGGGGGTGCCGCTTTCCAGAATGGCCGACACCACACTGCGCGCTTTTGCGAAGTAAGAGGTCGTCTCGCCCTCATAGCTGACGATGGTGATATCCGTGATATTGTCGCCCGCGATGGTCACCTGCACGGCGATGGGGCCGCCAAAGCCCTCTGCGGTGGCGGTATACACGCCGTCCAGATAGGCCGAGGGTTCCTCGAACACCTCTTCCACCAGCGGCTCCGCAGGTTTGGGCTGGGGCGGCAGCGGGTTGTTGACCACTTCCCCGGTCAACGCATTCCGGATGGCCCCCAGGATGCCGCGGGAGGTATACGTCGCCTCCGACACGGCGTCCACCTCCCAGGTCTGCTCCTGCAGCACGGTTTTCAGCAGACGCTTTGCCCGGCGCAGGAAGGACGACGTCTCCTGCTTTGCCCGCAGGATCTGCACATCCGTGATGTGCCCGCCTTCCATCGTCACCTGCACCTGCACCGTGCCGCCGTACCCGCGGGAAGAACCGGTGTATACGCCGTCGGCGTAGGGCAGCAGCGGTTCTTCCTCCTCGGCGATCTCTTCCACCGGGGCCGGTGTTTCCTCCACGGCGGCCATTTCCAGCCGCTGGGGCACCTCGGCCAATACCGGCACTGTGCCCGGCAGGGTGACCAGCAGCACAGCGGCCAGCACCGCAGCGGGCAGCAGCTGCACCAGCGGGTGCAGTGCTGTTCCAATCTTCTTTCCCGACATAAAACTCCCTCTGACACGGAAAACAAGGTCACCCTGTTTTTCAGGGCGACCTCGTTTTTATGGTTGATCTGCGTGAATGGCTCAGGCCTTCTTCAGACTGTCGATGGCCTGGCTCAGGTGGGTCACCTGCTCCAGAGCAGATGCCTTATACAGGGTGCTCTTAGCCAGCAGTTCCACGCTCTCGTCCAGCTCAGTCTGCAGGTCTGCATAGCTGGCGGCAGTGTACTTTGCCTTGTTCACGGCCTTAGCCTGATCCACCACAGCCTGCAGGGCTGCGCGGTCGGCTGCATCGGCCAGCTCATGCTTTGCCAGATTGTCGCCGGTGACCTGGACCTTGACGACGGTATCGGCGTAGCCCAGTGCGCGGATGGTGATGGCCCAGTAGCCGGTGCCGTCGGTACCCTCCGGCAGCTGGAAGCGTGCGGAATCGGTCAGGCCCAGCTGGATGCCCATGGACTTGTGCATCCAGTTGTCCGCTGCGAACTTGGTGCCATAGGCAGCCTTGGCATTGGTGTAGGTGCTGTCATTGCCGTAGTAGGTCCACTCCACAGCCTGCATCCGGGAACCCAGCTCGCCGTAGTTGCCGGTCAGGTCCACACGGATGGTCTCGCCGTAGTTGCCCACATCGCTGCCGCTGCGCAGGTTCACGGTCAGGCCCTCAGCAGCCTTCTGTGCCTCACCTGCCACACCGGAACCGGAGCCGTTGTGTGCCTCGGAGAAGGTGTAGCCGTCGCCGCTCTTGGCAGCGTACTTCAGGCCGTTGGTCTGGGCGTTGACCTCAGCGGTCAGTGCATAAGAGACCAGCTTGTTCTCGCTGTAGCCGCCCACCAGCTGCTCGCCGTTCTTCACGACGGCGTACTTGGAGCAGAAGTCCGCCAGATCAGAGTTTGCCACACGCACCGGCACATACTTGGTGCCGCTGATCTCGTAGTGATCCATCTTCACGGCAGAGCCGTCGGGCTTGGTGACGGTGCCGCGGTTCCAGCCGTAGGCGGTGCCATCCGCCAGATAGAAGGTCTTGCCGTCATCCGACCAGTGGGAGACGGTGTAGCTGCTGCCGTCCACGGCGTAGATGGTAGCCACCTGCTGGAAGCTGCCGCGGTGCAGGCCGTGGTTTGCGGTCGCGCGGGACACAGCGTCAAAGGCGCCCTTGTCGTACTCACCGTGGCTGTCCAGCTGGTCCGAGGAAGCCGTGCTGCCCGCAGCAAACACGTTCTCGTTGGCCCAGTATTCATCCCAGTCCAGCGCTGCATACAGGTAGGTGTAGCGGCTGCTGTTCACCTTGTCCAGCACCTGCTGGAAAAAAACGTTCTCTTCCTCCACGGTGGGTGCTGCTGCCAGTGCAGCCGGTGCCATCATGCTCAGTGCCATTGCCGCAGACAGCACCAGCGATGCGATCTTTTTCAGTTTCATGATAAAACTCCTTTCCGGTTTTCAGCCGATCCCGTTTGTTTGCATAGACTAACTTCTGTCACAAAAGAAAATCGGCTGTATTAGAAGTCACTAACCGACAGGCATATTATAGAAAATCCCGGCAAGCTTGTCAAGGGCTTTCCATTATTCCCTGCAAGATGTAAAAAAGGAGCCGCTGTACCGTACCGGGTGCAGCAGCTCCTTGGGTTTGATCTCGTTTCCGTTTACAGCAGGGGGATACCGGCCTTGGCACAGGCTTCGCGGGTGGCTTCGTCCCACACGCTGGCCTGCACTTCACCGATGTGCACACTGCCCAGCAGCAGCATGCACAGGCGGCTCTGGCCGATGCCGCCGCCGATGGAGTAGGGCAGCTCGCCGTTCAGCACGGCCTTGTGGAAGGGCAGGGCGCGGCGGTCGTCACAGCCGGCCATGGTCAGCTGCTTGTCCATGCTTTCCGGGCTCACGCGGATGCCCATGCTGCTCAGCTCATAGCTGCACTGCAGCGGATCGTTCCAGAACAGCAGGTCGCCGTTCAGATCCCAGTCGTCGTAGTCCGGAGCGCGGCCGTCGTGGGGCTTGCCGCTCTTCAGCGGGGCACCGATCTTCATCAGGAAGGTGGTGCCGTTCTCCTTCACGAAGGCATTCTCGCGCTCCTTCGGGGTCAGGTCCGGGTACTTGTCCTCCAGCTCCTGGGTAGTAATGAAGATCACGTTGGGGGTGTGCAGGGGCAGGTCCTGCAGCTGCGGGAACATGGCGTGCAGGTTCATCTCGGTGGCGCAGACGGCCGACACGATGGAGCGCACCACGCTCTTCAGGTAGGCCTCATTGCGGTCCTCCTCCCGGATGACCTTTTCCCAGTCCCACTGGTCCACATACACAGAGTGGAGGTTGTCCAGTTCCTCATCACGGCGGATGGCGTTCATGTCGCAGTACAGACCCTTGCCCACACGGAAGCCGTAGTCCTTCAGGGCCTTGCGCTTCCACTTGGCCAGCGACTGCACCACCTGTGCTTCGGTGCCGCTGTCCTTGATGTCAAAGGTGACCTTGCGCTCCACGCCGTTCAGGTCGTCGTTCAGGCCGGTGGAGGCCTCCAGGAACAGCGGCGCAGACACCCGGTACAGGTTCAGCGTGGCACACAGGGTGTCGGCAAACAGCCGCTTCACCGTGCCGATGGCGCGCTGGGTGTCGTACAGGTTCAGCACGGGTTTGTAGTTTGCCGGGATGATGATCTTGCTCATAGATAGTACCCCTCTTTGTGTTGTCAGCTCACCTGCTTTCCCAACAGGCGGCGGTTCCAGAAACCAAAAAACACTGGTTAAATTATCGCACATTCTTTTACGAAAGTAAAGTGCATGCCCGAAAAAACAGGAGCCGCTGCACCTTGTTTTGTGCAGCGGCTCCCGCATCGCGTCGTGTCTTGAAAAAGGCTCAGCCGCCCAGGTACGCGCTGCGCACCCGCTCGTTGGTCAGCAGCTCGGCACCGGTACCCTCCATGACCACGCGGCCGGTCTCCAGAACATAGGCGCGGTCGGCCACGGAAAGGGCCATCTGTGCGTTCTGCTCCACCAGCAGGATGGTCATGCCCTCCTTGTGGATGTCACGGATGATGTCAAAGATCTCCTGCACCAGCAGGGGCGACAGGCCCATGGAGGGCTCGTCCAGCATCAGCATGGAAGCGTTGCTCATGAGCGCACGGCCCATGGCCAGCATCTGCTGTTCGCCGCCGGACATGGTGCCGGCCAGCTGCTTGCGGCGCTCCTTCAGGCGGGGGAACAGCTCAAACACCTTTTCCTTGTTGGCAGCAATGGTGGAGGCAGGCTGGGTGTAAGCGCCCATATCCAGGTTTTCCTCCACGGTCATGTGCAGGAACACATGGCGGCCTTCCGGCACCTGTGCCAGACCGGCTTCCACGATCTTGTGGGCGCGCACGCCCTTGATGCTCTTGCCCTTGTAAAGCACATCGCCGCTGCGGGGCTTCAAAAGGCCGGAAACGGTTTTCAGGGTGGTGGACTTACCGGCACCGTTGGCACCGATCAGGGTCACGATCTCGCCCTCGTTCACCGTAAAGGAAACGCCCTTTACGGCGTGGATATTGCCGTAATACACGTTGATGTTATCGACCTTCAGGATGGTATCTGCCATCGCTCAGCCCTCCTTCTTGCCCAGGTACGCCTCAATGACCTGGGGGTTGTTGCGGATCTCGTCCGGGGTGCCCTTGGCAATGATGCGGCCGAAGTTCAGCACCGCGATGCCCTCGCAGATGCCCATGACCAGGCTCATGTCGTGCTCGATCAGCAGCACAGCAATGTTGAACTCGTCCCGGATGCGGCGGATGGTCTCGGTGAGCTCGGCGGTCTCCGAGGGGTTCATGCCGGCGGCAGGCTCGTCCAGCAGCAGCAGCTTCGGGCTGGTAGCCAGTGCACGCATGATCTCCAGCCGGCGCTGTGCACCGTAGGGCAGGCTGCCGGCAGGCACGTTGGCCAGGTCGGCCATGTGGAAGATGTCCAGCAGCTCAAAGGCACGCTCGGTGCACTTTTTTTCCTCTTTCCAGTAGTTGGGCAGCCGCACCAGGGAGGAGGCCAAATTGTACTTCATGGACTCGTGCAGGCCCACCTTGATGTTGTCGATGACGCTCAATTCCTTGAACAGACGGATGTTCTGGAAGGTACGGGCCACACCCATACGGTTGACCTGATAGGTCTTTTTGCCCGCCGTAGGCATGCCGTCGATCAGGATGGAGCCGCGGGTGGGCTGGTAAACGTTGGTGAGCAGGTTGAACACGGTGGTCTTACCGGCACCGTTGGGGCCGATCAGACCGGTGATCTCGTTGCGGCCGATCATCAGGTTGAAGCCGTCCACGGCGGTCAGGCCGCCGAAGTCGATGCCCAGTTCCCGCACGTCCAGAATGGGCTTTTTGTCCTTGTCGCGGTCGGTCAGGAAGCCGCCGGAGGGCACACTGTTTAACTTGGTCTGGAACTCACTCATGGTCAGCACCCTCCTTTTCCTTGTTCTTCTTGAACAGTTCGCCGTTCATGATCTTTTCCACAACGCGGCTCAGGGAGAAGTCGTAGCTGCCCAGCAGTCCGCCCGGACGGAAGATCATCATCAGGATCAGCACCAGCGAGTAGATGACCATGCGGTAGCTGTCGAAGCTGCGGGTCGCCTCAGGCAGGATGGTCAGGACCGTTGCAGAGAGGATGGAGCCCAGCATGGAGCCCATGCCGCCCAGAACCACCATGACCAGGATCTCGATGGACTTCATGAAGCCGAAGGTGGAGGGGTTCAGCACGCCGATGTAGCAGGCGTACAGGCCGCCGGCCATGCCGGCAAAGGCGGCGGAGAAGGCAAAGGCCATGACCTTGTAGTAGGTGGTCTGGATGCCGCAGCTCTCGGCGGCGATCTCATTGTCGCGGATCGCCAGCACAGCCCGGCCGTGGCGGCTCTTCATCATGGCGTGGATGAGGAAGCAGGTGATGACCACGCACAGGAACACGTTGGTAAAGTTGGAGTATTTGGGGATGTTCTTCAGGCCCTTGGAGCCGTAGAACAGCTTAAAGCCCAGCACGTCATCGATGTTGTTCAGGGTGATGCGGATGATCTCGCCAAAGCCCAGCGTCAGGATAGCCAGATAGTCGCCGGTCAGCCGCAGGGCCGGGATGCCGATGAGCACCCCGAACAGCCCGGCCACCACCCAGGCCAGCACCAGACCGATGGCAAAGGCCACGCCCTTGGGAAGGCCCGAGGATTTGGTGAACAGGGCACAGGCGTAGGCACCCACCGCCATAAAACCGGCGTGGCCCAGCGGCAGCTGCCCCAGATAGCCGGTGGCCACGTTCAGCGAGACGGCCAGAATGATGTTGATGCCTACGGTCAGCAGTACCTTGTTCTGGTAGGTGGAAAGCATACTGCCGGTCACATAGGAAAGCCCCACGAACAGCAGCCCCACCAGCACCAGATTCATCAGGTAGCGCACGGGCATTTTGATGGTCTTGCGGTTGGTTTTCATCGTTCTGCCCTCCTTACACCTTTTCCTGCACCTTGCGGCCGAGGAAGCCTGTGGGCTTGACCAGCAGCACGATGATCAGGATCGCAAACGTCACCGCGTCCTTCCAGGCCGAAAGGCCGATGGCGGAAACAAAGCACTCGCACAGACCGATGGCGATGCCGCCGATCATGGCGCCCGGGATGGAGCCGATGCCGCCCAGCACGGCGGCAACAAAGGCTTTCAGACCCAGCATGGAGCCCATGGTGGGGGTGGCCTGCGGGTAAGAGCAGCAGTACAGCACGCTGCCGATGCCCGCCAGCGCCGAGCCGACTGCAAAGGTGAAGGAGATGGTGCTGTTGACGTTGATGCCCATCAGGCGGGCAGCGTCCATATCCTCCGACACCGCCCGCATGGCCTTGCCCAGCTTGGTCTTTTGCACCAAAAAGGTAAGGCCCAGCATGGACAGCACCGTCACCGCCAGGGTGATGATGGAGGTAAGGCCCAGGGGCACCTTGCCCAGCCGGAAGGTCTGGTTGGTGTAGTAGGCCGGGATGACCTTGGCACCCGAGCCCAGGATCAGCTCTGCGGTGTACTCCAGAAAGAAGGAGACGCCAATGGCGGTGATCAGCAGCGAGATCCGGGGAGCGTTCCGCAGAGGGGTGTAGGCAATCTTTTCGATCACCACGCCCAGCAGCGTACAGGTAAGGATGGTGGCGCACACGGCGGTGACCGGGCCAAGACCCAGCTGGTTCATGACGAACCAGGACATATATGCGCCTACCATGATGACGTCGCCGTGGGCAAAGTTCAGCAGCAGGATGATGCCGTACACCATACTGTAGCCCAGAGCGATCAGTGCATAGATGCTGCCAAGGGACAAGCCGTTGATCAGCTGGCTGAAGAACACTGTCATGGTTGGATACTTCCTTTCTTTGCGGCGTTTACACTTTTTGATATAAAAAACGGAGAACGCCTGACCAGAAAAAAGCTGTTCCGGCGTTCTCCAAAAGATCATGGGGTTTGCTCTGTGCGGGCGGCTCCATCACCGGTGGATGGAACGGCACGGATCAGAACATTTCCTTCAGCTCGGGCTTGCCGTCCACATAGGTCAGGATAGCGGTGCTCTTGACGGGGTTGTGGTGCTCGTCGAAGGTAAAGGTGCCGGTGATGCCCTCGATGGTGCCGCCGGCAATGGCGTCGATGACAGCCTGCTTGTACTCGTCAGAGCCGGCCTCGAGGCCAGCATCCTCCGCAGCCTTGATGCCGTACACCACGGTCATGGCGGCATCGTAGCCCAAGGGGGCAAAGCCGTTGGGGTAAGCCTGGCCGTACTCAGCCTTGTAGGCATCCTCAAATGCGGCACTGGAGCCCTTGGCGTAGCAGGCGCAGAAGTAGGAATCCTTCAGCTGGTCGGCGGTGGCGTAGCCTTCCAGACCATCCCAGCCGTCGCCGCCCAGGAAGGGAACGGTGAGGCCCACACTCTCGGCCTGTGCCAAAATCTGGCCCACTTCCTGATAGTAGTTGGGGCAGAAGACCACTTCGGGGTTTTTGCCCAGGATGCTGGTCAGCTGGGTCTTGAAGTCCACATCGCCCTCAGAGTAGCTCTCCTGGTCCACGATGGTGCCGCCCTTTGCCTCAAACTCCTTGGCAAAGTTCTCAGCCAGACCCTCGTTGTAGTCCTTGCCCTTCAGGAAGATGACGGCGGCCTTTTTGTAGCCCAGCTTCTCGTAGGCATAGTCTGCCATCTTCACGCCCTGGAAGGGGTCGGTAAAGCAGGCGCGGAACACGTTCCCGTTCACGGTGTCGGTCTCGGCATCGTAGGTGACAGCCTCGGCGGTAGCGGAAGCGGTGACCATGGGCATATTGTAGTCGGCGCTCTCGGCGGCAACAGCCAGGGTGGGGGCGGTGGTCACATCGCCCACCAGAGCGGTGATGCCCTGATCCACCATCTTGGTAAAGCAGGTGACAGCCTGTGTCTCATCGCCCTGCTCGTCCATGGCGATGACCTCCAGCTGCTTGCCGTTGACACCGCCGTCTGCATTGACCTGCTTGATATACAGGCTGGCACCGTTGACAACAGCCTGACCGTAAACGGAAGCATCACCGGTCAGGGGGCCCATAACGCCCACCTTGATGGTGCTGCCGGAGGCAGCAGCGGAACCGGCAGCAGAGCCGGCAGTGCTTGCGGAGGAACCGCCACAGGCGGTCAGGGCACCTGCTGCAACAGCAACACCGGCAGCGGCCAGGAACTGACGACGAGAAATGAGCTTTTTCATAACGATCTCCTCCTTCGGAGTATTTGATCTATTGGAATAGCATTCAGGATAAAAACGGAAGCAAGGCCCTTCCCCTCTAAAAGCGGCCTTGCTTCTGTTCTTGTCTGTTATTATAGCTATCCGTGTTCAAATCCGCAATTCACAAACCGTCCATACTTTTGGGGGCTTTTTCTCGGCTTTGTTGCTAAATTACACAAATCAAAACGCGCGTTTTTGTGCACTATTTCAAGTTGTTCATTTTATTCGTCCGTCAGATGAATTCACTTCACAAGTTGCAAAATGGTTACACCGTCTCAGAGGCCGGTTCTGCAGCCTGCTCGGCCTCTTCGTGGAGTTCTTCCACCAGATCTTCTGCCTCTTTTTTCAGCGAAGGCTGGCCCAGTGCCTTACGGATAGCCGTTGCATAGAACACGATGGACAGTACCGTGCCGATGCACCAGCCGATGGGCCAGGACAGCCAGATGCCGGTGCTGCCCAGCTCGGTGCCGCTGAGCACGATGGCCATGCCCACGCGCAGGATCAGGTCGGTGAAGGTGGCCACCATGAAGCGGCCCATCAGACCGCAGCCGCGCAGGATGCCGTCGGTGACCAGCTTGAGGGACACCACAAAGTAGAAGGGCGAAAGGATGTGCAGGAACAGCATGCCAGTGTCGATGGCCGGGCCCTGCGGGTCATTCATGAACAGCAGCAGCAGCGTGCGGCCGAAGAAGAAGTACAGCATGACGATGGGCACACAAATGAGCCACACCAGATTGCGGCCCGCACCAAAGCCCGCCTTGACGCGGTCCATCTTGCCGGCACCCATGTTCTGGGAGGTGTAGTTGGAAATGCCGTTGCCCAGGGTGGTGAAGGAGGTGATGACCATGTTGTTCAGCTTGACGGCGGCAGAGTAGCCTGCAATGACGCTGGCACCAAAGGTGTTGATGACGCTCTGCAGGATGATGTTGCCCACCGAGATGAAGCTCTGCTGCAGGATGCTGGGGATGGCCACCACGGCGATCTTGCCCAGCATATTCCAGGAGAACCACACCGTCTTGCGCTGTGCGGGGATGGCCTTCATGCGGCGGAACACCACCACCATGGCCAGGATGCAGCTCACACCCTGGCACAGGAAGGTCGCCCAGGCCACACCGGCCACACCCATGTGGAACCCGGCCACGAACAGGATGTCCACGCCGATGTTGGACAGAGACGAGACGGCCAGGAAGTAGAACGGCGTCTTGCTGTCACCCAGCGCCGAGAAGATGCCGGTGGCAATGTTGTAGAAGAACATGAAAGGCAGGCCCAGAACGTAGATGTCCAGATACAGGGCCGAGTCCGCCAGGATCTCCTCCGGGGTGTTGATGAGCTCCAGCAGGCTGCGGCAGCCCAGCAGGCCGAACACCATCAGCGCTGCACACAGCACTGCCGAGCCGATGAGGGCCGTGTACACCGAGGTTTTCATGTCATCGTATTCCTTGGCACCAAAGTAGCGCGACACGATGACCGAGCAGCCAATGTTGCAGCCGAATGCAAAGGCAATGAAGATCAGGGTGATCTCGTAGCTGTTGCCCACGGCAGCCAGGGCGTTTTCGCCAATGAACTTGCCTGCCACCAGGCTGTCGGCAATGTTGTACAGCTGCTGGAAGATAATGCTGCCGAACATGGGCAGGCAGAACTGCCACAGCACCTGTGACGGCTTGCCGACCGTCAGATCCTTATTCATAGTGTGATCCTCCTCTATCAGATAACCAGTATCCCATTAAAAAATCTTGACCGCGTTCCAGTATAGAACGGCCCTGCCAAAATGTAAAGATTATTTTTAGTATATCTGCCATACCAAAATCACATGGCAGTCATACGGAATATTCAACAGCCCCGTCGGGCACGCTGAAACCATGCCGCCTGCCCCTGTGCAAAGTTTATGCCCGCAAACATTCCGCTCAGCTCTTGCACCTTTTGGGAAACCGTGGTAGGATGTTCTTGGTTAGTTAGATGTAACTATCTATACAGATCGTCCGGCTGCCGCACCGACGCCGGGCCGAATCAGCTATCAGGAGGTTTTCGATATGAACTATCTGGAAATTGAATCCGTTGTAGGCCGCGAGATCCTAGACTCCCGCGGCAACCCCACCGTAGAAGCCGAGATCACGCTGGCCGACGGCACTGTGGCCCGCGGCTGCGCTCCTTCCGGCGCATCCACCGGCGAGTTTGAGGCGCTGGAGCTGCGCGACGGCGACAAGGGCCGCTACCTGGGCAAGGGCGTGACCAAGGCCGTGGAGAACATCAACACCGTGATCGCCGACGCTGTGGTGGGCATGGATGCTTCCGACATCTACGCCATCGACGCCGCTATGATCAAGGCCGACGGCACCAAGGACAAGTCCAACCTGGGCGCAAACGCCATTCTGGCCGTGTCCATTGCCGCCTGCCGCGCCGCTGCCGCTTCGCTGGACATGCCCCTGTACCGCTTTCTGGGCGGCGTGAACGGCAACCGCCTGCCCGTGCCCATGATGAACATCCTGAACGGCGGTGCCCACGCCACCAACACCGTGGACACCCAGGAGTTCATGATCATGCCGGTGGGCGCTCCCTCCTTCAAGGAGGCCCTGCGCTGGTGTGCCGAGGTGTTCCATGCCCTGGCTTCCATCCTGAAGGCCAAGGGTCTGGCCACCTCTGTGGGCGATGAGGGCGGCTTTGCCCCCAACCTGTCCAGCGATGAGGAGACCATCGAGACCATTCTGGCCGCCATTGAGAAGGCCAGCTATGTGCCCGGCAAGGACTTCATGCTGGCCATGGACGCTGCTTCCTCCGAGTGGAAGAGCCCCAAGGGCAAGGGCTTCTACAAGCTGCCCAAGGCCGGCACCGAGTTCACCTCCAGCGAGCTGATTGCCCACTGGAAGAGCCTGGTGGAGAAGTACCCCATCATCTCCATTGAGGATGGTCTGGACGAAGAGGACTGGGAGGGCTGGCAGGAGATGACCCGCGAGCTGGGCGGCAAGGTCCAGCTGGTGGGCGATGACCTGTTCGTCACCAACACCGAGCGTCTGGCCAAGGGCATCCAGCTGGGTGCCGGCAACGCCATCCTGATCAAGCTGAACCAGATCGGTTCCGTGTCCGAGACGCTGGAGGCCATCAAGATGGCTCACAAGGCCGGTTACACCGCCATCAGCTCTCACCGCTCCGGCGAGACCGAGGACACCACCATTGCCGACCTGGCCGTTGCCCTGAACACCTGCCAGATCAAAACCGGTGCCCCCAGCCGCACCGAGCGCGTGGCCAAGTACAACCAGCTGCTGCGCATCGAGGAGCAGCTGGGCGGCAGCGCCGTGTACCCCGGCATGGCAGCCTTCAACGTGAAGCGCTGAGCCATTTTTCCAGAACTCACACTGCAAGCGGCGGCATCCACAGCGGGTGCCGCCGCTTTTTTGCGGAAGTTTTTTCCAGCGGTCAGGGTGCAATTTTCGGAGGGGCTGATTCGTATTTTCTGTGAGGCCGACAGGGGCACTCCCCTGTCCCACCCCCACAGAAAGGAGCAAACAACACATGCTGTCTACTCTGGAACTGTTGTTCAAGCTGCTTGGCACCAGCAGCCTGCCCAAATTGCTGCTGCTTTTGCTGAAGGCCATTTTTGCCTGATCATCTTTGGAAAGGAGGTCTGTTTCATGTTCACTGCCCTGCGCGATCTGTTCTGCAACCTGTTCCCCATCAACCTGCCGGGGATCTGGTGGATTCTCTCGGAGCGCTGGTTCCTGTGACCCGGCGTCCGTGATCCATTTTCAGCCTGCAAAAAAGGGAGCGTTTCCTGCACGGAAACGCTCCCTTTTTGTTTATAAGATAAACCTTACAGCTTGCTCAGCTGCGGGCCCTGGGCAGTGTCCTTGACGGCCCAGCCCATGGCGGTCAGCTCGGCGCGGATGGCGTCGGCGGTGGCCCAGTCCTTGGCCTTCTTGGCGGCGGCGCGCT
>ERZ773239.1275-NODE-1275-length-20114-cov-6.632783_pt1 | contig 20114 bp, 11 predicted proteins | sample MGYA00580521_ERZ773239 | MGnify/ENA primary metagenome ERZ773239 (study PRJEB29015, sample SAMEA2737801) | human gut metagenome | biome: human gut; feature: human-associated habitat; material: faeces | place: China | collected 2012 ... | reverse complement strand
TACAATATCAAATACTGGTAAGAATTGCCATTGCCTATTTTATTATTGAGAAAAAAAAAGCTGCGCCACAGCCTTGGCAGGCCATCGCGCAGCGATTTTGTTCAATTGGAATTTATAGTACAGAGCCTGCATGGCTTGAAAATTCAAGAGAAATACTTGAACATTATGGGGAAAACCTGAAAAACAATGTAGAAATCCATAGCTTTCAAAACGCCTCAGAAATGTGGGGGGGGGTAAAACGGAAATATCTGCATATTCTGTTTGTAGATATTCAAAATGATGACAATAGTGAAATTGAAATTGTTAAAAAAGTAAACCGAGAATGGCCTGTATGCCAGGTGGTTTATGTAAGTGATGGTTTTCATCATGTCATGGATGCCTATGAGACGAAGCATATCTACTATATTCTGAAAGAAAAATTTGAAGAAAAACTGCCTTGTATTATGGATAAAGCAATTCGACAGCTGAAAGTCTGCGGCAGTAAAGAGATGGCTTTCCAGTGCCATGGCGGGGTGATTGTAAGATTAAAGCTTGAGGACATTATGTACTTTGAGAGAAATCTCCGGGTGACAAATGTTGTAACAAGAGAGTATCGATACATCGTTGATGAAAAAATCAGTGAAATTGAAGAAAGAATGATGAGTGAAGATTTTGTTCGGTGTCATAGCAGCTTCCTGGTTAATTTCTTTTATGTGAAGGCATGTACAAAGAAAAAACTGATATTAAAAAATGGACAGGTCATTGATATCAGTCGGAGCTATTGGGGAAAAGCAGAAAAAGAATATTTGCAGTGGGTGAAGAAGAGAAGCATCTATTGCTAATGTTATATTAAAAAGTTAGTAGCTGATAAGTAAGGGTAGACTCCTAGATAATTCTAAAACGGAATTATTTAGGGGCCTTTTTTTATAAAATAACAAAAAGTGACAAAAAATGAGCAGATAATGTAAAGCTAAACTAGTAAAAGCAAGTTAATGATAAAATAGATTTGTTATATAGAGCTAAGTTGGTGATGAAACATGGAAAGAGAAAAGAATATTTTGATATTAACATCCATTGGGGGATTTTTGCAAAAATTTGAAATGAATGATGTGGCTATCTTGCAGTCATATGGGTGGAAAGTTCATTATGCGTCTAATTTTGATTACCCAGTTTATAAATGTGATATTGATGAGTTGAAAGAAAAAGGAATTCAATGCCATCATATTTCTATAAAAAAATCACCTGTATATTTAATATCAAATTTAAAAGCGTTAAAGCAAGTGTTGAACATCGTGCATTTTCAACATATTTCCGCAATTCATTGCCACAATCCTATGGGAGGTGTAATAGGGAGGCTTAGCAAAGTGTTTGTTAAGTCTTTGTATGTTATGTATACTGCTCATGGTTTTCATTTCTATAGAGGTGCACCTTTGAAAAATTGGTTAATATATTATCCTGTCGAAAAATTATTGGCTAGGTATACAGATCAATTTATTACAATTAATAATGAGGATGCAGTTATAGCAAGAAAAATTGTAGATGAAAAAGTTGCTTCAGTGGTGAGAATACCGGGTACAGGAGTAGATACGGAAAAATTTTGGGCAATAAAGAAAAAGAGCAATCATATTCGAAAAAAATATGGGATGGATTCAAACACATTTTTTGTTTTATCTGTGGGGGAACTGAATTCTAATAAGAATCATGCAACAGTTATTAGGGCTATTTCTAAGATAAAAGATAAAGAAATGAATGGTTCAATAAAATATTTGATTTGCGGAGAGGGCAAGCAACGTAAAAAGCTGGAAAAATTGATTGAAAAAGAAAATTTAGAAGAAGATGTTATATTGTGTGGCTATCAATCAGAAATTCTGGATTATTATCAGGCAGCAGATTGTTTTGTGTTTCCATCGTATCGTGAAGGATTTGGAATGGCAGCTATTGAAGCAATGGCTTGTGGGTTACCCTTAATTGTAAGTGATAATAGGGGAACAAAGGAATATGCAATACGCAATGTAAATGCATTTATTTGTAAGGCTGATGATGAAAATTCGTTTTCCAAAGCGATTATGCGTCTATGGAACGATGAAAAATTAAGAGAAAAGATGGGAATTATGAGTCAGCATAATGTAAAAAATTATGATTTAAAAAACACAGATAAGATAATGAAGAAAGCATATAAAAAGATGGAAAAGGATTTATGGGAACAAAAACACAACCGTTAATTTCAGTTATTATGGGAGTATATAATCCAAGCGATTATAATCAACTGGAAGAAGCTGTAAATTCAATTCTAAATCAGACATTTAAGGATTTTGAGTTTATTATTTATGACGATGGCAATGATGAAGTGACTGCAAAAGTCATAGAAAGGATAAAGCAAAAGGATAGCCGAATTCGGGTCATCAGAGAAAAGGATAATAAAGGCTTAGGATTTGCCTTAAATCAATGTATTCATGTGGCCAGAGGAAAGTATTTGGCAAGAATGGATGCGGATGATATATCTTTTCCGGAACGGTTGGAAGAGGAAATGAAATTTCTTGAGCAACATTGTGAATATGATTGGGTAGGATGCAATGCAGTTATTGTGTCCGATTATACAATTATGGGGGTTAGAAGAATGGCTGAGATACCAAATCAATATAACTTCTTGCCATTTTCACCATTTATTCATCCATCAGTTATGTTTCGAAGAGAATTATTTGAAAAAGATAATAAATATAATATAGATGAAAAAACGTTACGGTGCGAAGATTATGAACTGTTTATGAGATTATATCAACAAGGATACCGAGGATACAATATTCAAAAATGTTTATTTATGTATAGAGAAGGATCAGATAGCTATCAGAAGAGAACTTTAAAAAGCAGATGTAATGAAATGAAGATTAGAAAGAATAACTTTTCAAAAATGTCTTTACCGTTAGTAAGCAGAGGTATATATATACTAAGACCATTATTCACGATATGCATTCCGCGAAATGTTATTTTATTGTATAAAAAGATGCGGCTAAGATCGTTAAATCCTTTGACATACGAAGAAAATCGGGCTTATATAAGAGTCTTTCACGATGTAATACGGGAGAAGAATGTGAATGGTTGGGATAAAGGAAAAGAAGCGACTAGTTTGGTACGAGAAACAACTGAGTCGAAGTTCGATGCTATTCGTTGAACGGTCACGACAATACAATGAATTGAAAGATGAACTAACATCAGAGATTAGCAGATTGATAATTCATCCATCGATTAACTTGTTTGTACTTTGGGTATTGAATGATGCAATAAAAAAAAGAAAGCAAAAATTGTACTTTCTTGCTAGAGATGGTTATTTTATGCATCGTATAGCAGAATTTTATTGTACATTGTGGAACTTACAAATTGAATGTGAGTATATATATTGTTCTAGATTTTCATTACGCTTGGCGAGTTATTACTTAGATATGGATTCTGCATTGGATCATATTTGCAGAGGTGGAATAGATGTTAATCTGAAGAAAATTATGGGCAGAACAGGGCTAAGTAAACAAGAGATAGCAGTTGTATTAAAGTATATAAAATTGCCGTATGAGTATACTGAACCTATACCTTATAAACAATTGAAACAAGTGAAAAAGGGATTAAAAGATTGTGCATATTTTATTGAATGCGTAAAAAAGCATTCAAAGAAAAAGTATTCTATAATGCAGGCCTATTTGAGCCAGGTTGGCTTGATGGACGATGGGACAGCTGCATTTGTTGATAGTGGTTGGACAGGGTCTATTCAAGAGACATTAAATTTGGTATTAAAGGCATCGGGAAAAAAAGAAGAGGTAGACGGATATTATTGGGGATTGTATGAGATCCCTTCTGGGAGTAAACGGGAGATGTATCATAGCTTTTACTTTACACCGGAAAAGGGATATAAAAGAAAAATATTTTTTTCAAACTGTCTGTTTGAAGTACTAGTTAGTGCTCCGTATGGAATGACTAAAGGGTATATAGAGAAAGACGGAAGAATTATACCAAAGTGTGGAAAGATCAGCATTTATAATAGAGAAATTATCAGAATTGAGCAAGAAAATTTAGATGCCTATTTAGTACAGATAAAAAAAAGAATGAAAAACATAGATTTTTCAAACATAGATTTTGAAAAAGAAAAAAGAGTGATCAGTAAAAATTTGACCAGATTAATGAGCTGTCCAACAATAAAGGAAGCATTTGTTTTAGGAAGAATGAAATTTTCAGATGACATTGTAGACGATAATGCTGTATGTTTAGCGCGGAAAATGAATGAGATTGAATTAATTCAAAATCATTTAATGGAGAAGATTTTAAGAAGTTACGGAATATCTAAGAAGTCTTGCTGCGAAAGTGCGTGGTATGAAGGCAGTATTGTAAGAAGTCATTGGAGATGGATACATTGGGCCAATTATATTATATATAAATCACTACTATATATAAAAAAAGAATTTTATGGAGCATACAGATATGTCAGAACAAAATAAAAGAAGGCAATATATTTTTGTAATACGAGAGTTGACGTCAAGAGAGATTAAGAGAAAATATTCGCGTTCAAAATTAGGAATTATTTGGAGTGTCTTAAATCCACTTTTAACAATGGTTGTGTTGTCATTGATTTTTTCCCAGATATTCAAACGAAGTATCGAGAATTTTCCAATATACTATCTCTCTGGATATATATTGTGGCAGTTATTTACAGGTGCAACAAATTCTGCAATGACATCACTGGTAGATAATAAAATGATGCTTATAAAAGTTAAATTTCCGATGGATATATTTATTTTGGCTAGGATTTATACAGCATTAGTTAATTTTTTGTATTCGTTAGTTGCATACGTGGTGATGCTGTTTGTGTTTAAAGTTGATATAACCAATAAAATGTTGTGTATACCAATAGTTGTTTTTCTATTGTTGCTATTTGCAATGGGGGTTTCGTTTGTATTAGCGGCTGCATATGTATTTTTTGGTGATGTAAAATATCTTTATTCAGTCGTACTTACGCTATGGATGTATATGTCGGCTTTATTTTATCCTGTTGATGGATTGAGTGGAATTGTGAAAATATGTATTTTAAATAATCCAATTTATGCTTATGTTGGATCTATGAGAGCGATTGTATTAAATGCTGAATTTCCAACAGTTTATCAATGGATACAAATGTTTGCATGGGGAATAGGTACTTTTCTTGTTGGACAATACATATTCAAAAAAAATAAAAATACAATTATGCAGAAAATATAAAGCGGGTTAGAGAATCATGGATTTTTTGATTGAAATTACGATAATTTTAGGTTTATTAATGCTGGTAGTCTCTTGTGCGGCGTTAGGTATATTATGGCATGGTAGACGAAATAGAAAAAAACAAAGAAGTCAACTGAATCAAAAAAAGAATAATGAACAAAAAAGAATACGTAAATTAGATGTTCCTGAATTGGAAATTAAAGTCCAGAATATAACAATGGATTTTAAGAGAGAGAAAGATGAGGCAACTAGTTTGAAAGAATTAGCAATCCGTTCAGTAACAGGTCAGTATCAGTGTGAAAAATTCCGAGCATTAGATGATATTAGTTTTGAAATATATAAGGGAGAAGTGGTTGGAATTATAGGCACAAATGGCTCCGGAAAAAGTACTATACTGAAGATCATATCGGGAGCATTGATACCTTCCAAAGGAAAAGTATTTGTTGACAAAAATAAGGTACAATTATTGACATTGGGAACAGGATTTGATTATGAATTGACGGGCAGAGAAAATGTATATTTAAATGGTGCCATCATAGGATACGATAAAAAGTATATTGATCAGCATTATGATGAAATTGTTCAATTTGCAGAGCTAGAAGGTTTTATGGATGAAAAGGTGCGAAATTATTCGTCGGGAATGGTTTCTCGTCTGGCATTTGCAATTGCGACAGTTAGAGAAGTACCTGAAATATTAATTTTGGATGAGGTATTAAGTGTAGGAGATATGTTTTTTAGAAAAAAAAGTGAAGCACGTATAAAATCTATGATGCATGCGGGCTCTACTGTTTTAATTGTATCGCATTCTACATCGGTTATAAAAAGCAATTGTACAAAAGCTATCTGGATTGAAAAAGGTCATTTACGTATGATCGGAGATCCAAAAACTGTATGTGATGCATACGAAAAGATGGGAACTGCTTAAATAAAATTTGATTGCTTTTGGTGAATAGGACCGAGAAAATGAAAAACGAATTATATGAATTATTAGTTAATCAAGTGCCGGAAATTCGAACAGAATATCAAGAAAAACGTCGACAAGTATCGGGCATAGGAAGAATAGGCTGTTGGGTTTATTTGCTGAGGTTAAATTGCTCATGGTATTTATTGCCCGAAGGATTCCGAAACGAGAGAAATTCCTGCAAAAGCGAAATAAAGAAATTATGCGATCAAAACAGTGAGTCAACATTAGAAATTTTACCAGATCCAAAAACATTAGCACACAAGTTAATGAAATTTGAAACAATTTCTTTTGATGTTTTTGATACTTTGATTTTCAGACCATTTTCCAAACCATCAGATTTATTCTATATATTGGGATATAAAATGAAATATCCGGATTATAAACGTATTCGTGAGGAAATGGAAGAAACGGCCAGAAAAAGAAAATATAAAGAAACAGGAAGCTACGAAGTAAATATAGATGATATCTATACAATTATCTCAAAGGAATGTGGTATAGATAAAGTGGAAGGAATAGAAAATGAGATAAATACGGAGAAAGAATTTTGTTTTGCAAATCCATATATGCTGGAAGTCATTCGTGAGTTAGATAAACAAGAGAAAAAGTATATGGTTGTTTCAGATATGTATCTGGATCAGAATGTGATTGAATTACTACTGAAAAAATGTGGTTATCCTAAACCAATGGCAAGCTTTATATCTTGTGACTGTTTGAAATCAAAGAGTCAGGGGGATATGTATGATTGGCTTTTGAAAACAGGTGTTAAACGACAAGGATGGATACATATTGGAGATAATAAAATATCCGATATTGAACAGGCAAGAAAAAGAGGAATTAATACTTTCTACTATAAGAATGTAAATGAGTTAGGAAATCTTTTCAGGTGTCAGGACATGTCAGTTATTACTGGAAGCTTGTACAGGGGGATAGTTAATGCACATTTGTATAATGGATTATGCCATTACTCAAGATTTTATGAGTATGGATATATTTATGGAGGATTATTTATTGTAGGGTATTGCCAATTTATACATCAATATGTAGCCAATCATAACGTGGATAAAATATTATTTTTAGCAAGAGATGGAGATATTTTAAGAAAAGCATGGGAAATATTATATCCAGATGAAATGGATCAAATAGCGTATGTCTATTGGTCTCGAATTGCAGCAACCAAGATGGCGTCCAGCAGGTTCAAATATGATTTTTTTAGAAGGTTTCTTTATCATAAAGTTAATCAGGATTATACTTTGGCGGATGTTCTGAAGACAATGGATTTGACATGGATGTTGGAGGATATTTGCAAAGAGAATAATATGCAGGCAAAAACGATATTGACTGATAAAAATGTTGATGGTATTAAAGCATATTTACAAAAAAATTGGGAATATATTTTAAACAGTTATAAGGAACAGGTTGATGCTGGAAAGGAATATTTTAAACCTATTGTAGAAAATAGCCGTGCTGTTGTTGTAGTTGATATTGGATGGGCAGGGAGTGGAGCGATAACATTAACATATTTGTTTAAAGAGATTTGGAATTTTGATTGTGATGTGACCGGTATTATTGCCGGTACGAATACAGCTAACAATGCAGAACCTGATTCAAGTGAAACTTTTCTGAAAAGCGGTGAGTTAATAAGCTATATGTATTCTCAGGAAAAGAATAGGGATTTATGGAAATTTCATAATCCGAATAAGAAGCACAATTTGCTGTGGGAGGCATTGATGAGTTCGTACAATGGAAGTTTCCGAGGATTTTATTCTGATCATACTGGGAAAATAAAATGCAGATTGAATGCACCGCCTAAAAACAAAGAATCTATAAGAAGAATACAAAGGGGAATAATTGATTTTGTGAAGGCATACAAAAAAATGACACATAATATTCCTGAATTAAGAACTGTAAGCGGCAGAGATGCTTATGCACCGATGCAGCTTTTAGAACAAAACGAAAACACAGAATTTATAAAAATAATAGAGGAAATATTGGATGAAACCAATGTTGTGTAAATCAATTTTGTTGGTATCCCATGAATTAACGTATACAGGAGCCCCAAGGAGTTTGCTGAATATGGCGGATGTATTGCGTGAATTAGGATGGCAAGTGGATATATGGACTTGTAAAAGGGGGGAGTTTCAAGAGGAGTTTAACAAGAAAGGATATAGAGTTGATTTTATAGATTTTGAAAATAGTCAATGGTTATATAAATTAAAGGAATATCAGGTAGCTGTTTTTAATACTGTTTTTACGGCTGAATTGTGTGTCAGAGCCCAATGCATATTAAGGAGCATTCTTTTTATAAGAGAGGCTGGAAACATATCACAATTAGTTCGAGAATGCGGTATAAGCGAAAAAACGTTAAGAAATATAAATGAAATATTTTGTGTGAGTGATTATGCCAAAAGAATGATTCGTTTGCAATGCCATTCTACAAACATAAGAGTAATTCATAATTGGGTGAAAGATGAATCTTTTCATAGAATGAATTGGGTGAAAGATTCAATGATCCATTATTTAGTTTCAGGAACAGTCGAATATAGGAAAGGGATAGATATTGCGGTACAGGCTTTTCTGAATATGCCGGAAATACTTCGTTCTATAACAACGCTACATATTGTTGGAAGAGTACCGGAATGGTCGCATGATTATTGGGAGCAGGTTGTTCCAAAGAATAATAAAAGAATTATTTTTCACGGTGAAATTCAGAATGAACGTGAAAGAATGGAATTATATAAAAAGATGAATGTTTTTGTAGTTTCCTCACGAGATGAGGCATGTTCGTTAGTTGCATTAGAGGGAGCTATGCTGGGAAAAGTAGTTATAATGTCTGAAAATGTAGGTGCTCAATATGTATTAAAAGATAATTCGGATTGCCTGTATGAAGTTGAAAATGTAGCGCAATTAACAAGAAAAATGAGTCAATTTACGAGCCGAAGAAAACTTTTGGTGGAAGGTTTGATGATGAGAAAGAGATATTTAGAAACATCTACAAAAAAGATATATAGAAAGAAATTAGAAGAATATATTACTTGAGTTAGGAAGAAAGTAAATGCATACAAAAGTTTCAGTTATCATACCAATCTATAATGTAGAGAAATATTTGTATCAATGCTTGAGAAGCGTTTTAGATCAGACGCTGTCTGAGCTTGAAATAATATGTATCAATGATGGCTCATCGGATAGTTCAGGAAAAATACTCAATTATTTGAAAGAGAAAGATTCTAGAATACATATTATTGAAAATTTGAATTATGGGTATGGACATGCAATGAATGAGGGACTTCATCTGGCAACGGGTGAGTATATTGCTATTGTGGAGCCGGATGATTTTATAAAAAGACCGATGTTAGAGTATCTTTATGATATTGCAAAAATATATGATGCAGATATTGTAAAGTCAGATTTTTATCGATTTAGAACAAAGAACGGTAAAATAGCAAAGGCATATCAGTCAGTGGCAGAAGATGATTCTTTTTATCATCGTTTGATTATTCCGGAGGAAGAACGTATATGTTTCAGATTTTTGATGAACATATGGTGCGGCATTTACAAAAGGACAATGATTGAAGAAAATAATATTCGATTCAATGAATCGCCGGGAGCGTCATTTCAAGATAATGGTTTTTGGTTTCAGACGATGTGCTTTTGTAGAAGCATAATGTATGTGAATGTTCCCTTTTACATGAACAGAAGAGATAATCCGCAATCATCTGTGAATAATCCGAATAATTTGTATTGCGCGAATGAAGAATATAGGTTTATTAGAAATCTCATTCGAGGAAACAAAAGAATGGAAAAATTCATAGATGCATATGCCATAAAAAAATATCAGACATATAAATTTAACTTAAATAGAGCAACTTCAGAGAATATAGATCAATATAAAGAATGTATTAAACGTGAATGGCGGCAGGATTATGAAATAGGGGACATAAAAGAATCCTATTTTTTACCGAATGAGTGGCTTGAAATACGGCAGTTAATAGAAGAAGAACGCTATCACGATTCACGATTGAAAAATATAATAAAAAAAATACGAGGAAGATAGTTATGAAGCAGGAAGTAAGCAGCAAAGAAACATGGGAAAATGCGGTGCAGAAAACAAGAAGTAAAGTAACTGTGCATCAGTGGGTTAATTTTGATAAGGAATCAGATACAGGCATTAAAGTATCTGTAATTGTTCCTGTTTGTAATGTGGAACAATATTTAGATGAATGTATGGAGAGTCTGATACATCAGACAATGAAAGAGATAGAGTTTATTTGCGTCAATGATGGATCTAAAGATTACTCGTTGGAAAAATTAATGAAGTATGCAAAAAAAGATTCAAGAGTCCGTATTATTGATAAAGATAATGCCGGTTATGGCCATGCCATGAATATTGGCATAGATAATGCCAGAGGGGGATATATAGGCATAGTTGAAAGTGACGATTTTGTAGACTTACATATGTTTGAAGATCTCTACAAAATTGCCGTAAAAGAAAAGGTAGATTTTATTAAAGCAGACTTTAATCGATTTGCTAAAGAGAATGGCAAATTTCAATGTCAATATATTGATATAGCTGCCAGAGCAAAAGATTGCTACAACAAGGTAATTGATCCAATGAAGGACAAGAGAGTTTTTAGTCTTGTTATGCAGACTTGGAGCGGAATTTACAGAAAGCAGTTTCTTGTAGAAAATTGTATACGGCATCATGAATCGGCGGGCGCCAGTTATCAGGACAACGGTTTTTGGTTCCAGACGATGATGTATGCAAAGCGGGTGTATTTCTATAATAAACCATATTACTACAATCGTAGAGATAATCCAAATTCATCGGTTTACAGCAAAAACAAGGTTTACTGTATGAATAAAGAATACGAATTTATCAGAAATATTATGAATCAAAGACCGGAATTGGAAAAAGCCTATATTTATCCTTACAGCAGAAAAAAATTTCTGAATTATATGTTTACATATAATCGTGTAGCACCTGAATATAAAATGGAATATCTGAGTCGGTTTCATAAAGAATTAGTTGAGGCAAATGAAAAGCACGAGATAGACTGGAGTTTGTTCTTAAAAAAAGAAAGAGAAGAACTGGAATGCGTTCTGAATAATCCGATTGCTTTTCTTGCAAAGGATGTATTAAAGAAGGAATCAGATAAAATTCATAAAAAGTATGAAGATGAGATACGGGAACTGAAGGAGAAAAATGAAGATTTAAAATATTTGCTGAATATGTGTGAAAATCAGAGAAGATCTCAGAGTGATTATAATTTTGAAATGTGGCATTCTACGAGTTACAAACTGGGAAGAGCCTTGACCTGGATGTCAAGAAAAAATAAGGATAAGCAATTATATGATGAACAATATGAGCAGACATTAAAGAAAAACAATATTTGTCATATTGTATTTATTACAGATGAAGGATATTGTATGCCAACTACAGTAGCTTTGACATCCTTGAAAATTAATAAGCGACCGGAAACTGTTTACAAAATTCATATATTAGCATCAGAAATATCTGATGACAGCAGAGAGAAAATTAATTCGTTGGCGGCAGATAATTTTATACTGGATATTATTGATGTAAAACAGGATGAGCAGTTTAAAAACTATGTAAAAGGTGATGGGGATAGACATGTTACACCAGCTGCTATTTTAAAATTTAAGATACCATCTATTCTCAATAAAGTAGGAAAGGTTCTTTATTTGGATGGGGATATTCTTGTACAGGGAGATCTGCTTGAACTTTATAACACAGATATAACAGGAAAATATGCAGCAGTTGTTAAAGACATTTTGCCGGAAAGAAATCCAAAACATATGAAGTTTTTGAAATATCCGCATCGCTATTACTTTAATTCAGGAATGATGCTGATGAATCTGACAAGAATGCGTAAAGATAATGTTAGTGATCAGATGGTAGATTATCGAATTCATGGTATCAATCATTTTATGGATCAGGATGCATTGAATGTTGTGCTGGGAAGAAAGCTTGTCTATGTTTCACCAAGATATAATTTTCTGAATAAGTTTTATGAATGGTGGGATGTGAAACAGTTATCTGTATTTTATGGTGAGATTTTGCCGGATACAGAAAGAGAGGCTTTTGACTATGCAAGAATTCTTCATTTGGGAAGCCATGAAAAACCATGGAAGTATGATATGGGATATCTTTCTAAATTATATGATTCCTATTATAATCAATCCCCTTATAAAGATATTCCTCTGGTCAGAGAAGCATTAGTAGAACAATAAAGGAGCTGAAAGTAAATGTTAAAAGACTATAGTATTGTAGCTTGGGGAGGATATCAGTACTTTAATGAGCATATTGAATTGATTCGTGAAAAGGTCAAAGTAGAGTATATTTTTGGCAATCTGGATTACATAAAAAACAAAGAGGATTATAAACTCTTAGCTGATAAGGAAAAAATATTAGAATTGAAAAATCCATTTGTAATTATTTGTCTGGCAAGTGTTTCTGAAGTAAGTATGGCTGCAAAATGGTGCAGGGATAAGAAGATACCGTATTGCCATATGGAGTTTTTGTTTAATAAAAATGGATTAAGCAGTAAGTATTTAAAAGCTGTTGGTGGAAAATATACAGATTGGAATCAGAATACAATTTCTATTTCACAAAGAGCAACAGATAACATTTTTATAGATGTCTCAAATAGTAAGAATGCCGATATTCATATAGAGAATATCAGTGTCAAAGAAAGATTGAAAATTAAAATGCTGGGGCATCATGGTTATCTGAGTATTGGTGAAAAAACGACAGTTGTTTTTGCTTTTATTGTTGTTAATACATATGGAAAAATTATAATTGGAAAAGATTGTATGTTAGCGAAAGCTGTTTCGCTCATGCAGTCCGATCAGCATTTAATTTTTGACAGAACAACAAAGAAAAGAATTAACTATCCGAAAGATATTGTTGTAGGAAATCATGTTTGGATTGGCCGTGAAGTAGAACTTCTTGCCGGGGCAGAAATCGGTGATGGTTGTGTATGTGGAGCCAGAACTGTTACCTCTGGAAAATTTCCAACAAACGCTGTCCTGGCAGGCAGTCCGGCAAAAATTATTCGCGAAAATGTGATATGGGCACGGGATTTGATTGAAACAAGTGATTTTGATAGTTTAGAGCAGTGCAAAGATCAGAATGGCGTTATTTATCAAAATAATAATGAAAATTTTCCGGTAAATCAAAAAAGGAAAGATCCATTGGAAGAAATGATTATTCATCTTTACCAGAGTGGTATAACAACAGTGGGTATTTCAAAGTTGATAGAAAAGATGTATGGACAATATTATGTGCCAAAAGAAAAGTAAGTGTGTTATTACAGGAATAACTTTTTGCTGTGTATTATTCTGGGGTGGTTTTTTTGATTTTGCAGCCATAGCGATGGGTGCTGTTTTTGCAGGTTTATTGTTAATTCTGCTTCATGGGAAGAAAAAGATTTTGATGCCCAAAGGCATCATTTTATACAGTGGCATCCTCTTTGGAGGTAGTGCCTTAGCCACATGCGCATTTGCTTTTGATAAAGGAGCTGCATGGATGGGCATTGTGAGAATTGCGGCAGTTTTCATCTTTGGATTGCTGTGGATGAATTTAGAAGATCATTCCAGAAATGATGTATTTGATGCGATACCCTTCGCAGGAGCATGTATCAATAGCATTGCTTTTGCAGCATGGTTTGTTCCAGAAATAAGAAGTTATTTTTATAGTGCAGGCCGATTATGGGGAAGCATGCAGTATGCGAATACATGGGCTTTATTTTTGCTGATTGGAATCATTATCCTATTATGCAAAGAAAAAGTATCCTATCAGGAATGGGCTGAAGCCGTGATCTTATTGGTCGGCATTATCATGACAGGAAGTCGAAGTGTATTTGTTCTGACAGTGGTGTTTGGCGGATGGATTTTTTTGAAAAGCAGAGCAGATAAGAAAATTAAGCTGCTGGCAGCTGGCTTGACGGTTTTGATTCTTGTTGTTGTACAGATGGTGATGGGGCTTGATATAGGAAGATTGGCAGAAATTTCTATGAATTCAAGCACATTTAATGGTCGATTGCTTTACTGGCAGGATGCCATGAATTTGATTGTACGTCATCCGATGGGCGTTGGTTATATGAATTATTATTTCATACAGCCGCAGATTCAGACAGGATACTATTTTACCAAAACTGTTCATAATGATCTTCTGCAGTGTGTTATGGATAACGGAATGGCTGCTGCAATTTCTGTGATAATTTTGGTAGGGTATGGCTTGTATAGTAAAAAGAACAGTAAAAGGAATAAATTGGTTTTGCTGGTTCTGGTACTCCATAGTTTATTTGATTTTGATTTCGAATTTATGGTAATGGCATGTATTTTTGTTATGTGTCTGCCTATTGAAGATAAACAGAAAGAGACTTCATTAAAGTTAGTCAGAGGAGTGATTGGAGCAGCAGGATGCATTTGTGTTTATTTTTCAGTGGCTCTGGGAGCTGATTATTTCGGCAATGTGAATCTGTCATTAGCAATGTATCCTTATAATACGATGGCGAGAAAAGAGCTGTTGTCAATGAAAAGTGATGTTTCTTATCAGGCGGCAGAAAGAATCATTAAGGAAAACGGAATGATTGCCGAGGCATGGGAGGTAAGATTACAGCAGGCTGTAGAGGAGAGTAATTATGAAACAGCGTTGGATGCTGAGAATCAGATGCTGAAGTGTGCGGGATATGATTTGTATTATTATAATCAGGCAGTGCTTTGTTTAAGTCATGTTTTGGATACAGCACTCAGAGATGGAGATTTGGAAAACGGACAGCTTATTTTGGCTGAAATCCAGAATGTTCCCGATAAGATAGATCAGTTGAAAAAAAGGACATCTGATCGGGCATGGAAATTGTATGAAAAGCCATCTTTTGAATTAGATGAAAATATACAGAATTACATTCAAAAATTGGAGGGAATTCAGCTGAATTAAACTCAACTAAAAAATAACCGAAAAGGGCAGCTTTTCGGATAAAGATAGAGATTTTATGATGCAAAGGAGAAAGGTTTATGAAGAAAAGAAAATTCATTGCAGCTGTGATGGCATTGAGTATGATTTTTGGACAAACAGTCTATGCGCAGGAATATACAGTGCCGGAAGAAACCTTAGCTGAATCAACAGAAGCAGTTGAAACTAAAGTATCAGAAGAAACTTTGGAGAATGAAACCGAGAAAACAGCAGAAACAGCTGCAGAATTGGCGGAGCAGGAAACAGAAAAGGTTACAGCAGAACCAGAAGTAATGGCAGCAGAGGAGACTGACTCAGCCATTGCACTGAATGAAGGAGAAAATGCTGTAGAAATCGCTGAAGCAGATAGTTATGCGTTGGCATCTTTTATTCCTGAGGAAAGTGGAAAATATTTTATTTATTCGACCGGGGATGAAGATACAAAGGCAACATTATATGATAGTGATATGGAGTATATTACTGATGATGATGATGGCGGGGAAAACACTAATTTTAAATTATCATGTCAATTTGAGTCAGGTAAGACTTATTACATTCGTATAAGATATTATAATGATTCTACGACAGGAACAATCAATGTTACGGTGGAAAAATTATCTAATAAATGCGGTGATAATGCAATATGGTCCCTGGATGAAGAGGGTACATTGACCATTAGTGGTGAAGGCGCAGTTACGAGTGCCCCATGGCAGGGAGAAACTATAAGAAGGCTGGTGATAGAAGAGGGAATTACTGATTTGGATAATATTACGTTCCAAAACAGTACAGAGTTAGTTTCTGTTCAATGGCCGTCTACCATAAAAACGATTCCGTCAAGTTGTTTTGCAGGGTGTAGAAGTTTAAAGACAATTGATATACCGGCAGGAGTGGAATCAATTGATGACTGGGCCTTTCAGGGGTGTTCTTCATTGCTGAAAGCTGTGATACCGTCTACTGTGACATATATTAGTGTATACGATGTTTTTGCAGATTGCGCGAAGAATTTTTATATTCTTGGGTATAAGGAATCTGAAGCTGAAAGGTATGCGAATGAAAATAATATTCGATTTGTGGATGCTGCAAATCCTGTAATTCCAATTGAGATTTGTGATATTACATTAGAACAGGGAGCAGTGGAATATGATGGTACAGCCAAAACTCCAAAGGTAACTGTTAGAGATGGAGATATAGAACTGGTTGAAGGTGAAGACTATTCGGTTGAGTATGCCAATAATCAGGATATTGGTACAGCTTCGGTCACTGTCACAGGTATTGGAAATATCTATACAGGAGAGGAAAAACTTGAATTTCAGATTGTTAAGATTTCGGATAAGTTAACAGTTGGAGATAATTATGTTCGTATTAGTATAGGCAGTGACAGTAATACCGATATGGCGAGTGTCTTTTTTAAACCTGAGGAAGATGGCTTTTATACTTTTAAAATGGATTCTTTAGGTGATAAAACTATACAAGATTTCAGGTCATCTGGGGTGTCTACATATACTAATTCATGGGATACAACTAAGGTTATCGTACCAGTTGAAAAACTATATGCAGATGATAAATATGATTTAGAAGTACAATCGAAAATAGGTAGTGATACAATTGTAAGAATAACGATTGAGAAAAGAGAAACTACAGGTGAAATAAATGGTGTTTCATGGAATCTGAGTGATGAAGGCGTTCTTACAATAGATGGTACAGATTTGACACAGGCAGCAGTTGATGGAATAGATTTGTGGAGAAGTTTTCAGAGTGATACCAAGAAATTGATTATAGGAAAAAATGTAACAACTATTCCATATGATTCTTTTGAAGAGTTTAGAGTGTTGGAGTCTTTAGAATTGCCAGAAGGTTTGCTGGAAATTGGTAGTTATGCATTTAATGGCTGTCAAAAACTGAAAAATGTTGTTTTGCCTTCTTCTTTAAAAACAATTGAAAGTGGTGCCTTTAAAAGGTGTGGATTTAAAGGTATTGATGTTCCTGAATCTGTGGAAAGCATTGGTTCAAGTGCCTTAGGATATGATGAATCTGGTAATTTGATAGATGCATTTTATATTATTGGAAAATCCGGCTCTAAAGCGGAAGCATATGCCAATGAAAATAATATTAATTTCATTGATAAGGATAATCCGGTAGTGCCAATAAGCAGCTGTAATGTAACAGTGCCGAAATATGCTTTTTATGACGGCAATGCTGTAACGCCAGGTGTTTATGTAGCATTTAATTCAGAGAAACTGGTAGAAGGAACGGATTATACATTATCTTATGAGAATAATCATACAGTTGGAACAGGTACAGTTGTTGTAACAGGTATTGGAAAATATACAGGTTCTGTAAGTGTTAATTTCGAAATTAAAGAAATGAAAACTTATGAGAAAACAATAGCTACCGGCAACAGATGGTTAATGATTTCCAACAAATATTATGATAGAACTGAAGGAGAATATAAGTTTGATTGGGAATATTCAGATAAAGATCAGTTAACTGCAGAAAGCAGCGATTCATCTGTATGCAAGATTTTAAAAGTATATGGAGAAAAGCCAAAATATGGATATGAAGAAGAACAGAATGTTTGTCTGAAAATTCAGGGCATTCAGCCAGGAAATGCAGTCATTGCAGTTAAGGATGCAGATGGTTCAATATTGTTTAAATGTAATGTTACCGTCAAACAACTGCCGGATGATGCTGTTGTATTTGAAGATGAAGCTCTTCAAGGTCAGTTGATTGAAGATTATGATAATAATTCAGATGGTTATCTTAGTACTAAAGAAGTAGAAAGCATAAGAGATATAGAAATTAGTGGTTCATATTATGGTGAGCAGGTTAAGAGTCTGGCAGGACTTGAAAAGATAACAAATGCAACGTCATTTTATTTATCAGAGGGCTCTGATGTTACAGACATTACTGTTTTGGGGCAGCTTTCAAAGTTAAAAGATGTGGATATTCTAGATATTAATATTGATAATTTGGAAGGAATTTCGAATTGCACAAATCTTGAACAGCTCTATTTGGATGGCTGCCAGGTTGGGTCATGGGAAGGCATAGAGAAGTTAACAAATCTCGAAAAACTTTCATTAAGAAGAACGAATTTTTCAAATGCAAAGTTGTTAAGCGGCATGCAGAAATTAGAGAAATTGTCTCTTGATGAAACAAAAAATTTAACTAATATTAAGCCGTTAGCTGTGTTAGAAAAATTAAATTCATTAACACTGTCTGAATCAGGCGTTTCTGATCAGGATAAATGGGATTTTGCCAATATTCAGGATTTGACAGTTGTTCCTGGAGATAAATTTCAAATTCCAAGATATGCTAACTTATTATTGGATTTGAACACTACTATTTCAGAAGGCGAGGAGTGCATATCTGATTCAGACTGGGGTTCATATACTGCATTAAAACAGGGAACAGTTAAGATGCATTTGGTTTATAAAGAAAAGTTCAGCACAGATATTACCATTACGATCAATGCAGGGGAAGATCAGACTGTAGGCAGTGATTATGAAAATAAGGTAGAAGTAAAGTCCGCGGATGATTTTGATGTATCTCAGATTCTGGACAGTAATGGAGATCTGTGGACGACAACACCAGAATTGAAGAAAACGCATACAGGCGTCAAGCAGTATGTCGCAGATTATGTGTATGAGAAAAATGGCTCTAATGGCGCTGTAAAGAAGTTTATGGGTTATTATTTGGATGCGGATAATACACTGTGGTCAGACAATGATATAAAAATTGCAGAAAATATCATAGAGGCAGCCAGCGGCGGAGCTATGGATAGTGAAGGTAATTTTTATGATTTACATAGTGATAACCCGCAGCCGATTAGTGGCGTGACAAAGTGGGTAGCTGGATCAACATTCACATACTTGATGAAGGCAGATGGTTCCTTATGGCGCAGAAATGTTTGGCAAGATACTGAATCTTTTGAGATAATTTGTGATAAAGTATTGGATATCACAAAATGGTCTTACTACACAGGCGCATATATTAAAGCAGATGGAACTATTGTAGTAGAGGCTTATTATTCAAGTGGTTGTTCGTCTCACAATGAAAATGTGACTGCAACGTCGTTTGGAAATTATAAAAGTACCTATTATGATCAGGAGGAAAATCTTCATTCATTAAATTTAGATTGTAATTTAGGAAAAATAACAGTGGCCGATATGAGCTGGTTTAGTGAAGGTGAAGATTATTATGATCTTATTTTGACAGAAGAAGGGGATATCTATACATATAATGAAGACAAGGAGGAGTTAAAGAAGATTGATTCTGGTGCAAAAGCACTTAATCATGTCAGCGATACAGGAAATTGGATGTCAATTGATGAATATTGGCAGTATCAGAAGGAAAATTGTTATTACAAAACAAATGGTTCCGAAATAAAAGAAGTATCGTCGGCTCTTATAATGCAATTAAATGGTGATAGATATAGATTATACAACAATTATGATGGTCATGAGGGTGCTTTTGTACGATATGATACAGTATTCCTTGATCATGTAACGACAATCTGGGACGATTATGTAACGGTTAACTGGACGGATAAGAATAAAGTATATGCTCTCCGTACAGATGGTTCTGTATGGGATGTAACGAATGCACCGACGAAGTTGGGAAGCCTTGGTGGAGAGAAGCATGAGCACACAATTGTCACAGATCCAGCTGTTGCGGCAACCACAGACAAACCAGGCAAAACAGAAGGTAGTCATTGTTCTGAGTGTGGAGAAGTGCTTACTGCACAGAAGGATACAGTTGTTACCACGCCTTTGACAGCTGCAAAAGCAAATGATAAAGGTGGCATTGATGTCAGCTGGAAGAAAGTCAGCTATGCAGATGGCTATCTGGTTTACAGAAAGAGCGGAAAAGAAAGCTGGAAGCGTGTAGCTGAATTAAAGGGTGCGGATGATAACAGCTGGACAGATACAACAGGTACAATCGGAACAGCTTATACTTACA
>ERZ773239.1262-NODE-1262-length-20290-cov-11.358043_pt1 | contig 20290 bp, 12 predicted proteins | sample MGYA00580521_ERZ773239 | MGnify/ENA primary metagenome ERZ773239 (study PRJEB29015, sample SAMEA2737801) | human gut metagenome | biome: human gut; feature: human-associated habitat; material: faeces | place: China | collected 2012 ... | reverse complement strand
CCATCGACTACCGCAGCATGGTCATCAGCCTGCGCCCCGGTATGCAGATGGAGCGGGACGAGCTCTGCCGCCGCCTGGTCAAGCTGCAATATGAACGCAACGATATGAACTTTATCCGCAATAAGTTCCGCGTTCACGGCGATATTGTGGATATCCACCTTGCTTATAATGATGAATACGCCATCCGCGTCGAATTCTTCGGCGATGAAATCGACCGCATTTCCGAGTTTGATCCCCTGACCGGCGAGCGCAAAAATATTGTGCGCCATGTGGCCATTTTCCCCGCCAGCCACTATATCGTCGGCCCTGAAAAAATGAAAGAAGGTCTCGCCAAGATCCAGACCGAGATGGAACAGCAGGTGCAGGCCTTTACTGCAGAGGGCAAACTGCTGGAAGCCCAGCGCATCCAGCAGCGCACCCAGTACGATATGGAGATGCTACAGGAAGTTGGCATGTGCAAGGGCATCGAGAACTACTCTGCCGTGCTGTCCGGCCGTGCCCCCGGCTCCACCCCCACCACGCTGCTGGACTACTTCCCCAAAGATTTTATCCTGATGGTGGATGAAAGCCATGTGATGCTGCCGCAGGTCCGCGGCATGTTCGGCGGGGACTACAGCCGCAAAAAAACGCTGGTGGAATATGGCTTCCGTCTGCCCTCGGCGTTTGACAACCGCCCGCTGAAATTTGAGGAATTTGAATCCAAGGTCGGCCAGACGATCTTTGTCAGCGCTACCCCTGGCCCCTATGAACGGGAACATTCCAGCCGCGTGGCCGAGCAGGTCATCCGCCCCACCGGTCTGCTGGACCCCGTCATCATGGTGCGCCCAGTGGAAGGCCAGATCGAGAATCTGCTAGGCGAAATTTTGCAGCGCATCGACCGCGGCGAGCGTGCCCTAGTTACCACCCTGACTGTCAAAATGGCCGAGGACCTGACCGACTACCTGGAAGAACACGGCGTGCACACCAAGTATATGCACCACGAGGTGGATACCTTTGAGCGCATGGAGATCATCAAGGACCTGCGCACCGGTGCCATTGATGTGATTGTCGGCATCAACCTTCTGCGCGAGGGCCTGGACCTGCCGGAAGTTTCGCTGATCGCCATTCTGGATGCCGACAAAGAGGGCTTCCTGCGCAGCGAAACCAGCCTGATTCAGACCATTGGCCGCGCGGCCCGCAACGCAAACGGCGTGGTGCTGATGTACGCCGATGAAGTAACCCCCAGCATGGAGCGCGCCATCATGGAAACCGAGCGCCGCCGTGCCATCCAGGATGCCTACAACAAAGAACACGGCATTACACCAAAAACTATCGTGAAAGCCATCGGCGGCGGGCTGGAAATCAGCATGAGCGAAGAAAACAAAAAGATGCGCCAGCACCGTATGAGCCGCGCTGAACGCGAACAGACCATTACCCGCCTGACCCGCGAGATGAAAGAAGCCGCCCGCCTGCTGCAGTTTGAGCACGCCGCATTCCTGCGTGATGAGATTGAAAAGCTGCAGCGCGGGGAGGACCCTACCGCCGATACCAGCACCCGCCGCGCCGCTGAAAAACAGCGCAAAACGGGCAAGGGGAGAAGGAGCTATAAAAAGTGAGCAACATTCAAATTGATGCCAACAACCGCATTACGATCAAGGGCGCGCGGGAGCATAACCTGAAAAATGTCAACCTGGTTCTGCCGCGCAACAAGCTGATTGTTATGACGGGCCTTTCCGGCTCCGGCAAGTCCAGCCTGGCCTTTGATACCATCTTTGCGGACGGCCAGCGCCGCTATATGGAAAGCCTTTCCAGCTATGCCCGCATGTTCCTGGGCCAGATGGAAAAGCCCGATGTGGACGAAATCACCGGCCTTTCCCCGGCGGTTTCCATTGACCAGAAAACCACCAGCCACAACCCGCGTTCCACCGTGGGCACCGTGACGGAAATTTATGATTATCTCCGTTTGATGTATGCCCGCATCGGCGTTCCGCACTGCCCGGTCTGCGGACGCGTCATCAGCCAGCAAACGGTGGACGAGATGGTAGACGAGGTGCTTAAACTGCCGGAACGCACCCGCTTCCAGGTGCTGGCCCCTGTTGTGCGGGGCCGCAAAGGCACCCAGGCCAAGGAGCTGGACGCTGCCCGCCGCGGCGGTTACGCCCGCGTGCGCATTGACGGCAACATGTATGATCTGGACGAAGAGATCAAGCTGGAAAAGAATATCAAGCATACCGTTGAAATCGTCGTGGACCGCCTGTCCATCAATGATACGGTGCGCGGCCGCCTGGCCGATTCTATTGAGACTGCCGTTGCCCTGACCGGCGGCCTTGTCATCATTGATGTTATCGGCGGCGAACCGATGGAGTTCAGCCAGAACTATGCTTGCCCGGAGCACGGTGTTTCCATTGACGAACTTTCCCCCCGCATGTTCAGCTTTAACAATCCCTTTGGCGCCTGTGAAACCTGCACCGGCCTGGGCACCTTTATGAAGGTGGACCCGGCCCGCGTGATTCCGGATCCGCACAAGTCCATCCGCGAAAGTGCCATCAAGGCCAGCGGCTGGTATTATGCGGAGGGATCTATCTCTGAAATGTATTACAAAGCGCTGGGCAAGCGCTATGGCTTTACGCTGGATACCCCCATCAAGGAGATGAGCAAAGAAGCCGTGCACGCCATCCTGTATGGCACCGGAACTGAAAAAATCGAGATGCAGCGCGAGAATATGTTTGGCTCCGGCACCTATATGAACACGTTTGAGGGCATTATCCCCAACCTGGAGCGCCGCTTCCGTGAAACAGGCAGCGAGTGGGTCAAGGAGGAAATCGCCCTTGTCATGTCCAGCGAGGAGTGCCCCACCTGCCACGGCCAACGCCTGAAGCCCACCAGCCTCGCCGTCACGGTGGGCGGCATCAACATTGCCCAGTTCTGCGATATGAGCGTGAACGAGGAGCTGGAATTTATTCAGACGGCAAAAGTGTCCGAGCGGGATGAAGTCATCGCTGCCTCCATCTTCAAAGAGGTCAAAGAGCGTCTGGGCTTTTTGAAGAGCGTGGGTCTGGGGTACTTGACCCTGTCTCGCGGTGCATCGTCCCTTTCCGGCGGCGAAAGCCAGCGCATCCGCCTGGCGACCCAGATCGGCAGCGCACTGACCGGCGTGCTGTATGTGCTGGATGAACCCAGCATCGGCCTGCACCAGCGCGATAACGATAAGCTGATTGCCACCATGAAGCGCCTGCGCGACCTGGGCAACACCCTGATTGTAGTAGAGCACGACGAGGACACCATGCGCCAGGCGGACTATATTGTGGATGTCGGCCCCGGTGCCGGTGTGCATGGCGGCGAGATCGTGGCCGCCGGCAGTGTGGAGGACATCTGCAATGCCCCGCGCAGTGTGACCGGCGAGTACCTTTCCGGCCGCAAATTTGTGGAAGTTCCCACCGCCCACCGCTCCGGTAACGGTAAAATGCTCACGGTGGTCAAAGCGCGGGAAAACAACCTGCAAAACATTACCGTGGATTTTCCCCTTGGCAAAATGATCTGCGTGACCGGTGTTTCCGGTTCCGGCAAGTCCACGCTGGTCAATGAAATTTTGTATAAGTCGCTGGCTGCAGCGCTCAACGGCGCCCGCAGCCGCCCCGGCCAGTGTGACGGAGTTCAGGGTATGGAATGGATCGATAAGGTCATCGGCATTGACCAGTCGCCCATTGGCCGCACCCCGCGCTCCAACCCGGCCACCTACACCGGTGTGTTCGGCGATATCCGCACCCTCTTCTCCAACACCCAGGATGCCAAACAGCGCGGTTACGGCCCCGGCCGGTTCAGCTTCAACGTCAAGGGCGGCCGCTGCGAAGCCTGCGAGGGCGGCGGCATTGTGCAGATCGAAATGCACTTTCTGCCGGATATTTACGTCCCCTGCGATGTCTGCAAGGGCAAGCGCTACAACCGCGAAACGCTGGAAGTAAAATATAAAGACAAAAACATCTCCGATGTGCTGGATATGACGGTGGAGGAAGCCTGCAATTTCTTTGCCAACCAGCCCAAAATTGCGCGCAAACTGCAAACCCTGCAGGAAGTCGGCCTTGGCTATGTGCAGCTGGGCCAGTCGGCCACCACACTTTCCGGCGGCGAAGCCCAGCGTGTCAAGCTGGCCAACGAGCTTGCCCGCCGCGATACCGGCAAAACCGTCTATATTCTGGACGAGCCTACCACCGGCCTGCACATTGCCGATGTGCACCGCCTGGTCAAGGTGCTGGATAAGCTGGCCGATGCGGGCAACACCGTGATCGTGATCGAGCATAACCTGGATGTGATCAAGCGTGCCGACTATATCATCGACCTGGGGCCGGAGGGCGGCAGCGGCGGCGGTACCATTGTGGCAACCGGTACGCCGGAACAGGTGGCCCAGAACCCGAACTCCTTCACCGGCCAGTACCTGAAACCCGTGCTGGAGCGCGCCTGGAAACTGCAGGGCACAGCTCCGGCCCCCGTGCCGGAAGAGCCGGGACGCCCGGCACCCGCAGAGGAAAAAGCCTCCGCCCAGCCGCCGCGCAAACGCAAAAAAGCAGACAAAAAATAACCACAACAGGGAACTTTGTGCAGCAAAAACGCAAAATTGGATTTGACAATTCCTGTCAACCTGTGGTTTAATTATCTTTACGCGCCTGAAAAAGCAAAATTCTGCGCGCACAGGGGTACGCAGCAGCGTGATTCCCTGCATCCAAAAACGGGAGGGAACTGCCGAATGGCAAAAAAGAAGGAAGAATACGGCAACGAAAGCATCAAGAGCTTAAAAGGTGCAGACCGTGTGCGCAAGCGCCCGGCCGTTATCTTTGGCTCTGACGGTGTGGAAGGCTGTGCCCATTCCATTTTTGAGATCGTATCCAACTCCATCGACGAAGCGCGTGACGGCCACGGCAACAAAATCAACGTTACCCTTTACCCGGATCACTCTGTGGAAGTAGAGGACTTTGGCCGCGGTATCCCCGTCGATTACAATAAAGCTGAAGAACGCTGGAACTGGGATCTTGTGTTCTGCGAACTGTACGCGGGAGGCAAATATGGCGAGGGTAGCGGCAACTATGACTTCTCCCTTGGCCTGAACGGCCTTGGCCTTTGCGCCACCCAGTATTCCAGCGAATGGATGACTGCGGATATTTACCGCGATGGCATGCACTATCACCTGGATTTCAAAAAAGGTGAGAATGTCGGCGGGCTGAAAAAAGAGCCGTTCACCGGCCGCCGCACCGGCTCCGTCATCCGCTGGAAACCGGACACCGATGTGTTTACCGACATCAATGTTCCGGCGGATACCTTCAAGGATATGCTGCGCCGCCAGGCCGTTGTCAATGACGGTGTGACTCTCGTGTTCAACGACCGCACGGGCGAACGTGCCGAAAAAATCGAATATTTCTATGAGCATGGCATTCAGGACTATGCCAATGAGATCGCCGGTGAGGGAACCCTGACCCCGGTGCATTTCTGCTCCGGTTCCGCAATCGGCCGTGACCGTGATGATCAGCCGGAATATCAGGTCAAAATGAACGTGGCGTTCTGCTTTTCCAACGCGGTGCAAACGCTGGAATACTATCACAACTCTTCGTGGCTGGAGCACGGCGGCAGCCCGGACCGCGCTGTCCGCCTGGCCTTTGTCAACCAGATCAACAACTGGCTGAAAAATAAGGGTCTGTACAAGAAAAACGAAAGCTCCATCACCTTCAACGATGTGCAGGACTGCCTGATTCTGGTTTCCTCCAGCTTCTCCACCCGCACCAGCTACGAAAACCAGACCAAAAAGGCCATCACCAACAAGTTTGTGGCCCAGGCCATGACGGAGTTCCTCAAGCACCAGCTGGAAGTCTACTTTGTGGAGCACCCGGACGAAGCCGAAAAAGCCTGCAAGCAGGTGCTAATCAATAAGCAAAGCCGCGAGCACGCCGAAAAAGCGCGTGTGTCCATCAAAAAAACAATGACCCAGCAGATGGACCTGGCCAACCGCGTGCAGAAATTTGTGGATTGCCGCACCAAGGATGCCACCCGCCGCGAACTGTACATCGTGGAGGGCGATTCCGCTATGGGCGCGGTCAAACAGAGCCGCGATTCGGAGTTCCAGGCTATCATGCCCATTCGCGGCAAGATCCTGAACTGCCTGAAGGCCGATTACGCCCGCATTTTCAAGTCTGACATTATCACAGACTTGATCCGCGTGATGGGCTGCGGCGTGGAGCTGGGCGGCAGCCACAATAAGGACCTGGCTACCTTTAATCTGGACAACCTGCGCTTTAACAAGATCGTCATCTGTACCGATGCTGATGTAGACGGTTATCAGATCCGCACCTTGGTGCTGACGATGCTCTACCGCCTGACCCCCACCCTCATCAATCAGGGGTATGTGTATATCGCGGAATCCCCGCTGTATGAGATCAACACCAAAAATAAGACCTACTTTGCCTATACCGAGCCGGAAAAGGCCGATATCATGAAGCGGATCGACGGCCAGAAGTTTACGATCCAGCGATCCAAAGGTCTGGGCGAAAACGACCCCGAAATGATGTGGCTGACCACCATGAGCCCCGAAAGCCGCCGCTTAATTAAAGTTCTGCCCACCGATGTTCAGCGCACGGCGGAGGTGTTTGACCTGCTCCTGGGCGATAATCTGCAGGGCCGTAAGGAGCACATTGCGGAGCACGGCGCTGAATATCTGGACGATCTGGATGTATCTTAATCAGGGGAGGAGAGAGCAAAATGGCAAAAAAAGCAACCAAAAAGAAAGCCGCCCCTGCCCGCCCGCAGCTGGGCGATAACGTCGAGATCCTCTCTGCCGGTGAGGTCATCGAAAGCCCCATTACCGATACGCTGGAAACAAACTACATGCCTTACGCCATGAGCGTTATTGTTTCCCGCGCGCTGCCGGAAATTGACGGCTTCAAGCCCGCCCACCGCAAACTGCTGTATACCATGTACGGCATGGGCCTGCTGAAAGGCGCCCGCACCAAAAGCGCCAACATCGTGGGCAGCACCATGCACCTGAACCCCCACGGCGATGCCGCCATTTACGACACCATGGTGCGTATGGGCCGTTCCAACGAAAGCCTGCTGGTGCCCTTTGTGGACTCCAAGGGTAACTTTGGCAAGGCGTACAGCCGCGATATGGCTTACGCCGCCGCTCGTTACACCGAGGCAAAGCTGGAACCCGTGTGTGAAGAGCTGTTCCGCGATATCGACAAGGATACCGTGGATTTTGTGCCCAACTATGACGGCACCACCACCGAACCGACGATGCTGCCGGTCACCTTCCCGACCATTCTGGCCAACAACACACTGGGCATTGCGGTCGGTATGGCGTCCAACATCTGTTCCTTCAACCTGGTGGAGCTCTGCAATGCAACCATCGCCCTGATGAAAGACGACCAGGCGGACCTGGCCCAGCTGATGCCCGCGCCGGATTTTGTCGGCGGCGGTTCCATCCTGTATGATGCCGCCGAGATGCAGAATGTGCTGGAAAAAGGCCGCGGCAGCATCCGCGTGCGCGCCCAGTGGGCTTACGATAAAGAGAACAACTGCATTGACATCACCCGCATTCCGCCGACCACAACGGTGGAAGCCATCATGGATAAGATCACCGAGCTGGTCAAACTGGGCAAGATCCGTGAGATCAGCGATATGCGTGATGAAACCGACCTGAACGGCTTGAAGCTGACCATCGACCTCAAGCGCGGCCAGGACCCGGACAAGCTGATGGCGCGTCTGTTCAAGGCAACCCCGCTGGAAGACAGTTTTGCCTGCAACTTCAATGTGCTGATCGGCGGCCAGCCCCGCGTGTTGGGCGTGCGCCAGATTTTGTTGGAGTGGATCGCATTCCGCTCCGAATGCGTGCGCCGCCGCACCTACTATGATCTGCAGGGCAAGCAAAAGCGTCTGCACCTGCTGCGCGGCCTGGAAGCTATCCTGCTGGATATTGATAAGGCAATTGAAATTGTGCGCAACACTGCGGAAGAATCCGAGGTTGTGCCCAACTTGATGATCGGTTTTGGCATTGACGAAGTGCAGGCTGAGTATGTGGCGGAAATCAAGCTGCGCCACCTCAACCGTGAGTATATCCTCAAACGCACCGAGGAAATTGAGGAACTGGAAAAGGCGATCGCAGACTTGGAAGATGTTCTCAAACGCCCCGCCCGCATCCGCAAGATCATTATGACCGAGCTGGGCGATGTTGCCAAAAAGTATGGCAGCCCCCGCAAAACGGAAATTCTGTACGACCTGCCGGACGATTCTGCTGCCGATGAGCAGAACGAGATCCCGGATTACCCGGTCACGGTGTTCTTTACGCGGGAAGGCTACTTCAAAAAAATTACCCCGCAGAGCCTGCGCATGTCTGGCGAGCAGAAGCTGAAAGACGGCGACGAGGTGGTTTATACCAAAGAGACCACCAACAGTGCCGAGCTGCTCTTCTTTACCAACCATGCCCAGGTGTACAAATCCCGCGCATCGGAATTTGCCGATACCAAGGCCAGCGTGCTGGGTGATTATGTCGCTTCCAAGCTGGAAATGGAAGAGGGCGAAGTGCCGCTGTTCATGACGGTCACAGTCGATTACCGTGGTTACATGCTGTTCTTCTACCAGAACGGCAAGTGTGCAAAGATCCCGCTGGCCAGCTATATGACCAAGCAGAACCGCCGCAAGCTGCTGAAAGCCTATAGCGATAAGGAAGAACTTGCCGCAATGCTGCACATTGAGGAAGAAACCGAGCTGGCCGTCTTCACCAGCGGCGGCACCGGTGGCCCACGCTTGATCCTGGTCGGCAGTGCGCTGATTCCCGAAAAGGCTACCCGCGATACCGCCGGTATCAACATGGTAACGCTGAAAAAGAACGCCCGAATCGCCAAAGTGCGCCCGGCGGCGGGGCTGGAACTGAAAGACCCGCACCGCTACCGCGTGCGCACCCTGCCCGCAGCCGGCGCGCTGCTCCGCCAGGAGGACACGACCGAGCAGATGAGTCTGTAAGGAGCAAAAAAAGGCAATGCAATCTTTTTCTGCACAAGGCAGGGTAAAGTTCTTGCATTTTGCTTTTTGGTATGTTATATTATAACCTGTATGAGAGTTAGGGCAGGCCGAAACATCCGTTTTGGCTGTGGCCTGAAAAGGAGTTGCTGTTAATCCATGACCGCTTATGAAATCGCGTTCGGCGTTGTGCTGATCATTGTTTCGGTTCTGATCGTTGTGTTCACTTTGTCCCAGACCCAGAAAGGGCAGGGCCTGTCTGCTGCCATTATGGGTGATAGCAGCTTTATGGCTGCCGGCCGCGAGCGTGGCCTGGATGCCAAGCTGGCCAAAGTGACCAAAATCTGCGGCGCTGTTTTCTTTGTAGCTACGCTGCTGGTTGGTGTGCTGAGTGCCCGCTTGTAATTGAATGAAAGGAGAACGGTCTGGCCAATTTTGTTGGCGTTCCGCTTTCCCTTATTCAGGAACCGTCAACGACCCGCCCAATACCGCGGGTCGTTTTTTATGGGAAAAATAAAAAGGTCACAATGGTGCAGGTGCTGCCGCGAAACCAAAGGCCACGCCTGCTATGGAAGGACCCTGCCGGGTGGCAGGGTGACGTAAACGAGGAGTAAAAACAAAGGCATGGGCCGCTGCCTGTGCCCAACCCAAAGGAGAAAATATGACACCATTACAGAAAAATATTCTTGCGGCGTGCAAGCACCGCCCCCAGACCCTGCGTGAACTGCAGAATGCTTTGCAGGTGGATAATTCCCGCCTGCGCAACACCGTAACCGGCATGGTAGCTACCGGTATACTGTCCGCCCGCAACGGTACCTATGTTCCGGGCTTTGCCGTGATGGAAAATACCGATGCCCCCGCTGGCATTCCCTGCACACTGGTCAAGCTGGCGGCCCGCTTCGGCTTTGCGTCCCGCGATGACGGCACCGGCGATATCTTTATTCCCGGCCGCGCCCTGCATGGTGCTATGCCGCAGGATAAAATCATCATCAAACTGTTCGACCACCCCCGTGTGGAGGGCAGCGCCGAGGGTGAAGTGGTGGAGGTGACCACCCCGCACAACACCTTTGCCGGTACCATTGTGCTGACTGAGGACGGCCGCCTTGCCGTGGAGCCGGACGGCTGCCGTGATGTGCGCATTGTGCTGGATAAAAAAGGCGTCAACGGCGCACAGCTGGGGGATAAGGTCGGCGCTATCCTGACCAACCGCGGCCAGCGCCATATGGACCACCGCTGCGCTGTTGCCGAGCGCTTCGGCACTTCCGACCGCGCAGCAGAGTGCGCCAAGGCTGTGCTGTATGGCCGTGATGTCCGCCAGGAATTCCCGGAGGAGGTATTGGCCGAAGCTCACGCATATGATAACGCTCTCATCGACCCCGCCGAAGCTGCCCACCGCGCCGACCTGCGCGGTCTGCCGATCTTTACCATCGACTCTGCCGAGACCAAGGATATCGACGACGCCATCAGCCTGATGAAGACCCAGAACGGCGGCTATGAGCTGGGCGTTCATATTGCGGATGTCAGCCACTATGTCCGCCCGGACACCGCGCTGGATAAGGAAGCTTATGAGCGCGCAACTTCCATCTATTACGCGGATAAAGTCATCCCCATGCTGCCCACCCAGCTTTCCAACGGCATCTGCAGCCTCAATGAAGGGGAGGAGCGCCTGGCGTTCTCCTGCCTGATGCAGCTGGATGAAAGCGGCAATATCCATAGCTATCAGTTCGTCAAGAGCGTCATCCGCAGCCGTGTCAAGGGCGTTTATAAAGAAATTAACGCTCTGTTGGACGGCTCCAATGACCCGGCTCTGGTGACGAAATATAAAGACGTTATGGCTCAGCTGCCCGCGATGACCGAGCTGTACGAAAAGCGCCTGGCTCTGCGCAAAGCACGCGGCGCGATGGACATCGAATCCGACGAAGCCAAGTTGGTCATGGACGAGGAAGGCCGCTGCGTGGATATCGTCAAGCGCACCCGCGGTGTGTCGGAGTGCATGATCGAAGAGTTCATGCTGCTGGCCAACCAGTGCGCTGCCAATGCGGGCCGCACCCATCATGTGCCGTTTGTGTACCGTATCCATGAAGCCCCCGATGCCGAGCGCATGGAAAAGCTGAGCAACACCCTGAAAGCCTGCGGCCTGAACGTCCACTTTGCCGGGGAAGTGCCCACCCAGCTGGAACTTTCTGCCATTCTGGACGAAACCCGCGGCCAGCCCATCCAGATCCCGGTCCACACCGGTATCCTGCGCAGCATGCAGAAAGCTCGCTACTCTCCGGAGCCGAAAGGCCATTACGGCCTGGTGCTGGCAGACTATGCCCACTTTACCAGCCCCATTCGCCGTTACCCGGACCTTGCCATCCATCGCATCCTGACGGATATGCTGGTGGGCAAGCCGGAGCAGGAGCTCATCAAGGATTATACCGGTTTTGCCACCCACGCCAGCGAGCAGTCCAGCCGCCAGGAAGTTTCCGCCGTGCGCATTGAGCGCGATGTGGAGGACCTGTACAAGGCCGAGTATATGCACAACCACCTGGGCGAAGTCTACACCGGCACCGTGGCAGGTGTAACACCGCGCGGCATTTTTGTGGCGCTGGAAAACACCGTAGAGGGCTTTGTGCCTGCCGCACAGCTCTGCAAGGGCGAAGCCACTGTGGTGGAGGGTGTCAGCATTCTGGACCCGCTGACCGGAAAACGCTGGATGCTGGGCGACCCCGTCAAAGTGCAGGTGGCCGGTGCCAACGTTGCCCTTGGCCGCATTGATTTTGACTATATGCCGCTGTAATCATAGTTTTTTATAAAAAGAGCAAACCAATAAAAGCAAAGCTGCCGTCCCGTACTGATATGTACTCGGTTTTCTGGACACGGGTAAAAATCGAATAATTAAGGCAATACCGCACAATTCCCGCCTAACGGCTCAAGCACCGCTCCGGCGGCTGCGGCACGGCATCTGCGTTGCCAAAATGCTCGATAAGACATCCAGTATTATCTGCGCTTTTGGCTTAGCAGCTGCCGCACCTCGCTCGCCGTATCGGCACTTAGAATTATGCGGTATTGCCTTAAGAATCCATCATGGATGCTTCTCTGAATGTGGAGGGAGGCATCCATTTTGTTTTAGCTTGAATTCTGCTGTTATTATAATAGTCGATATAATCAGCAATGTGCCAAGAAAAATACACGAGACGATATAAATAAAAACTCCCCGGACAAGATCCGAGGAGCCCTTATGCTCATGATAACCATATCCCATAACCTCTTTTTGTCGCAAAGATGGGTTCCTGCGTTTCGTGGCAGCGCTGCGAAATCGCATTGGTATTTTTCAGATCACGAATTGGGATAATTTCGGGCATAAGCTCAGCTCCTCTCGTGGCTTTATTATGCCACAAAAAGGGCCGCACTGATAACATGTAAAACTGTAAAACAAAAAAGCTACATCCAAATTGAATGTAGCTTTTTTGTGGCGGAAAGAAAGGGATTCGAACCCTTGAGGGCTTTATGGGCCCTACACGATTTCCAGTCGTGCGCCTTAGACCAGCTCAGCCATCTTTCCATCTATTCTGCTGTATCGCCTCACCTGACGACGTGTTATATTATAGCAAGCACATCTGGGATTGTCAAGCAATATTTTGAAAAAAATCAATTTTTTTCAAATAAATTTTAAAAAAGAAAAAAAGAACATATGGAAGAAGTTTTTTGTAAAAATGATCTGAAATCCAAAGGAGGGTACAAGCACATGCCCTTTTTGCCGCAACCACAATATGGCATGAACTGCCCCGCAAACGCCCCGTTTGTGCAAGACATTTGTGCATACAGATGAAAATTGACATTTCTGTGACAAAGCTCTTGAAAAAATATGAACAGAGTGGTAAAACATAAGGGAACACGGCTCCGGCACCTTTTGGCTGGGGAGACTGGGCGGATGGCAAGTACCACTGTATGAACCAAAAAGCCATATCAGCTATGCCGTGCTGAAAAGGAGGTTCTATCATTATGTATCTATTCTTCCGGGATCTTGCAATCATATTGATTGCGGCTAAGTTTTTTGGCCTGATTGCCCGCAAACTCAAGGCACCCCAAGTGGTGGGCGAGATCATCGCCGGTTTGCTGATTGGCCCCTCTTTGCTGGGGGTTGTTCAGCTCAGCGATACCATCTCGGTCTTTGCGGAAATCGGCGTTATTTTGCTGATGTTCTCCACCGGCCTTGGCACCAACCTGAAGCAGTTGATGAAAGCCGGCCCCATTGCAACTCTGGTTGCCTGCGTGGGTGTTTTTGTTCCCTTGGTGGGCGGTACGCTGCTGTATGGTGCGTTCTATGGTCTGGGTGCTATCGGCAGTCCGGAATTTTATAAAGCATTGTTCATCGGCACCATTATGACGGCAACCAGCGTTTCCATCACGGTGGCAACCCTGCAGGAGCTTGGCCAGCTGAAAGGCTTCCTGGGCACCACCATCGTCAGCGCAGCCGTGATTGATGACGTTATCGGCATTGTGGTGCTTACCTGCGTTCTGGGGGCCGGCAGCGGCGAAGAAGGCGGTACCAGCATCGGCCAGGTGTTGATCAACACGGTGCTGTTCTTTGTGGTGGCGGTCATTGTCGGTTTTGTGCTGTACAAGGCCATGACCTGGCTGGATAACCGTAACCCCCACACCCAGCGCATTACCATTGCCAGCCTTGGCTTCTGCTTTGCCATGGCTTACATTGCAGAGCAGTACTTTGGCATTGCCGATATTACCGGTGCTTACATTGCTGGTATCGTGCTGTGCAACATTCATGATGCACCCTATGTGGAGCGCCGTGTCGAAATCAGCAACTATATGATGTTTGCTCCGGTGTTCTTTGCTTCCATCGGCCTCAAAACCGATATCAGCGGCCTGACTCCCGATATCCTGCTGTTCTGTGTCTGCTTTGTCATTGTGGCACTGATCACCAAGATCATTGGCTGCGGTCTTGCAGCAAAGATCTGCAAGTTCAACTGGACAGATTCCCTCAAGGTTGGCGTTGGCATGATGACCCGCGGCGAGGTTGCTTTGATTGTGGCACAAAAGGGCCTTGCAGTCGGCATGGTGGACGCTGTCTACTTTACCGCTGTTATTCTGCTGATCATCGTATCTTCTGTTACCACTCCGCTTGCTCTGAAGACGCTGTTTGCCAAGTATCCTTCTAAGGATCACCCCAGCGCAGCGGCTGTGAATGAATCAGGCAAAGCTTGAGTTATATACCGTCAAAATTGCACAAGTAAACAAATCCGGGCTGTGGAAATGATCCACAGTCCGGATTTGTTTTTTATTGTTTTATTGTTTATAATCAGTGGCGCACGAAGCCGCCCAGTTCATACTCATTGGTGTATCCGTTGGCAAGCGCCTTGGCGCGCAGCGCAGCGTAAAGCTCTGCGAAAGTGGCCTGTACATAAGGCTCCAGGAAGATGAAACCAATGCCAAAGGTAATGCTGCACAACAAGTACCAGCCAATAAAGGAAAGCTGGAGCACAAAGGTGTTCCACTTTTCACCGTCCATCATCTGCTTGCTCAGCTCCATGGCGCGGCAGGTGGTCAGGTAGGGGTTTTCGGCCATCAGGTAGCCGACCTGCATGTAGCAATAAGACCAGTAAATGCCGGGAATGATCAAAAGGGAACCCAGCGCAATTTTCAGGTTGGTCAGCAGCATAACTTTAACAACATTCAGATACGGGGTGCGGAAGATCGAAGTGACGGTGCTGAACGGTGTTGCCGACTGGCGGCTTTCCATAAAATAGCGGTTGCGGCCGACTGTCAGCGGGTTGATGAGGAACGCTGCCCAGCATAGGCTGATTGCGGCAGCGATCAACATTACGATAATCACCACCCCGGTAAAGGGGGCCAATGCCTGCAAAAGATACTCCTCATTGCCGCTGGTGTATCCACCGCCGGCGTTGCCCTGCCACACCGGGCCGCTCATCATACCGTTCAGTTGGGAAGACGTTACGCGGTATTGCGCCGTAAGGCGGGGGAAAGAATCGCCAATGCCCAACAGGGAAAGAAGTAGGCACAGTCCCACGCTGCGCCAGTATCGCTCTTGCAACGCCTGTTTGGCGTTGGACTTCAAAAGGGAACGGGTCCACATAATTTGTACCTCCTGTTTTGTGGGTTGCAAGCGGATCCTTTTGCCGTGCCGCCTGCGCAACAGCAGAGATGGCGATACGAACAAAGGGAACGCTGTTTGTTAGTTAGTATAACATAGAACTGTGAACTTGAAAAGAACAGAGGATATTTTTTGTACAATAGAGTTCTTTTAAGACAGCAAAGAAATAAAAATAACGCATAACGGACGATTTTGACAAAAGAAAAAAGCAAAAAGATTTTTGGATTTTTTTTGAAAATATGCTTGACACAGGCCGCCCTGATTGCTATAATAATATACATCGCGGCGGTCAGGCGGTAGCCTGATGCAAAGCGCGAAGGGTTTGGCCCGGTAGTTCAGTTGGTTAGAACGCTAGCCTGTCACGCTAGAGGTCGTCAGTTCGAGCCTGATCCGGGTCGCCACATGCTGTTATAGCTCAGTCGGTAGAGCGCATCCTTGGTAAGGATGAGGTCGGCAGTTCGAATCTGCCTAACAGCTCCATAGCAAAGCCCACAGCACGTTGGTTACTGTGGGCTTTTTACATAGGGGCATAGCTCAGTTGGTAGAGCAGCGGTCTCCAAAACCGCGTGCCGAGGGTTCGAATCCTTCTACCCCTGCCAAAAGCACAGCAGTTGTGATACAGATGTATCGAAAAACTGCTGTGTTTTTTGTTTGCGGTTCGATTCGTTAAAATCCGAAGGGTTTCAAGGAGAATAAGTTGGAGAAAATTATCGTAATGGCACCCGGCCATGAACTGTGGGATGGGATCATCGCTTTTACAGCAGGCTGCCCATGGAAAGCAGCATTTTTGGGGCAGAGAAGATGGAGCCAAACGATTTTGAAAATAACGAAAGAGCTCTTGTGGCCTTGCGCGATGATGACGCGGCGGCTTTCTGCACATTAACGCTGTAACAAAAAATGTTGTAGTCGGGAAAGAGCAACTGCAAATTAACGCTGCGGCATGGCCGTGGTCAGCAGAGGAAAGCACAAGAGCACCCGCCCAAAACTTTATTGACGCTGATGCGCGAAACACAAGAAAAATGGCAAAAAAATCAAAAAAGTGCTTGACAGTTGGGGTATAATCCAGTATAATCAATCATGTTGCAGCGGTCAGGTAACGCCTGATGCAAAGCGCGAAAGGGCTTGGCCCGGTAGTTCAGTTGGTTAGAACGCTAGCCTGTCACGCTAGAGGTCGTCAGTTCGAGCCTGATCCGGGTCGCCACATGCTGTTATAGCTCAGTCGGTAGAGCGCATCCTTGGTAAGGATGAGGTCGGCAGTTCGAATCTGCCTAACAGCTCCATAGCAAAGCCCACAGCACGTTGGTTACTGTGGGCTTTTTACATAGGGGCATAGCTCAGTTGGTAGAGCAGCGGTCTCCAAAACCGCGTGCCGAGGGTTCGAATCCTTCTACCCCTGCCAAGGTAAGCCGTACACCTTCGGGTGTGCGGCTTTTCTTGTTGGCTGTTCGGCGTGAGCTCCAGTGGCGCTGTAAAAGCATACAATTCAGCCGTTGCTTTGGGGGAATATATTTTTCTTTGCAGCCCACTTGATTTTTTGTTTTGTTATAGTATAATTAACTCCGCGCTTGAGCAAAACAGGGTGCCAACCACCCTCTTTTTTACTTTTGCGCGTTGCTTTGTGTGGAAAAATGATCTTGTTGAGGGAACGCATATGACCAAAGATTTAACGAGCGGAAATCCGTTCAAAATCATCCTGTTGTTCACCCTGCCGCTGATGCTGGGCAACCTGTTCCAGCAGTTTTACAGCCTGGCAGATACCATCATTGTGGGCCGTTTTGTCGGTGTCAATGCGCTGGCGGCAGTTGGCGCTACCGGCTCGGTCAACTATCTGATCCTGGGTTTTGTTATTGGCATGTGCAACGGCTTTGCTATCCCCATCGCACAGCTGTTTGGTGCCCATGATGACAGCGACCTGCGCCGCCATGTGGCCAATGCAACCTGGCTGTGCATTGCCTGGGGTGTTGTGCTTACCGTTGTCACGGTGGCGCTGACCCGCCCCATTATGGAGCTGATGCAGACCCCGGCGGACATTATTGATGGTGCCAGCACCTACATTGGCTGGATCTTTGCAGGAATTCCCTTTGTTTTTCTCTATAATATGGTTTCGGCCATCATGCGCGCTTTGGGCGACAGCAAAACCCCGCTTTACTTCCTGGTGCTGACCAGCGCTGTCAACATTGTGCTGGATCTGGTGCTCATCATCAACTTTAATATGGGTGTTTTGGGTGCCGCTGTGGCAACCGATGTTTCGCAGGCAATCTCCGGCGTGATCAGCCTGATCTATTTGATCAAAAAGTTCAAGATCCTGCATATGACGCGGGATGAATGGAAATACAGCCGCTCTACCTGCCGCCGCCTGTCTGCTATGGGCCTGCCCATGGGCCTGCAGTGTACCATCACGGCCGTGGGCGGCGTTATAATGCAGTGGGCCGTCAACGGGCTGGGCAGCTCTGTGGTTGCCGCCATTACGGCTGCGGGCAAAACCCAAAACCTGCTCTCCTGTGCGTTGGAAAGCATCGGCACCGCTATGGCAACCTATGCGGGCCAGAACCTTGGCGCGGCCCGGCTGGACCGTGTGCGCAGCGGTGTAAAAAGCTCCTACATTATGGTGGTTGCTTATTCCGTCCTTGCTTTTATTGCCCTGCACTTTGGCGATGTCGTGATCATCGGCCTCTTCCTGGATACCAAGACCGAGGTTGAGATCGTGGCGATGGCGCGGGATTATATGTTCTGGAACAGTCTGTTCTTTATCCCGCTCGGCGCGCTCATCGTATGGCGCTATACCATTCAGGGGCTGGGCTATTCCACACTTGCCATGATGGCCGGTGTGGCCGAAATGGTGGCGCGTACCGTTATCGCCCTGGTGCTGATTCCGGTGCTGGGCTATTTTGGCGCAGAGCTGTCCAACCCGGTAGCCTGGGTGGCGGCCTGCCTGTTCCTGTACCCGGCTTACCTGTGGACGGTCAAACACCTGGAAAACCGCCTGCTTGCCGGCCACCTTGCCATGCGGCACAGCGCGGTAGGGGATTGACCCCCTGAATTTTTATCACGATCCATGCTTTTGCCCTGCATGCCCTGCGGTATGCGGGGCATTTTTGCACCATTCCGGCATTTTTTCAAAAAGCTCTTGCCCTGCGGCGGCAAAAGCAATATAATAACTGTATATTTATTCATAGAGGGTCAGAGCGTATCGAATAAGCAAACAGGCGGGTGGAATATTTTCACCACGTTTGCTTTACGGTACGCCCCAGCGGGCCGCATACGCCCTGTATGTGCAAAAAAGGGCAGGAGAAGTGCCGCGCCGCGCAACAAGAGGGAAGGAAGTATTATTATGCCGGAAAAGAAACCGTTCATCACCCTTGAGCAGGCACAGGAAATTATTGCCGATGTGCCTACCCCGTTCCATCTTTATGACGAAAAAGGCATCCGCGCCAATGCACGCCTTGTCAACAAAGCTTTTGCATGGAACAAAGGTTTTAAGGAGTATTTTGCCGTTAAGGCAACCCCCAACCCGTACCTGCTGCGCATCCTGAAAGAGGAAGGCTGCGGCGTGGACTGCTCCAGCTACACCGAACTGCTGCTGAGCGAAGCCTGTGGCTTCAGCGGCAGCGATATCATGTTCTCCTCCAACGAAACGCCGGTGCAGGACATGAAGAAGGCGTATGACCTGGGCGCTTACATTAACCTGGACGACCTGACTCATGTGGATTTCCTCAAGAATGTGGCAGGTATCCCCGAAACGATCTGCTGCCGCTTTAACCCCGGCGGAACCTTTGACCTGGGCAACGGCATCATGGATAACCCCGGCGATTCCAAGTACGGCATGTCCGAAGAGCAGATGACCGAAGCTTATACCCGCCTGATGGCACTGGGTGCAAAGAACTTCGGCATCCATGCTTTCCTGGCCAGCAATACCGTTACCGATGATTATTACCCGGAACTGGCCGGTATCCTGTTCAACCTGGCTGTGCGTCTGCACCAAAAGACCGGTGCACACATCAAGTTCATCAACCTGTCCGGCGGCGTTGGCGTTGCCTACAAGCCGGAGCAGCGCTCCAATGATATCCTGGCCATTGGCGAGGGTGTCCGCAAAAAGTTTGAGGAGATCCTGGTGCCCGCCGGTATGGGCGACGTTGCCATCTTTACCGAGATGGGGCGCTTTATGCTGGCTCCGTATGGCTGCCTGGTTGCCACAGCCATCCACGAAAAGCACATTTATAAAGAGTATATCGGCCTGGATGCCTGCGCTGCCAACCTGATGCGCCCGGCCATGTACGGTTCCTACCATCACATCACCGTGCTGGGCAAAGAGAACGCCCCCTGCGACCATAAATACGATGTGGTCGGCGGTCTGTGCGAGAACAATGATAAGTTTGCCATTGACCGTATGCTGCCCAAGATCGATATGGGCGATGTGCTGGTCATCCACGATACCGGTGCCCATGGCTTCTCGATGGGATATAACTACAACGGCAAGCTGCGCAGCGCCGAAGTGCTGTTGTGCGAGGATGGCTCTCACCAACTGATCCGCCGCGCCGAGACCCCGGCAGACTATTTTGCCACCTTTGATTTTACCCCATTCTACAAAAAAATGGGCCTGTAATATACAGCTCAAAGTGAGGAAACGCTATGTTCCAGTTTATGCTTGTTGTCGGCCTTGTGCTGGCGTATTACGGCTATGCCGTTACCAAAAATCCCCGCATCTGGGGGGACCAGGGGCGGGACGCCATAAAAGAAGAAAACTGGAACCGCTATGTCCGCTATAATGGGCAGTTCGCCATGTATGCCGGCTTTTTGATGGCGGCCCTTGGCGCGCTGGATATGGCGGTTAATCTGTCCACCGCCATCTACCTGCTGATTCTGCTGGGCGGCTTGGCCATCCTTTTGTATCCCTTCGCTCACTGGATGCACGAAAACGAGGGCACCTGGAACCCCTGGCCCCGCGTGGAAACCGAAAAGCAGAAGCGCAAGTGCCTGATCAAAGAGCAGGAGCGCCAGGAAAAGAAAAACAAAAAGAAATAAGATGGCTTTGGGTCACTTGATTTCCGTTGCTTTTCTCAGACGCTCATCTCATAAAGAACAGAGAACAAAAGAATAGTAAAACAAAAAGGCATGTGCTATCATTCAAGCACATGCCTTTTTCATAGGCAATACCGCACAATTCCCGCCTGACGGCTTAAGCACCGCTCCGGCGGCTGC
>ERZ773239.1248-NODE-1248-length-20561-cov-9.702282_pt1 | contig 20561 bp, 13 predicted proteins | sample MGYA00580521_ERZ773239 | MGnify/ENA primary metagenome ERZ773239 (study PRJEB29015, sample SAMEA2737801) | human gut metagenome | biome: human gut; feature: human-associated habitat; material: faeces | place: China | collected 2012 ... | reverse complement strand
GGTATGATAGGGGTCTCCAAAACCTTTGGTGGGAGTTCGATTCTCTCATCCCCTGCTTGGAAAAAGCCTTGAACGGAAGTTTAAGGCTTTTTTTTGATATATTTACAGTTTTGCATTTTTACTTATTTTGCCTGAAATTATAAAATCTTTTTTTTCTGGATAATATCTGATTGAAATTCTCTTAAACTAAGAATATAATGTCATTATATATTCTTAAATTCTAAGAAAAGTACCTATATAAATTCTACTTATAAAGAAAGATACATGATAACATATATTTGCCACAATAGAAATGAAAAAACAAAAGAAAAACAGCCATGTTTTGGAACCGTATGCGAGACAAGTACATGTCAGTGCTGTGGAGGCAGGGCGGACGTGCAGTCTACGATATACTGGTGCAGACAATGTAATGTTCCACTGTATGGTAACAGATGCAGCAGATGCGGGATGGAGGCAAAAAAGCTGACAACGGACGTCCGGCCTGTATTTCCAGAGGAAAGACTTTTAATCGAAATTATCTTGCAAAAGCCATTTGAATTTCTGAAAAAATCAGTCTGGAATGGAACGGGAAACCATTATTTTGTGGACGGAAAAAAGATTGCTTTTTCTGTAAAAGAACTGAAAAAGATCAATGCAGATGAAGTCCGCAGACAATATGAAAAATATAGTACACAGAATACCTATTGTTATTTTGATGAGATGACGGGACGCTTTATTGAGGCAAATAAAGAACGGTATGAGTATATCACGCAGGAGGCAGGAAATTATATACGAAAAGCAGTGGGTGAGTTTGGTGCAATGGATATGTTTGTTTCATTCAGTGGAGGCAAAGATTCTACAGTGACTTCGAATCTGGTATTACGTGCATTGAGCACACCTCAGATCATGCATATTTTCGGGGATACAACGTTGGAGTTTCCATTTACCTATACCTATGTGGAAAGATTTAAGAAAAATCATCCTAAAACACCTGTGATCTCTGCACGCAATAAGGAAAAAGATTTTGAGGAACTGTGCAAACTGATCGGTCCGCCGAGTCGTGTGATGCGTTGGTGCTGTACTGTTTTTAAAACGGGAACCATACAGAAAAAAATTCGTTCGTTATACAGGGACAAAAAGCAGATATTGACTTTTTATGGGATCCGGCGCAGTGAGTCAGTAAGCAGGAACAAGTATGAGCGTGAGTCTGACAGTCCGAAGATCACAAAACAGAGGATCATATCACCCATTATCGACTGGATGGATTTTGACATCTGGTTATATATTCTTACAACAGGAATTGATTTTAACGATGCATACCGTCTTGGCTATGCGAGGGTTGGATGTTGGTGCTGTCCGAACAACAGTGGCTGGTCTGAATTTTTATCTAAGGTACATATGCATGAGCAGTCAAAGCATTTTAGAGAGATGCTGATTGATTTTGCAACAAGCATTGGAAAAGAAGATGCTGAGGTTTATGTGGATGATGGGTATTGGAAGGCAAGACAGGGGGGAAATGGTGTTGCGTATGCACAGAAATCCGTTGTGTCATTCACACCATGTGCCACGGAGGAAAATTCGTTCAATTATGAATTACAGCGTCCAATTTCAGAACAGTTGTATGAACTATTCCGTCCATTCGGGTATCTGAATTTTGATATGGGAAATACAAGGCTGGGAGAGGTTTTTGTACTTGATAAAAGAGAGCAGATCGTTTTGAAACTGCAGGGGCGGATTGGAACAACCAATTTGAGGGTTACCATTTTAAAAACAGAAATAGCCGGTGCGAAAGATTTGAAAACGGCGGAAGAAAGAATAAAATGTCAGCTCACAAAATATCAGATGTGTATGGGATGTCTGGCCTGTGAGAGTGTGTGCAGATTTAATGCGCTTTCTATCAGGGAAAATAAAGATGGGGAGATTGAGTACCATATTTCAGACGAAAAATGTAAACGCTGTGGCGAATGTGTGAACCATTTTACGGCTGGATGCTATATGAGAAAGGTTCTGGCAATCAAAAGACAGCGGACGGAGGATAAAGAATAATGGGAAAAAATAAATACCGTTTTAAAGGGCATGAAAGTTTTATCCTTCGTGAAGGATGGCTGAATAAGGGTTTATATGAAGTAGACCGTAATCCGAAAGTTTTTTCAGAAAATTATGGAGCAGATGCACTTGGAGTGGGACCGAATATGGCAAAGGCAATCCGGTACTGGCTCAGGGCAGCAGAGCTGGTTACAGATTCTCCGAAAACGGGTGTTATGCTCACTGCGATTGGTCAGTTGATTCTTGCACATGATCCATGCGTGGAAGATTATTTTACATTATGGCTGATACATTGCAAAATTGCAAAAAACCGGGAACTGGCAACGGCATGGAATTTATTTTTTAATGAAGTTTCTTATGAGGAATTTAAAAAACAGCAGCTATATGATGAGATGGAGACATTACTCAGTGATTTAGACGATGAAGTGCAGGTTGCGCAGAGTTCTGTCTATGCAGATTGTGATGCAATTTTGCGGATGTATATGCCGGCAAAGGAGACAAATCCCGAAGAAAAAAACGCCAGTCCATTTGGAAAGTTAGGATTATTGAAAAATACAGAGGGGATTTACTACAGAAAACAGCCAGATCTGAACAAATTACCGGAGGATATTGTCTGGTTTTTATTGGTAGATAAGGAAAAAAAACGTACGTCTGTTTATCTGGATGATCTGTGGAAAGAAATGGACAGTCCAGGAAAGATACTGCAGTTGAAACGTACAGCATTGATAGAGATGTTAGAGCGTCTGGAGGAAAAAGATAAGATCGTAATGAACCGCACTGCAGGTCTTAATATGATTTATTGGGAAAAAGGATTGACCGGGGAAATGATCGTAAAAAATTATTACGAAAGATAAAGACATATAGGAGTTGCCGGAATGGAACAATGGAGAAACTTAATACATATCAACCGTAATTTCCAAAAAGCAGTCAATTTGCAGCTTGATATAGGAGATCATGGAAGAATTGAACATTATATACCGACACGGTCATCCATGTTGATATTGCGCAGATATTTAAAAGCTGTGACGGGAGAGGCAAAAGAACATGCAACTGTTTTAATCGGTCCGTATGGAAAGGGAAAATCCCATTTATTACTGGTATTGCTTTCAATTCTTTCCTGTGACCTGCCACAGAGTGTTTTTGAAAAAATAAAGATCACAGATCCAGAGACAGCGGATTTAGTCACGCAGATCCGGAAGGAGAATAAAAAATATTTACCGGTATTGGTTTCTTCTGTACCGGGGTTTTCCATGAATCAGATTTTATTATTCGCACTGCGCGAGGCATTAGAGAAAAATGGTTTGTCGGATATTGCACCGGAGACTGCATTCACAGAAGCACTTAGAATCCTTGAAAAGTGGGAAAAGGAATATTCGGATGTGTATGCCAGATTTTGTGAGTATCTGACGGAACATCAGACAGATGTGCAGGATTTGAAAAAGAATCTGAAAAGAAAACATAAACAGTCATTGGAATTATTTAAAGAATTATATCCGATGCTGACGGCAGGAAGCACTTTTATGCCATTGATGCAGTCTGAGACCATACGGTCATATCAGCAGATTATAAGAAGTCTGACAGAAGAATGTGGTTATGAGGGCATCTTTATTATTTTTGATGAATTCAGTAAATATATAGAAGGACATGAGAAATCCGGTTTTGCAGAGGATATGAAAACGCTGCAGGATATGTGCGAATTGGCGGAAAGTTCCGATCAGAAATTATTTTTTACAATGGTGGCACATAAAAGTATTCATGAGTATACCAGGAGTATAGACACTTCCATGAAAAATGCGTTTCGCGGAGTAGAAGGAAGAATTTCAGAGATATCTTTCGTCGTATCCGCACAAAATAATTATGAATTGATCGCCAATTCAATCCGGAAGGAAGAACCTGCGTTTTCGAAACAATATGAAAAAGAGATTGTGAAAAATGAGCAGGGGAAGCTCCAGAAGTTATCATATCAGCTTCCATGTTTTCAGAAATTATTTTCAGAGCAGGACTTTGAACGGATCGTTGCCAAAGGATGTTTCCCGCTGACACCGCTTGCTGCGTATGCATTACTTCATATCAGTGAACGTGTTGCACAGAATGAGAGAACAATATTTACATTTTTAGCAGATGATGGACAGGGAAGTTTATCATGGCTGTTAGAGCGGAATGAAGAAAACTGGGTAGGCGTTGATAAAATTTATGATTATTTTAAATCAATGTTCCGTGAAACCGAAGATGTACCGATGATCCATTCAGAGTGGCTGAAGACAGAGTATGCGCTGGGAAAAGCGGAAACGGAAGATGAGAAAGCTGTCATAAAAGCAATCGCAGTAATCCGTATGTTACATAGAGAGGATGAACTTCCTGCACAGGATCAGGCAATCTGTCTTGCATTAGGGATGGACCCGGAAAAGAAGTATCGTCCTGCAATGGAAAAATTAAAAAAAGATGGGATTTTAATGTTCCGCAGCAGTGTCGGAGTATATGCATTCCGCAGCAATGCAGGCGTTGATGTGGAAAAAGAAATCACGAAGAAGATGGATGAGCAAAAAGGGCACTGTAATTTTTGCCAGATTCTGTCAGAGGCTGCAGACACAGAGTATGAACTGCCAAAGCAGTATAATCAGGAATATGCGATGACACGCTATTTTCAGTATGAGTATATGTTTTCAGAAGAGTTTTTTGCCCTGGAAAATACAAGATATCTGTTTGATGAAAAGTTTTCAGACGGAAAAATTATAGTGATGCCGGAAAAAGAAAAACCCCAAACAGATGAGATACAAAAGCAGTTAGATAAACTGGCGGATAAAAGAATTCTTGTGTTAGTGTCCGACCAACGTTTTGACAAAGAGGAATTATTACTTCGCTATCAGGCGGTTATGACGTTAAAAGGGGACAAACGCTTTATTGAAGAAAATGAAGTGCTGCTGCAGGAACTTGAATTATGTGTTGAGGATATCCGGTTTGAAATTAATATCTATCTGGAAGAGCATTATCTGCCGGAGAGCGGAAAGGTAATAGTTCTCCAGACGCAAAAGAAAAAAGAAAAGTGTACAACGGCCGCAGAATTTAATCAGATATTAAGTGATGTCTGCAGAGAATATTATGGCTACGCGCCGCGTGTAAACCATGAACTGTTAAATATTGAACACATCGGCAAGCAGTATTTAAGAGCGCGCAATCAGGTGATCGATAAAATGTTAGGGCATGAGGATCTGTCTGTGTACCAAAAAGGAACCATGCCGGAGGCTATGGTATATCGTGCTGCATTTGTGCATACCAGAGGGGATAAGGGCTGTCAGAAAGTTAGTTTAGAGATAGATCGTTTTTTTGCGGAATGTGCAGGTGAAAAAAAGTCTTTTCAGATATTATACCAGCGATTGCAGGGAAAATGTTTTGGCGCAAGGCGAGGAGTGATTCCATTGTTTCTGGCAAAAAAATTATCTGAAATTGAAGGAACAGCGGTCATTTATATTGGGGAGAAAGAGCTGGAAATTACTTCGGATAACCTGAATCATGTGAATGATTTTCCAGAAAACTATGCATTGTATCTGGAGCTGGAAACCGTTGAAAAAGAAAAATATTTAAAAAAATTGGAAAAGATTTTTGAATGTGATACGGAGAAGTTTTCCGGACAGAGCAGATTCGCACAGATTGCTGCCTGCATGCAGAAATGGTATCGGTCACTTCCCCAGTACACGATGATAACACTAAATCTTCCGGAAAATCAAAGTGGATCGATAAAGAAACTTAGGAATCTGTTGAGAAGAGCAGAAATCAATCCAAGAGAATTGTTATTTGAAAAAATTCCGGCATGCTATGGAGAACCTGGTTTTGAGCAAACGGCACAGGATTTAAAAGAAAGTAAAAAAATATTAGATGATGTATTTATTACATTAAAAAAACAGGTCGCAGGAAACATAAAGCGCGAATTTGGAAAAACGCAGAATGTGAGTCTGAAAGCATGTTTACACGAATGGTATCTGGCACAGAATTATTCATCAAGAAATCATGTACTGGCAACGGCAGAGAGTGAATTTTTGAATTATTTAGAGAAACTTTCTACCAATGATGAGGGAGAAATTGTATCAGCGTTGTCTTATATTTTATCAGGGGTATATTTAGAGGACTGGAATGATACAAACTTTGTAGAATTTCAGGAGAAATTGCACGCGGTAAAAGCTGAAGTTGAAAAACTTGAGGAACATGGTAAAGATGCAGGTGGCAGCAGTCGTATCCTGTTGACAGACCAGAATGGAAATGCCATAGAAAAGTATTATAATGCGGATATTTCGGATACAACGAGCCTTTACTTAAAGAATATGTTAGAAGAGGCATTGGAGGACTTTGGGAATACGCTCGAAACAAATCAGAAGGTTGCAGTGCTGGTGCAGACTTTAGAGGGATTATTACAGTAAGAGAAGAGGAGATTGGTTATGGAAGAAATTTATCTTGATAATGCAGCGACGACATTTCCAAAACCAGAATGTGTATATCAGGCAATGGATGAAATTGCGCGGACCGGTGCTGTCAATGCAGGCAGGGGTTCTTATGCGCTGGCGCGGCAGGCATCCGGGTTGATTGAGAGTACAAGAAAACAGATCAAAGAACTTGCAGGAGCAGATGATGTAGCAGAGGTTGTGTTTACAGCCTCTGCTACGCTTGCATGTAACGTGATTTTAGGGGGACTCGAATGGAAACAGACGGATATCGTATATGTTTCACCTTTTGAGCACAATGCAATGATGAGAGTGTTGTATCATTACCAGAAACAATATGGATTTAAAATTATCGAACTTGCATTAAACAGGGAGTCGTTAGAATTAGATTTGTCACAGATCAGGTTTCAGTTCACCAGAGAACATCCAACAGTCATTGTTATGAGTCATGTCAGCAATGTGACAGGTTACATTCTGCCAATCAATGAGGTGGCAGAGTCAGCAAAACAATATGGAGCAGTTGTGGCGGTGGATGGTTCACAGGCGCTTGGGCTTGTGCCGGTAAAATTGAAAGAGAGTGGAATCGATTTTTATGTTTTTGCGGGGCATAAAACACTCTATGGTCCGTTTGGAGTTGGAGGATTTATCAGTGAGGGGGATATTTCTTTAAAACCGTTTCTTGTGGGTGGAACAGGCAGTGATTCCTTAAACCTTGATATGCCAGGACAAATGCCGGGAATCTTAGAACCGGGAAGCCCCAATATAGTTGCGATTGCAGGATTACATGCAGCCTTAGAAGCGTGCTGTGACATGGAAAGGCAACTTTCACAAGAAAGAAAATTTGCAGAATATCTGATTGAAAAGCTAAAAAGAATAGACGGAGTTTTACTGTATCTGCCTTGGGATGAAATGAAACGAACCGGAATTGTTTCTTTTTCCATAGAGGGTTACCGTGCGGATGAAGTGGGGATGCTGCTCGATGAAGATTATCATATAGCGGTCAGAACAGGGTATCAATGTGTACCGCTGATCCATAAATATTTAAAAGATGAAAAATATGGCGGCGTGATCCGGGTGGGGATCGGACGTTTTACAAAGCAGAGTGAGTTGGAAATATTAATCAATGCGATAGAAGAAATTGCAGAAGGGTGAAGGAAAAATGGAAAATCAACGTTTGGATTTTGGAGAGATTGTCAGAAAAATCGCAGAGGATAAAATGCTGCTGCCGGATTTTCAGAGAGGATTTGTCTGGAAGGATGAAGAACAGAGAAAGATCGTAGCATCAGTTCTGGCAAAAATGCCGATAGGGAGTATTTTACTGTTGAAATCAAAGCCGGATGAGTATGCATCGAAGTCAATCGGTATGAAAGAAAAAAATACATATCAAAGCCAGGATGGTGAGGTCGAATTTCTACTGGATGGACAGCAGCGTATGACAGCGCTTACGAATGTTTTTTCAAATGTGATTTATGAAAAATGTAAAATGTTTTCAAAATTGAGTTCACGGGCATTACAGCGAAGATTTTTTTTAAGAATTCCAAAGTGGGAGAACTGTAAAGAAGAGGCAGATCTGTTTGGAGTCCATAATTTGACTTTTCCCATATCAGATTCTGCGGAACCGGATTTTCTGACAGCGGATATTTTACCGTTTATTACATGTGCCGCATTTTTTAATCAGGATGGAGAGCCGTATAATCCACAGCAGTCTTTGTCGACCCGTCTGGATGATTTTTGCCTGACAAATGAGGATGGATATTTAGTACCGCTGTATTTGATGGTGGCACCGGAAAATATAAAAAAGGCGCAGATAATGCTGCGCTATAATACGATCACCTCTGATATTGCAGGTAAAATCGGAGATGAGATCAGACAGCATTTTACAGATTTGTCGGATGAAAATAAGAATGATTTTATAGCAGAGATTTTTGGAAATGATGAAAACTGTAATGAAATAAAAGAAGATCATTCTAAGTTCGGTGAAAAAGTGCAAGAAAAACAAATGGTGTGGAAAGTCTGTCTGACAAATTATCTGGATTCCTGTGTAAAGAATATGGCGTTGAATAAGATTGAGGTATCGGGGGAACAGCGTGACAGGGCGATCGATATCTATGAGAATTTAAATCGTGGAGGAATCAGTTTAAATACTTTTGATCTGGTTATGGCGAGAGTTGCAAAAGTAAGTACAGATAATTTTTATCGTCGTCTGGTCAGGTATATTCAGGAAGAAAAAAGTTATGACAAACAGGTCTTACCGGATCAGATTGTTCCCTTGATTGGGAAAAAAATACAAAATAATCAATACAATGCATCCATCAGTACGGGATGTTATAACGAGGAAAAGAATGACATAGCAGGAAAGTATATTGATGTTTTTTTAGATGTGCTGTGTCTGTATTGCAATAACAAGTTATTTGAACCGGATAAATTCAAATTAGATTATATAAAGAAGAAGCAGATTCTGATGTTAGCACCAACGGATATTAATGATAATGCGAAAAAGGTTTGTGATGCCATAGACAGGGTAATGTTTTTCTTTCAGAGCAGATGCGGAATCCGGAATATCCAGGAAATAAATTATTCTTTGATGATTGTCTTAGTGGCAGTTATATTTTTAAAGGATGAGTGGTTTAACGATAAAACTGTTCACGATATTTTAGAAGCGTGGTATTGGTCATCATTATTTTCCGGCGAGTATGATAAAGATCAGAATATAAAGATGATCGCGCATCTTCAGACCATGGTAAAGACAATGCAGGCATCCAGCCGAAAAGAGAATGTTGACTGGATTGCAAATATCAAAAATTATGTGTTGGAAGCACAGAATTTTTCGGATGAAAAGTTTTTACTGATGGAAAAGGCGGATGAAGACCGTATCCCGAAAAAAGTGATGCGCATGTTTATGTGTCAGTATCTGCTGTCAAAGACATATAAGGATATGTTTGACGAAAATAAAATTTTAAGTGCATATTCCGATGAAACAGAAAGATTTGAGGCACATCATATTATACCGCTTGGAACAGTAAAAAAGGTAGGGGAATCTACGAAAAAACTTCGTGATGATGAAAAAAATATCTGCAACTCGCCTTTAAATTTTGTGTACATAACGAAAAAAGCAAATAAGGAAATATCCGATGAATCCTTAAAAGATTATGTACAGAAGATCAACGCGGAAGCAAAAGCAAAACTGCATATTACGGCTTATACAAATTCGGATATACCACAAGATCAGGTAAAACAGATTTTAAGGGAACGGTATGATTTCCTGAAGGGGGATATCAGGGAGCGGATCAGTACTTTATTAAGTTAAATACGGCTTGGAAAGTGCAGATAAAGATATTGTTTTACGAAAGAACAATGCAGGATGGAGGTATTTTATGAAAGAGGTCAGTGAAAAAGTAATGCGGAATATGATTTTTGAGGTTCTTCATGTGGAGCGTAAAAATTTGCGGAGCAAGGCAAAAACAGATCAGAGGATGGCGGAGGAACTTGCAAAGATCATAGTTGATTATGCGAAGATGTCAGTGTAGCAGACTTAGGGGGAGAATAGCATGAAATTCCAGAGCATTACAATGAATAATTTTATGAGGTATAAGGGGCAGAATGTAATCGAGTTCAGCTGCGATGAAAAAAGAAATGTTACTGTCGTGCTGGGAGATAATACGGTTGGCAAGACAACAATTGCACAGGCATTTCGCTGGGTGCTTTATGGTGCGGTATTGACAGAACGCGGAAAGCAGCAGGAAGACTACCAGCTGTTAAACAATGATATTCTGGCAATGATGGATGCGAACAGTAAAGCGGATGTTACGGTGGAACTGGTTGCTGTTGATGATGAAAAAAGATACCGGATCAAGCGTGAAATCCATTATACGCGTGCATATCCACAGTTGATCGCAAAAGAATTTTATAAGAAAGTTTCACTGGAAATATCAGAAAAGGATGATCCAAATGCCGGTATTTCTGTGGAAACGGAAAAAATAGAAGAGGTAATCCGTGAATTATTTCCCAAAAATCTGTCACATTATTTTTTGTTTGATGGAGAGAGATGGAATGATGTAACTGTTAACGGTGTGCGTGAAAATATCAAAGAGTCTGTACATACACTGACCGGATTATCTGCGTATCAGGCTGCAATCTGGCATTTGAAGGATATGGGAAGTCATTCCGTTATTAAAAAGTTCAAAGGAAAGATATCAGGTTCTGGTAATATGTATGATAATCTGGAAAAAGACCGGAATCGCATGGAACATGAGATAGAGCAGTGTAAAGATAAGATAAAAAATATCGAAATCAATATACAAAACAATAATGAAAAAATAGAGGAGGTGCAGCAGTATCTTCTTGAAAATAAGAATACGGAAATTTTGCAGGCAAAATATAACCAGTTATTAGTAGTAAGAAGAACGCAGGCGGAAAGAGGAGTTGCTGCATATAAAAGTCTGGTAAATTTATTCAGTGATAAAGCTTATATGTTGTTTGCGAAACCGATGATAGAGGCATCTGTGAAAATGGTAAAATCTGTTGCAGGAGAGCGGCGTGACATACCGCATATGCATCAGGCAAGTATTGACTATATTATAAAAACAGGCAGATGTATCTGTGGAACTCCAATATTACCGGAGTCTAAGGAATTAGAAAGTCTGATGGAACAGAGAAATTTTCTTCCGCCGGCAGATATTGGTTCATTGCTGGGTGAGTTTGAACGGACAGGACAGCGCTGGAACCGGCAAAGCAATTCTGTTTATGATGATTTAAGAGAAGATGCGCAAAATGTGGATCAGAGCATCCGGGCTTACGAGGAAACCTGTAATCAGTTAGCAGGGATGGAACAGCAGATGGACAGGCAGACAGACTTTGCCGAAAAAAGAAAAATGCTGAAATATTATCAGAGTGAAAACAGTAAATTAGGGGTGGAAAAGGGAACACTGCAGGGACAGATCTTAAATTTTGAGCGGCAGATCGAACGAACAGAAGCTGAGATGAAGAGTCAGGAAGTCAGAAGCGAAGAAAATAAAAAATGGCGAGAGCGTGTAGATTTGGCAGAAGCATTATATACAAGATTAAAAAATGATTTTGAGGTAAAAAAGAATAAGACATTTCTGGAATTAAACGGACAGATCCAAAAAAATTTTGAGCGTATGTTCAATGCGAAAGATAAAAGAATACAGTTGACGGAAAATTATGAGATTCAGATGTTATATCCGACAGATGTAGGTTTCCGCAAAGAGAAGAATCTGTCAGAGGGCGAAAAGATAGCGCGCAATTTTGCATTTATCGTTACAATCATGGAATACAGCAGAAATAAAAAGGCTGAGCATCTTGGAGTGGAAAGTGGAGGAGATACACTGCCGATTGTTTTAGACGGACCGTTTTCTAAACTGGGGGATAAAAATATCAGTCTGATTGCAAAAGTTTTGCCGGAAGTATCAGAACAGGTAATTATTTTTATGCTGGACAAGGACTGGAAGTACACAGGACTCGATGAATATGTCGGTGCGTCTTATTATATTGAAAAAGCAGCTGACGAGGCATATGCGTCCATACGGAAAGTAGAATCTGATCAGTAGCGGAAGGGGATACAAAAGATGGGGAATTATGAATTTTTTAAGAAGGAGTTTGAATTTCATGGAAAGCATGCCAGGATGGCAGGTGAATTGTGGGTAAAAGGTGACTATGAGCATACCTATTTCCGGAGACTAATCGATCTGTATATGGTGGCAGCAGTGGTGGGATTTCGCGTAGACCGTAAAGCAAAGGAAGATTTCTCGCCGTTTGGGACAAAGAGCATTTTAGCCGAGCAGATCATCAATGCAAAAGAAGAATTAGATTTTATTATGCAGATGATGATCATGCTGGATGCGAAAGAAAGCATGACGGCTGAGGAAGCAGTAAAAAAAGCATTCCGGGGTGCGGAGACGGAGGAAGAATTTCAGACTTATCAGTCCATGTTTCATGATTATGTCAGAGGCGGGGTAGAGGAACTGTATGAGAGACTGATCATTCAAAAAGCAGAACCGGACAGTGAATTTTATGATAATAAAACAGCAAATCTGATGTCTGTGTTAGAAAGATTTGGTTATGGTTTACAGGATATGGAGGAATAATAATTTTACATGATTTTTGAAGGAAAAATGTAAAAAAATCAAAAACAGGTATTTACAATCGTCGAAAACAGGGGTATAATCTAAGAGAATTATATCATACCAAGTGATAATTAGGTTATTACAATAAGGTAAGAAACCTAAAAGCTCTAATCCCATTCTTCGGAATGGGATTATCTTTTATACAGAAGTTTATTCATGACAATGATCGGTATGCGGATCATTGTTGAAGTGCGCAGAATAAAACAGTTGTCCCGTTTGCTGGTATGAGAGAGAACGGTTCAGATGAGAGGAGAAGGAACATGGACGAAAAAATGGATTATCGTATTGGGTTGGATATTGGTATTGCATCCGTCGGCTGGGCGGTATTACAGAACAACAGTGATGACGAGCCGGTTCGTATCGTAGACCTTGGGGTAAGGATATTTGATACAGCAGAAATCCCGAAAACAGGTGAATCTTTGGCGGGACCAAGGAGAGCTGCACGAACGACAAGAAGACGGCTTAGAAGAAGAAAACATCGTTTAGACAGAATCAAATGGCTCTTTGAGAATCAGGGTCTGATAAATATTGATGACTTTCTGAAACGATATAACATGGCAGGGTTACCGGATGTTTATCAGCTTCGCTATGAGGCATTAGACCGGAAACTGACGGATGAAGAATTAGCACAGGTGTTGCTTCATATTGCAAAACACCGTGGATTTCGTTCGACCAGAAAGGCAGAGACGGCTGCAAAGGAAAATGGTGCAGTTTTAAAAGCGACGGATGAAAATCAAAAGCGGATGCAGGAAAAGGGATATCGTACGGTCGGGGAGATGATTTATTTAGATGAAGCATTTCGAACCGGATGTTCCTGGTCGGAAAAAGGATATATTCTCACCCCACGCAATAAAGCAGAAAATTATCAGCACACCATGTTAAGGGCAATGCTTGTGGAAGAAGTCAAAGAAATTTTCTCCAGCCAGAGACGTCTTGGAAATGAAAAAGCGACGGAAGAATTAGAAGAAAAATATTTGGAAATCATGACAAGTCAGAGATCTTTTGATTTAGGACCAGGCATGCAGCCGGATGGAAAGCCAAGTCCATATGCGATGGAAGGTTTTTCGGACAGAGTTGGAAAATGTACATTTCTTGGAGATCAGGGGGAGCTGCGCGGCGCAAAGGGAACTTATACGGCAGAATATTTTGTGGCACTGCAGAAAATAAATCATACAAAACTGGTTAACCAGGATGGAGAGACCAGAAACTTTACAGAAGAGGAACGACGGGCACTGACGTTGCTGTTATTCACACAGAAGGAAGTGAAGTACGCAGCAGTTCGCAAGAAGTTAGGTTTGCCGGAGGATATTCTTTTTTATAATTTAAATTATAAAAAAGCTGCCACGAAAGAAGAACAGCAAAAAGAAAATCAAAATACGGAAAAAGCAAAATTTATTGGGATGCCATACTACCATGATTACAAGAAATGTTTGGAAGAACGGGTGAAATATCTGACAGAAAATGAAGTCAGGGATCTGTTTGATGAGATTGGTACGATCCTGACCTGTTATAAGAATGATGACAGTCGTACGGAGCGGCTGGCTAAGCTGGGGCTTGTACCGGAAGATATGGAAGGGCTATTGGCGTATACACCGACGAAGTTTCAGCATCTTTCGATGAAAGCGATGCGGAATATTATCCCGTTTTTGGAAAAAGGCATGACTTATGATAAAGCATGTGAGGAAGCAGGATATGATTTTAAGGCGGATTCTAAGGGGATTAAGCAGAAGTTATTAACAGGAGAAAATGTGAATCAGACCATTAATGAGATCACGAATCCGGTAGTAAAGCGTTCTGTATCACAGACTGTCAAAGTGATTAATGCGATCATCCGTACATATGGAAGTCCGCAGGCAATCAATATTGAGCTTGCAAGAGAAATGTCAAAGACTTTTGAAGAACGCCGGAAAATAAAAGGTGATATGGAAAAACGCCAGAAGAATAACGAAGATGTGAAAAAGCAGATTCAGGAATTGGGAAAATTATCACCAACCGGACAGGATATTTTAAAATATCGCCTGTGGCAGGAACAGCAGGGAATCTGTATGTATTCCGGTAAGACTATTCCATTGGAAGAACTGTTTAAACCGGGATATGATATTGATCATATTTTGCCATACAGTATTACATTTGATGACAGTTTTCGGAATAAGGTACTTGTCACTTCTCAGGAAAACCGCCAAAAGGGAAACAGGACACCTTATGAATACATGGGAAATGATGAGCAGCGTTGGAATGAGTTTGAAACTCGTGTGAAGACGACGATACGGGATTATAAAAAACAGCAGAAACTTTTGAAAAAACATTTTTCAGAGGAAGAGCGTAGTGAATTTAAAGAGCGTAACTTAACGGATACAAAATATATTACAACCGTTATTTATAATATGATCCGTCAGAACCTTGAAATGGCACCGTTAAACCGTCCGGAAAAGAAAAAACAGGTACGCGCGGTAAATGGAGCAATTACGGCGTACTTAAGAAAACGCTGGGGATTACCTCAGAAAAATCGTGAGACGGATACACATCATGCGATGGATGCGGTTGTCATCGCCTGCTGTACGGATGGCATGATCCAGAAAATATCGCGATATACGAAAGTAAGAGAGAGATGTTACTCAAAAGGTACAGAGTTTGTGGATGCGGAGACAGGAGAAATCTTTCGACCGGAAGATTACAGCCGGGCAGAATGGGATGAGATATTTGGTGTTCATATTCCAAAACCATGGGAGACATTCCGGGCAGAACTGGATGTGAGAATGGGAGATGATCCGAAGGGATTTTTGGATACCCATTCTGATGTTGCCTTAGAATTAGATTATCCAGAGTATATTTATGAGAATCTTCGTCCGATCTTTGTATCAAGAATGCCAAATCATAAAGTGACAGGTGCTGCACATGCAGATACCATCCGCAGTCCGAGACATTTTAAGGATGAGGGGATCGTATTGACTAAGACAGCTTTGACAGATCTGAAGCTTGACAAAGATGGTGAAATCGACGGCTACTATAATCCTCAAAGTGACCTTTTATTATACGAGGCATTGAAAAAACAGCTGTTGTTATATGGAAATGATGCAAAAAAGGCATTTGCACAGGATTTTCATAAACCGAAAGCGGACGGTACAGAAGGTCCGGTAGTACGGAAAGTCAAGATACAGAAAAAACAGACGATGGGTGTATTTGTGGATTCCGGAAATGGAATTGCAGAAAATGGCGGTATGGTCAGAATCGATGTATTTCGTGTGAATGGAAAGTACTATTTTGTACCGGTGTATACGGCGGATGTGGTGAAGAAGGTGCTGCCGAATAGGGCATCAACAGCAAATAAGCCATATAGTGAGTGGCGAACTATGGAAGATAAAGATTTTTTGTTCAGCTTGTATTCGAGAGATTTGGTGCATATAAAGAGTAAAAAAGGCATTCCGATAAAAAATGTGGATGGCAGCTTAGGAGAATCGAAAGAAGTATATGCATATTATATTGGAGCAGATATTTCTGGAGCGAAAATAGAAGGGAAAGCACATGATAGCCGATATACTTTTAGAGGAATTGGGGTACAAAAATTAGAATTAATAGAAAAGTGTCAGGTAGATATTTTAGGGCATATATCTACAGTAAAAAATGAAAAACGAATGGGTTTTTCTTGATAAAAACATGGAGGATAAATGGGGTTTCGAAATATTAAGATAGACAGTCATGTAAAACTGTCCATCAAAAATCAGCAGTTATATATTGAAACAGACATACTCAGACAGATTCCACTGGAGGATATCAACTGTATCATCATAGAAAATCAGACAGTAACAGTCTCTGCTTATTTGCTCCAGAAGATGGCAGATATGGGAATTACGGTCTATGTCTGTGATGAAAAGCATCTTCCGAATGCAGTACTGCTTCCAATGGTAAGGCACAGTCGTCATTTTAAAATTCTGAAATATCAGATAGAGGCAGGAAAACCCTTACAGAAAAGACTTTGGCAGCAGATCGTGGTTCGAAAGATCAGAAACCAGGCATTGTGTTTAGCCTATCTTGATTTAGACGGATCAGAAGAATTAATGAAAATGTGCAAAGAAGTGCAGTCTGGTGATCGGACACATGTGGAGGCGAAAGCAGCAGCTTTTTATTTTAAAAGTCTGTATGGATTGGGATTTTCACGGGGCAATGATCATGTCATTAACTCGGCATTAAATTATGGTTATGCCATTGTAAGAGGTCTGATTGCCCGCTCCATTGTCTGTTATGGATTGGAGCCTTCGATTGGAGTGTTCCACCATAGTGAACTGAATAATTTTAATTTGGCTGATGATATGATTGAACCATTTCGTCCCTTAGTTGACCTGTATGTATCCCAGAATTATGATGTAGCAGAAATTGACAGTGATCTTACGCCAGAAAGAAAACGTGATATTTTTGGTATTATAAATTATGATATGGATGTGAAAGGGGAAAAACGCATTATCAGTAATTGTATTGATATGCTGGTGGCAAGTTACAGTAGTGCTCTGCAGGGAAAAAGATCAGATTTGGAGTTGCCGGAACTGATGCAATTACAGGTACATAGCTATGAATAAGTTTATGAGAATGTTAGTGTTTTTTGATCTGCCGGTAGTAACTGCAAAAGAGAAAAAGGATGCCGCGAAATTTCGTAAGTTTTTGTTGAAAGATGGCTACAATATGGTGCAGTGGTCTGTATATTCCAGGATATGCAATGGTATGGATGCAGTTGCAATGCATAAACAGCGTTTAAAACAAAATCTGCCTATAAAAGGATCTGTACGTGCGCTGGTTTTAACAGAAAAGCAGTATGAGTCTATGGAAGTCATGTTGGGAACAAAAACATTTGAGGATACCCCTGAATCGATAGAATTAATGGATGTTTTTTGAAAAAAGAAGATTTTCGATAGAATTTAACTTCCAAATTAAAGATTTTTTTTTAGATGAAATCCCCACGAATCCCTGTAGTTCGTGGGGATTTGTGCTCCCTATTATACCATACCAAGTGATAACAGGGAATTACAACTATCAGCCGTCCCACTTAATCTATCCACTTATTATACCATACCAAGTGATAACAGGGAATTACAACAAAAAGAAAACCAAAGAAAAAAACGTTTATATTATACCATACCAAGTGATAACAGGGAATTACAACCCTATGCGGGCAGTCAGTATATACACCGTTATTATACCATACCAAGTGATAACAGGGAATTACAACTGTAAGCGTCCTGTATGACCTTGTGACGCTATTATACCATACCAAGTGATAACAGGGAATTACAACAAAAATCGAACTTCCCCTACATCACATTTTATTATACCATACCAAGTGATAACAGGGAATTACAACAGGGGATAAGATGGCGAAAGTATACTGTATATTATACCATACCAAGTGATAACAGGGAATTACAACTGATGTCAAAAAAGAGCTTTGACGGCAAAAATTATACCATACCAAGTGATAACAGGGAATTACAACAGTGTGTCAGATTCTTTTAATAAGCTTTCAATTATACCATACCAAGTGATAACAGGGAATTACAACCAGATTCATTTTGGTAAATTTGGAATTACTATTATACCATACCAAGTGATAACAGGGAATTACAACAACGTTATGATGGAATTAACATCCACCAACATTATACCATACCAAGTGATAACAGGGAATTACAACAACCTACCAGGCGGTAAAACATCGCAGTGTATTATACCATACCAAGTGATAACAGGGAATTACAACTTTAATCCCGCATGAAACGATTCTTGAAATATTATACCATACCAAGTGATAACAGGGAATTACAACTCCTGATCGAAAGAGAATGGAACGGAGAGGATTATACCATACCAAGTGATAACAGGGAATTACAACACGACCGTGCCGGAATTTTAAATATACCGATTATACCATACCAAGTGATAACAGGGAATTACAACGGAACTGTCCGCTATAAATTTCAATTTGTAATTATACCATACCAAGTGATAACAGGGAATTACAACTAATTGAAAGGGGGTATAACGCGAGTGCAAATTATACCATACCAAGTGATAACAGGGAATTACAACAACCTTTAATTAAACATCTAAAACTTTTAAATTATACCATACCAAGTGATAACAGGGAATTACAACATGATGAAACGGCGCGGGGTATCGGTGCAAATTATACCATACCAAGTGATAACAGGGAATTACAACCAAAAGAGCTTAAATATGATGCAGCCAAAATTATACCATACCAAGTGATAACAGGGAATTACAACTTAAGATCACCATGGGAAAATACCAGGATAATTATACCATACCAAGTGATAACAGGGAATTACAACCCGGAGTGATTCCAAAGGCAATGATGGATGATTATACCATACCAAGTGATAACAGGGAATTACAACCTGTCTGATACGCACCATAGTCTGTATAAATTATACCATACCAAGTGATAACAGGGAATTACAACAAGGAAAGAGAAAGATGAATTTTGGACAGGATTATACCATACCAAGTGATAACAGGGAATTACAACCTCAATGCCAAAAACCGGCATCTTATAATCATTATACCATACCAAGTGATAACAGGGAATTACAACTGAAGCAGAACGAGGAAATTATCACGGTTAATTATACCATACCAAGTGATAACAGGGAATTACAACTGTGTGGTGTCTGGTGTGTCTGTGTGCTTAATTATACCATACCAAGTGATAACAGGGAATTACAACCTGGTAGTGCTGATCTGCTCTTCTAACTATATTATACCATACCAAGTGATAACAGGGAATTACAACAGTTGTACTTGATGCAGAAATCTATACATTATTATACCATACCAAGTGATAACAGGGAATTACAACGTCTGATTGAACCAACGCTTGCACCATACAATTATACCATACCAAGTGATAACAGGGAATTACAACTTGCAGGTGGGCGGGACTTGTCCGACCGAGATTATACCATACCAAGTGATAACAGGGAATTACAACTGCAGTTGGCTTATTTGCGGTTGATAAAAATTATACCATACCAAGTGATAACAGGGAATTACAACACGACCGTGCCGGAATTTTAAATATACCGGATTATACCATACCAAGTGATAACAGGGAATTACAACAGGTGCGGCATGGGGAAGAAAGTAATCACAATTATACCATACCAAGTGATAACAGGGAATTACAACGTTCCTGCGATGTACTTGTCATAATCGGTCATTATACCATACCAAGTGATAACAGGGAATTACAACCATTGACACGTCACAGCTTGCAGTACCGGAATTATACCATACCAAGTGATAACAGGGAATTACAACAAAAAATTGAAAGCAATTTTAAGTATAAATATTATACCATACCAAGTGATAACAGGGAATTACAACACTGTACATAAAAAGTATTGACCGGATGGGATTATACCATACCAAGTGATAACAGGGAATTACAACACAGGGATGGTCGGCTAGATTTACGAATATATTATACCATACCAAGTGATAACAGGGAATTACAACAAGTGAATCCCCAGTACTTGAAGGATGATAATTATACCATACCAAGTGATAACAGGGAATTACAACCTTACAACCGTTTATATTTACGGAGATACCATTATACCATACCAAGTGATAACAGGGAATTACAACCGGATGATGATACAGAAGAAAAATTGATGGATTATACCATACCAAGTGATAACAGGGAATTACAACGAGAAGATGGGAAATATACAGGTTATTTAGATTATACCATACCAAGTGATAACAGGGAATTACAACAATCACGGTATCAAGATCACATCCTAGCGATTATACCATACCAAGTGATAACAGGGAATTACAACGAGGCATCTGCGTCAATTCATGCACTGAATATTATACCATACCAAGTGATAACACGGGAGTTTGACACATTGAAATCCAAAAAAGTACCACAAAGCCTTGAAATAGG
>ERZ773239.1246-NODE-1246-length-20605-cov-53.283844_pt1 | contig 20605 bp, 18 predicted proteins | sample MGYA00580521_ERZ773239 | MGnify/ENA primary metagenome ERZ773239 (study PRJEB29015, sample SAMEA2737801) | human gut metagenome | biome: human gut; feature: human-associated habitat; material: faeces | place: China | collected 2012 ... | reverse complement strand
GTATCAAAAATTCGGGCGTTTGTATAGGCTTTTTTGAGAAACTCCGAACTTTCTTTCCATTTTGTCACCTGAAATGTGGTCTGTGCAACTGCAAAAAGGGGTTTTTGCGGGTCCGAGGGGCCTTTCCAGGCCTTCAGCTCGTCCAAATCGGCAAAAACGAACACCTCTCCGCGGGTGTGCCCCACGATGCCCTGCACCTCCGGGTGGGTCTTATCGCCCGCCACCAGCAGCACGGCACCCTCTTTTTCGGCCTGTGCGGCAATGCGCTGGATCTTCTGCACAAAGGGGCAGGTGGCATCGTGGTACGCGATGCCGCGCGCCTCCAGCTCGTCGTACACGCTGCGGGGCACCCCGTGGCTGCGGATGACCACCTCATAGCCATCCGGCACCTGAGGCACGCTGTCGGCCACAAAGGCCCCCTTTGCCTGCATGTCGGCCACAGCCTGCGGGTTGTGGATCAGCGGGCCGAGGGTGGCCACCCTGCGCCCTTCGGCCAGCAGGCCGTAGGTCAGCTCCACGGCACGGTTCACGCCAAAGCAGAACCCCGCGGTCTTTGCAACTTTGATCTCCATTACGTTCTCCTCACCGTCCCATCTTCTCCCACGCATCCAGCAGGGCCTGCTTGTTGGCACGCAGCTTTTTCGTGTCGCGGCGGCCCTCCATGGCAAACTGCGCGGCGGGCATGGGTTCACCGTAGATCACCCGCACCTTGCAGAACAGGTGCATTTTCCCGTCCGGGGTGTCGTACAGGATGCGGCAGGGCACCACGTCCACCCCCGCACCGGCCGCGATGACGAACAGGCCGCTCTTGGGCGGCAGCAGTTTTCCTTCTTTTTCGCGGGTGCCCTCCGGGAAGATGAGCAGCGTGCGTCCGTTTTTGCAGGCCTCTACGGTCCGGTCGATGACGGCCACCTCGTCCTTGGTGCCCCGGACGCAGACGCCGCCGCAGCAGCGGAAGAACCAGCTCAGGAAGGCGTTGATCTCAAACAGTTCCTTTTTGGCAAAGATGACCATTCGCCCGCCCCACCGGGTGACCGCGATGAACACCGGGTCGATGGCGGACACATGGGTGGGTGCCAGGATATAGCCCTTGGTCTGCACCTTTTTCAGGTTTTCGCGCCCTTCCACCCGGATGCGGAAGCCAAGGTGCCACAGCAGCCATGCAAAGGGCAACAGAATGTAATATAGCATCATATTGTCGTCAGTTTTTCACTTTCTCCGCAATGATCTTCTTCATGGCGGCAAGGCTCTGCTCGAAGTCCAGCTCCGAGGTGTCCAGCAGCACGGCGTCCTCGGCCTGCTTCAGGGGAGCGGCCGCACGGTGGGTGTCCTGATAGTCCCGCTGCTTCACGTCGGCCAGAACTTCCTCATACGGGGTGTTGACGCCCTTTTCCTGATACTCTTTCCAGCGGCGGGCAGCGCGGGCCTCCGGGCTGGCGGTGAGGAAAATTTTGACAGTGGCATCCGGCAGCACCACGGTACCGATGTCGCGGCCGTCCATCAGCACATCCTGCTTTTTGGCCATGTCCCGCTGCATGCCCAGCAGGAAGGCCCGCACGGCCGGGTTTGCGCCCACGGCAGAAGCTGCCATGCCCACCTCTTCGGTGCGGATGGCGGTGCTCACGTCCTCTTCCTTTAAATAAACATGCTGCTCGCCGTCGATGAAAGCAAAGTGCAGCTCGATCTCCGGCAGCAGGGCGTTGACAGCCTCGTTATCCTTGGGGTCCTTGTCCGCACGCAGGGCATACAGGCCGATGGTGCGGAACATCGCACCGGTGTCCACATAGATGTAGCCCATCTCCGCCGCAAGGCGGCGTGCCAGCGTGGATTTGCCTGCCCCGGCAGGCCCGTCAATCGCAACAGATACCATTTTTATATCTCCTTTTTATTGTAGACTGAACGATTTTGAATGGCCGCCGCGTTCGCTCTGGCCATACTCAGCGGAATTTTAATTTTATTAAGTGTAGACCAGAAAAGTCTGCGGACTTTTCCGGTTTGTTTTTTCACAGAAAGGGCCGTGACCGGGAGACGGTGGTTTTCCAGTTGCTGCATTTGTCGGTTTCGGCTCCAATCGGTGAAAATGCGTTTGGAGCGCCCCGCAGGGCGCGACAAACGCCAAATCAAAATAAATTTTCCGCTGAAAATAGCCAGAGCGCGAGCGGAGGCTATTTCCAATCGTGTGATTGCATCGTACCGTTACAGGTGATTGGCAAAGCTCTGAGCCGTGCAGAAAGCGATCTGCAGGTTGTAGCCGCCGGTGTAGGCGTCCACGTCCAGCACCTCGCCTGCAAAGTACAGCCCCAGGGCCTTTTTGCTCCGCATGGTCTTGGGGTCCACCTCCCGCACCGATACGCCGCCGGAGGTGATGACTGCATGGGCCAGGTCGCCCCGGGCGTCGATGGACACCCGCCAGTGCTTGATGAGCTGCACCAGCTCCCGCTTCTGCTCCCGGGTGATCTGGTTGGCCTTGGTGGCCGGGTCGATGCCCCAGCGCGCCACCATGACCGGCTGCATGCTGGAAGGCAGCAGCTTGACCAGCGCGCCCTGGGCCGCATGGTTGGCCAGCAGGGCAAAGTCCCGGGTGATGCGGTCGTAGAGCTGCTCTTCGCTGAGGGCGGGCTTGAGGTCGATCTCCGCGTGATACTTGTGCTTTTTCATGTCGCCCAGGTGGCTGGACGCACTCAGGGTCAGCGGGCCGCTGATGCCGAAGTGGGTGAACAACATCTCGCCCTGCTCGTCAAAGATGGCCTTTCCGTCCTCGAACAGGGTCAGGGTGACGTTTTTCAACGCCAAACCCATCATCTTTTTGCAGTCGGGGTCGTGGCTCACAAGGCTCACGAGACTGGGCACCGGCTCCACGAGAGTGTGCCCGGCCTGCCGGGCCAGCTTGTAGCCGTCACCGGTGGAACCGGTGGTGGGGTAGCTCACGCCGCCGGTGGCCACCAGTACGGCATCTGCCCGGTATTCCCGGCCCGAAGTGCCCCGCACGCCGATGCAGCGCAGGGCCGGGCCGGCCTTTTTCTTTTTGGGATGGCGCGGGTTTTCCGGCACAGCGGGGGCTTCCTCCGCTTCCGGCGGCAGCTCTTCCAGCAGCAGCTTTCTGGCACCGTCGTGCACGAGCTCGGCATCCTGCGCATACCGCAGCAGGGCCTGCCGGATCTCCTCGGCCTTGTCCGACACCGGGAACACCCGGCGTCCGCGCTCCACCTTCAGCTCCACGCCAAGGCTCTCGAACAGCTCCATGGTCTTTGCGGGTGGGAACGCCCCCAGCGACGAGAACAGAAAGCGCGGGTTCGTGCGCACATGGTGCAAAAACTCTTCCGCCGTGCAGTCGTTGGTCACATTGCAGCGGCCCTTGCCGGTGACCAGGATCTTCTGGGCCGGTTTGTCCATGTGCTCCAGCACCGTTACCTGATGCCCCTGCCGCACGGCAGCACCCGCCGCCATCAGGCCTGCCGCACCTGCGCCTACGATCAACACCTTTGCCATCTGTTTTCCTCCCAAAAAGCCTAGTTCTACATTTATATCATACCAGAATCGCCCCGCAAAAGCAATGTGCTGCGGGCAGGCTCAGAGCAGCTCGGCCAGAATGCTGTTCTGCACGATGAGTCCCGCCGGGGTCAGGGCCAGGGTGGTGCCATCGAAGGCGGCATAGCCGTTTTTGACACAGTTACGGATAAACGCCAGCTGCACCGGGGAAAACTCTTTTCCGTACAGGGCCTTGTACTGCGGCAGCGACAGGCCCTTGCGCAGGCGCAATTGCAGGATCAGGTAATCCTCGGCCCCGCAGCCGCCGTCCATCACCGGGGCGGCGTTGTCCTGCAGGAAAGCCGCCGTGTCGGCGGGGTAATAAAACCGCTTGCCGCCCATGCAGGAATGGGCCGCCGGGCCAAGGCCCAGATAGTCGCCGCAGTCCCAGTAAATCAGGTTGTGGCGGCCCTCATAGCCGGGCTTTGCAAAGTTGGAGATCTCGTACTGCCGGTAGCCGTGGTGCTCCAGCTGCTCCACGGCGTAAAGATAGAAGTCCGCCGCCTCGTCACCGGTGGGCAGGCCCTCCGGGGGCGTGCGGCCAAAGGCGGAATCCGGCTCGATCTTCAGCAGGTAAGCCGAAATATGGGTGGCGCCGCCCTCTTCGATGAGTTCCAGCGTCTCGTCGAACTCTGCCTGCGTATAATGGGGCAGGGCCAGCATGATGTCGCCGCTGATGTTCTCAAACCCTGCCCGGCGGGCCGCCGCAAAGGCCGCGCGGGCCTGCCGGGCCGTGTGGGGGCGGCCCAGCGTGCGCAGCTGAGTGTCCCGGGCCGACTGCACCCCAAAGGAGATGCGGTTGACCCCTGCCTCCCGGAAGCCCCGCAGGCTTTCCTCGGTGACGGTCTCCGGGTTGGCCTCCAGGGTCACCTCAGCCCCGGACACCGGGCAGGCGGCACGGATGAGCCGCCCGACCTGAGCCGGGCTGAGCAGGCTGGGGGTGCCGCCGCCGAAATATACGGTATCGGGCCGCAGGGGTGCGTCCGGTGCAAAGCGTGCCAGCTCCCGCAGCAAAGCGTCCACATAGGCGTCCGGCACGCCCCGCTCCCCGGGGTGGGAGTAGAAATCGCAATACCGGCATTTGGAAAAGCAGTAAGGAATATGCAGATAAAGTCCGAGGGACATAAAACATCACAGCCTTTTTCATGAAACGTTCATTTCTATGCAGTATACTATATTCCGTAGACCGGAGCAAGGGCGGCAAGGCCCCCACAGCCCCGGCGGAACAAGAATGGAGGAACTTCCACATGGATTACAACAATTATGATCGCGGTTATGCAGAGCCCGCCATGACTTCGGCGGACTATATGTCCCGCACCTACCGCTGGATGGCCTGCGGTCTGCTGGTGACCTTTGCCGCCGCGTTCGTCACGGCCACCACACCCCTGCTGTATGTGGTCAACTCCCTGTACCTGCTGTTCACCATTGCAGAGCTGGCACTGGTGTTCGTGCTGAGCTCCCGCGTGCAGAACATGTCGGTAGGCGCAGCCCGCGGCGTGTTCCTTGTTTATGCACTGCTCAACGGCATGGTGCTGAGCTACTACTTCATTGCGTTCTCGGTGAGCACGCTGGTGCTGGCCTTCCTGGCTACGTCGGTGTACTTTGGCCTGATGGCTGCCTATGGTGCCACCACCCACAAGGACCTGTCCGGCTGGGGTCCCAAGCTGATGATGGCTCTGGTGGCCCTGCTCATCACCGGCTTTGTCGGCATGCTGTTCGGCATGGGCTTCGGCTCCACGGTGCTGTACAGCGGCATCGGTCTGGTGGTGTTCATGCTGCTGACTGCTTATGACACCCAGAAGCTGAGCCAGCTGTACTCCTACTACGCCGGGGACAGCGAGCTGGCCGAAAAGGCTTCCATCTACGGTGCGTTGACCCTGTACCTGGACTTCATCAACATCTTCCTGTATGTGGTGCGTCTGCTGGGCCTGAACAGCCGCAACAGCCGCAGTTGAACCGGAACCCGTAAACCGCAAAGAGCCTTCCCGCACCGGGAAGGCTCTTTTTTGATGCATAAAACCTGCACCGCCCTCCCACACTAACCCCAGAAGCGAACCGTTTCCACGGGACAGATAGGAGTAACGCAAGATGGAGCAGATCAAAAAGTTTTTGCACGGCAAGGGCTTTGCGCTGGTGCTGGCAGCCTGTCTGCTGGCCGCGGCAGCCGCGGGGGTGTGGGCGGTGCGCACCGTCCGCGACGAGCTCAGGCAGAACCTGACCGACCTGACAAACCCGAGCAACACCGCCCGGCAGACCATTCCGGAGCCGGAACCTGACCCCGATGTGGGGCTTGAGGAGGAAGAATTATGGTTGGACCTTCCCGATACGGCCGAGCAGGCCGCCAACAGCGTAGCCGGGGTACCGCAGCCCGTGCCGGGCAGCTCGAGTGCCTCGTCTGGTGCGGCATCTGGCTCTGGTTCGGTGCACGAACCCTCTGCCTTGCGCACCGACTCTGCACCTGCCGCAAGCTCAGCCGCGCCTGCCTCCACGCAGCCGTTCTCTGGCCGGGTGCTCAACGCCTACAGTGGTGACGAGCTGGTCTACAGCAAGACGCTGGGCGACTGGCGCACCCACAACGGTGTGGATTACGCCTGTGCCGAGGGCAGTGCGGTGAGTGCCCCCTGCTCCGGCAAGGTGACCGAGACCGGCACCGACGGCCGGTGGAGCAGCGTGGTCACGCTGGAAGATGCCTCCGGCCGCCTGTGGCGGGTGTGCGGGGTGAACAGCCCCGCCGTGAAACCCGGCGACACCGTGACCGCCGGGCAGAAGCTGGGCACCGTGGGCACCATCAGCTGTGAATGCGCCGAGGAAGCGCACATCCATCTGGAAGTGCTGCAGAACGGCCAGTACCTCGACCCGGCAAAAATCTCCTGAACACAAAAAGCAAGGGGAGCCGCCCGGCATGGGCAGCTCCCCTGTTTTGCGTTTTATAAAGTGCGTTCTGTTATCAGGCTCAGTAGCTCTTTACATAAATCTTGACTACGTTATCCGCCCAGTCAAAGAGAATCTCCTGTGCCACGCTGCTGGCGTCATAAGACATATCAGCACATGCTTTTTCCAGACGGGTCAACTGCGACTTCTTGATAATGTTAGTGCCCTTCCAGACATCGACTACTTCCGGGTAGCCAAGGCATCTCTCAACCGTTTCCGTGATTTTATAATAGTAGTCCACTTTCACCTGACCCATGATCTTCTCCACCGGAACGATCACAACGCCGTTGCCGATGGTGACCTTGGCATCCTCCGGGAGCTTGTAGAACATCTTGTCCAGCGCTTTCAGCTCGTCCTTTCTCAGGTTGTTCGCCGTGACGGTGGGGTTCACCACTGCCGCCTCAACAGAGCCGGACAGCACTTCTTCCTCACCCAGACGATAGCTGACCGTCCAGACCGCAGTTTTTACCACCAGCTCCACCACTGCCTTGCGGGTGCCGTTTTCGCGGATGACTTTCACTTTTTCTGCGCGGACCTTGTACTGTTCCTGATATTCTGCGGGAAGCACGATGGTCGCAGTGTCCATGTACTGCTCACCGGTGACCACCTTGCCGGTGCCGCGCAGAGGCAGGGTCTGGCCGTTGTAGACAAAGGTCACTTCAACATCCAGCGTATTGTCACAGCCGGTCAGAATGCCGCTGGCTGCAATGGCCAGTGCGGCAGCACCGGCGCACTTCATAAAATTACGACGAGAAATCTGAGACATTGGTTTTTCCTCCTGATCTTCGTGTAGGCGTGTACGCCTAGGTTTGTATTAGCAAACCAAAGATACCCTACCCGTTCCGCTTTGTCAAGAGGTTCCGCACATGTTAGGAATTGTTAATTTTCAATGTTAACACGTCCAAATTTTTATGGTTTCTCCGAGGTGTCCTTTTCGTCCTTTGCCATCCGCATCAGGCCTGCCACCAGAAATCCCAGATTGGCACCCAGCACAAAGCACACAAGGCCTACCCACACGACCATTCTGATACCCCCTTCTATAATTTTCCACATTTTACCATATTTTCGTTGTCACTTCGCGGCGTTCTGTGTCGAGGACCGGGATCTTCTGGCCGCTTTTTTCTTCTGGACAGCATCTCTTGCAGGGCCTCGCCACAGGGTGCGGCCGCACACCCGGCACACTGCAATGGTATGCCGCTCATCCTCGGGTTTGAACTGCAGCAGATGGCCCAGCGGGGCCAGCCGCTGCCAGCGCACCATGCCGCAGACCGCACAGGTGCTGCGGAGCTCTCCGGGGTCCTCACAGTCCGGTTCCTTCTCCACCTGCCAGTCCGACCAGCGGTGCTGCTCCATCCGGATCCAGTGCAGAACATGGCCGTCCTCGGTGCACTGCACGGTATAAGCATGCTGTTCCGGTGTACACTTTGCCGGGTCCAGGGTCTCGGTCTGTTCCTCCTGCACGCAGGACGCTTCCTCTTCCACCATGGCCGCCTCCTTCCGCCGGGCCGGGTATTCTCTGCTAATTATACCCCCCCCCCGCATATTTTTGTCAAGAGCCAACGTTTTTTCTCCGGCTTGCGCATCCCCGGCCGGACTGCTATACTTTATATGGTAGTAAACCGCAAATAAACCGCCGGGCACCGCCCGCCGGAAAAGGAGTGTTTTGTCATGTCTGTTATGGAGTCTCTGGTCACCCGCCGCACCTACCGCCGCTTTGCGCAGAAGCCCGTGCCGCAGGATGTGGTGGATGACATCGTGGAAGCTGTGCGGCTGTCCTCCTGCGGGGCCAACCGGCAGGCTCTGCGCCTTGTGGTGGTGCAGAGCCCGGAAATGGTGGCCAAAGTGCAGCCGCTGGTCAAGTGGGCGGCCTATCTGCCCCCGGAACAGGGCATGCCCAAGGCCGACGAGACGCCCACCCTGTATGTGGCCGTCCTGCAGGACAGCTCCGCTCCCGGCGACCTTTCCACCGACACCGGCATTGCCCTGGCCAACATGACCCTGGCCGCCTGGGACAAGGAGGTGGGCAGCTGCATCATGGGTGCCATCAACAAGCCCGCCCTCACCGAGCTGCTGGGCATCGAAGAGCCGCTGAAGCTGGCCTGCATGGTGGCCTTTGGCTACCCCATCCACAAGGCACACATCGTGCCCCTGACCGCTGACACCGGGGTAAAATACTACCTGGATGAAAACCGGGACTACTGCGTGCCCAAGCGCAGCAGGGGTGAGATCGCCCGCTGGCTGTAACGCCCCGGTAAAAAAGCCGGATTTTCTTGCATATATTCAGATATTCAATGGTTTTTTGCATATTTTCAGGAAAATAATTTTTATTTTACGAATTATTATGCACAACTATTGACTTTTCATTTTGTTCAAACTATACTAAGTGCATTGACCGGAACATCGATGATTCGCATCCTTCCGGCGGTTGTAAGATTATACAGTGCATAGAGGAGTGTTTGAATATGAAAAAGATCTCTCGTCGCAGCTTCCTGGCTGCTGCCGCCGTTTCCGCTGCTGCCCTGGCCCTGACCGCCTGCGGTGGTGCTTCTTCCAGCGTAGCTTCTTCTGTAGCCAGCAGCGCAGCTGCTTCCAGCTCTGCTTCTGGCAGCCTGGCCACCGTGGTAGCTGGCAAGCTGACCATGGCCACCAACGCCACCTTCCCTCCCTACGAGATGACCACCGACTCCGGTGACATCGCGGGCATCGACATCGACACCGCCAAGGCCATTGCTGAAAAGCTGGGCCTGGAGCTGCAGATCGATGATATGGACTTCGACGCAGCACTGCTGAGCGTGCAGCAGGGCAAGGCCGATATCGTCATGGCTGGCGTTACCGTGACCGACGAGCGCAAGGCTGTGATGGACTTCTCCGACAGCTACGCCACCGGCATCCAGTCCATCATCGTGCCCAATGGCTCCGACATTGCTTCTCCCGATGACCTGGCCGGCAAAAAGATCGGCACCCAGCGTGGCACCACCGGCTACATCTACTGCTCCGACGACTTCGGCGATGACGCCGTGGTGGCCTACGACAGCGGCCTGACCGCCGTGCAGGCCCTGAACAACGGCCAGGTGGACGCTGTGGTCATCGACAACGCCCCTGCCAAGGAATATGTGGCCGCCAACCCCGGCCTGAAGGTGCTGGACACCAGCTACGCCGAGGAGGACTACGCCATCGGCCTGGCCAAGGGCTCTGCCCTGGAGGATGCCATCAACGCTGCTCTGGAGGAGCTGAAGGCTGACGGCACCCTGCAGTCCATCGTGGACAAGTACATCACTGCAGAGTAAGCAGCTGCCACGAACGCAACACCGGGAGGCGGCCCTTTTCAGGGGGCTCCTCCCTTTTTTCGGGGACTTGGGTCCCCATCAACCCACCAACAAGATCCCACAGACAGAAAGCGAGGATGTGAATGGCTGCTCAATACGAACTGCTCAAAGAGCTGCTGAACAGCGGCACGAGCCTGACCTTCGGGCAGGAGGTCTTTTACAAATTTTATCAGGCCTTTCTCCTGAAGGACCGCTGGCTCCAGTACATTGATGGCGTAGGCACCACCCTGCTGGTCACCGCCATTGCATTGGCCCTGGGCGTGGTGCTGGGCAGTGTGGTGGCCATGGTCCGTGTGACCCACGACCAGCAGCGTCCCGGCCACAAGAACCCGGTGCTGGGCTTCTTCAACGCAGTGTGCGAGGTGTACGCCACCATCATCCGTGGCACCCCCATGATGGTGCAGCTGCTGATCATGAGCATGGTCATCTTTTCCAACAGCCGCAACTTTACCATGGTAGGTGCCCTGACCCTGGGCATCAACTCCGGTGCCTATGTGTCCGAGATCATCCGGGGCGGCCTGATGGCCGTGGACCCGGGCCAGATGGAGGCCGGCCGCAGCCTGGGCCTGAACTACATGACCACCATGGTGGTGATCATCATTCCCCAGGCCATCCGTGCGGTGCTGCCTGCCCTGGGCAACGAATTCATCGTTCTGCTGAAGGATACCTCCCTGATCACGGTCATTGGCGGCAAGGAGCTGCTGTACGCCGCACAGGGCATTATGAACCGCACCTACGACGCCATGTTCCCCCTGCTGGGCGTTGCAGCCATCTACCTGGTACTGGTGATGCTGCTTACCTGGCTGCTGGGCAAGTTTGAGAGGAGGCTGGCACAAAGTGACCGCTAACACCCACGAAAAGATCCTGGAAGTCCGTGGTCTGACCAAGACCTACGGCGGCGTGAAGAAAAAGGGCGCAAAGCAGCCCACCCCCACCCTGGACGTGCTCAAGGGCATCGACATCGACATCTACCGCGGCGACGTGGTGTGCCTGATCGGCCCCTCCGGCTGCGGCAAGTCCACCTTTCTGCGGTGCCTGAACCGTTTGGAGATCCCCACCTCCGGCTCCATCAAGTTTGAAGGCGTGGAGGTGGACGATGCCCACATCGACGCTGTGCGCCAGAAGATGGGCATGGTGTTCCAGCACTTTAACCTGTTCCCCCACCTGACGGTGAAAAAGAACCTGGAGTTGGCCCCCAGCCTGCTCAAGCTGAAGGACAAGGAAGCCATTTCCCGGCGCGCCGACGAGCTGCTGGCCCGTGTGGGTCTGGCCGACAAGGCCAACGTCTACCCCAAGAGCCTGTCCGGCGGCCAGCAGCAGCGCATTGCCATTGCCCGCGCTCTGGCTATGGACCCGGATGTCATCCTGTTCGACGAGCCCACCTCCGCCCTCGACCCTGAGATGGTCGGCGAGGTGCTGGAGCTGATGAAGGAGCTGGCCCACACCGGCATCACCATGCTGGTGGTCACCCACGAAATGGGCTTTGCCCGCGAGGTGTCCAACCGCGTGATCTTCATCGACGGCGGCCAGATCCAGGAGGACGAGCCCCCGCAGGAGCTGTTCTCCAACCCCAAGCATCCGCGCCTGAAGGCGTTCCTCTCCAAGATGCTGTAACATCAAAATGCAAGGCGGCCGCTGTAGTTTGCAGCGGCCGCCTTTTTGCTGTGCGGGGGAGAGCTTCCGGAAGGACAAACACAAAAGGGGCTGTTCCCCGCGGGAACAGCCCCTTTGTCATTTACCTTCTATCCAATCTGCCTGTGGAAAATCGCTTATGCCTTGTCGTTTGCGGCATCGTAACCGAACAGGTAGGTGCCGATCATGGAGCCGAAGAATGCAGCGAACATGCCGATGACGAAGTAGATGAAGCCTTCGCCGATGAACAGCGGGAAGCTCAGGATGCCAACGGGGCCGCCTGCCAGTGCAGCAGCGTTGCCGGCACCTGCGATGCCGCCTGCGATACCGCCTGCCACAACTGCGATGTAGAAGGGCTTCTTGTACTTCAGGTTGACGCCGTAGATGGCGGGCTCGGTGATGGAGAAGATGCCAGTGATGGCAGCGGACATTGCAGTCTCCTTCACGTCGGGGTTCTTAGTGCGCAGGGCAACACCCATGGCAGAACCGGCCTGTGCCCAGTTGGAGGGGCCGGTAACGGCGTTGATGGTGTTGCGGCCGTACATGGCCAGATTGACCTGACCCAGAGGAACGATGCCCCAGTGCAGGCCAAAGACGACCAGGATCTGCCATGCAGCACCCAGAACGATGCCGGTGACAACGGGGCTCAGGTTGTACAGAGCGGTGTAGCCGTTGCCGATGGCTGCCTGCAGAGCACTGAAGATAGGTCCGAACACCAGGAAGGAAACCGGCACGGTGATGACCAGCTCAACGAGCGGGGTGACAATGTTGCGGGCTGCGGGGTGGATGTGCTTGGTGCAGAAGTGCTCGATGACACTCATGAACCAGATGATGAAGATGATGGGGATGATGGCGGAGCCATAGCCCTGCTTGGGCATGCTCAGCTGGATGCCCAGGAAGCGCAGGCCCTCTTCGCTCTGGATAGCGGCCTGCAGGTTGGAGCTGACCAGGGCCAGCGCCACGGCCGCAGCGATCATCGGGTTGCACTTGAAGCGCTTTGCGGCGCAGTAGGCCATGTAGACGGGCAGGAAGTTGAACACTGCATTATAGATCTCGTTGATCATAATGTAGGTGCCGCTGCTGCTCTGCAGGATGCCGAACTGGGTGCACAGCATCAGCAGGGCGCGGATCATGCCGGCGCCGATCAGGGCGGGCAGGATCGGGGTGAAGATGTTGGTGACCAGGTCGATCAGGGTGTCGATGAACTTGCCCTTCACCTTCAGGTCATCCTTCTCCACGATGTCCTCGGCCTGACCGGAAATGCCGGTGATCTCCTGCACGACGTCGAACACCTGAGCCACTTCGTTGCCGATGACGACCTGGAACTGGCCGCCTTTTTCCACCACGTTGATGACGCCCTTCACCTTGCACACGGCGTCCTTATTGGCCTTTGCGTTGTCGCGCAGCTTCAGGCGCAGGCGGGTGGCGCAGTGGGTAAAGGATGCGATGTTCTCCTTGCCGCCGACATTCTCAATAATGCCCTGGGCTACCTGTTTGTGATCCATTTTCTCCTCCTTGTCGTTTCCCGGCAGTTCCAGTGTCAGACGTCCGCGGCTGAGCTCCGCCGCCTGTACGCCCTCCACCTGTCGGACTGCCGTGAGGTCCACGGCACTGGCGTCCTTGACCATCAGGTAACGTTTGTTCCCGCTGGATAATACCCGGCTGACATTCTGCTGTCCGCCGATGCAGGAACAGACGCTTTGTAAAATGCTGGTCTCGTCCATTGGCTGTGGCCTCCTTGGGTGTGTATGCGGTCTTTATCTGATTCCCGTGCACAGGGAAACATTCAAAATTTGAAAAAAAGATCCGGAGCACACTTCAACACGGCAAAACTGCAGCAGCCGCTCCGGCTGTCTGCGCCCGCTGTCCTGAAGTCCGCCCCGGATCTCGCGCCCTTATGGGCTAACGCTCCAGTAAAACGAGCTTTGTAAAACAAGGAACTCTTGATCGTTTATTCTTTTTCGCGCTCATATACGCGCTGGATGTGCATGATCAGGTAGACGATCTCGTCATCGCTGCAATCCCAGCCCCAGGTGTCGCGGAAGTAATCCACGACTTTCAGGACACAGGTGTACACATCCGGGTATTCCCGCATCAGGGTATTGCGGACGCTGCGGGGCACATCGTTGGTCTGCACGCCGCTCTGCAGCCGCTGGAACAGATAGCGCAGATGGGTGGCGAACCGGTTGTAGTTGTAATTGTCCTTATCCAGCTTGATGTGCAGGCTCTCTTCCACGATCTTGTTGACGTCGGAAATGATCTGCATGCTCAGCATCAGGCTGTGGATGTCGCCGCTTTCTGCTTCGGCGTTGATGAAATGCATGGCAATGTTGACCGCCTCGTTGGCGGGCAGGTCCAGCCCTGCCTTATCGTGCAGGATCTGCAGCGCGGCATCGGCCATCTCGGTCTCCTTGGGGTACAGGTGGCGGATGTCGTAGGCGATGGGCATGGTCAGGTCCACGCCGCTTTTGAGCCGCTCCACGGCGAACTGGACGTGGTCGGCCAGCGTGAACGGCAGATTGGGGTTCAGCTGATTTCCCAGCTCGATCTCGGCCTGATCGGCGATATCCGCGCAGGCCATCACGATGGGCTGCGAAAGCTCTGCGATCATGCTCAGGTAGCGGGGATCCACATCGTAGAAGGTGCGCTCCACCTTGGAAAGGTCGGTCAGCTCATAGGGTGTGGGCGGGAACCCGATGCCCTTGCCCAGCACCACCACTTCGTGTCCGGATGCGTCGAGCGCCAGAGCAGCGCTTGTATTGATTTTTTTGATGATCTTCATGCTCTGCGCTCCATTCTTCCGCAAAGGTCCGGAGATGAAAAAAGCCCCGGAACTTATACCGCGACAGCACCCACATATAGAATATATGGGTTTCTTACACCCATGCTCTATGTTTGGTCTGCCGCAAGTATCGCTTCCGAGGAATGTCGCCTTGCTCTGTAAAGTAGTATATCAAAGGCGCTGTTCTTTGTCTACTGTCATTCTTCATAAATTATTCACATGTTTTTTGTCAAAAAAGCGGAACGGCAGATTTTTCACAAAATGCCGTTCCGCTGTCTGTTTTCTATGCTTTTTCAAACAAATGCTGCGGTCACAGGGTGCTGCCGCCGGCCGAGCCGTCCTGCCCCTGCTCTGCCGCATACAGCATCATCAGGTGGTTGGCGCTTTCCTCCAGCTGGCTCTTGGCCTGCCGCAGGGCCGCTTCCTCGGTCTCGTTCATCTTCTCGGGCTTGTCCTTGCGCAGGCAGCGGCGCAGGTTGGCCACATCGGTCTTGATGCGGTTCTTTTCGTCGCGGTCCAGCTCCTTTTTGCACTTGGACAAGGCCTCGTCCACCTTGTAGGCCAGCACCTCGGCCTGGTTGTGCAGCTCCAGCCGCTCCTTGCGGCGGCTGTCCTCGGCCTCGTAGGCCGCGGCATCCGCCATAGCGCGCTGGATCTCGTTTTCGGACAGGTTCGTGCTGCCGGTGATGGTGATGTTCTGCTCCCGGCCGGTGCCCAGATCCTTGGCCGACACCTTGACCACGCCGTTGACGTCGATGTCAAAGGTGACCTCGATCTGCGGCTTGGAGGAGAAACCGCCCCGGATGCCGTTGAGCTTGAACTTGCCCAGGCTCTTGTTGTCGCGGGCAAAGTGGCGCTCGCCCTGCAGCACGTTGATCTCCACGCTGGTCTGCATGGGGCGTGCCGTGGTAAAGATCTGGCTCTTGCGGGTGGGGATCATGCTGTTGCGGGTGATCAGCGGGGTGGCCACGCCGCCCAGCGTCTCAATGGACAGGGTCAGCGGGGTGACATCCATCAGCACCAGACCCTGTGCGGCGGCACCGGTAGCACCAGCCAGCTTGCCGCCGCCCTGCAGCAGACCGCCCTGCACGGCGGCACCCATGGCCACGCACTCGTCCGGGTTCAGGCTGTGGCTGGGCTCGCAGCCCAGCAGCTCCCGCACCTGGCGCTCCACGGCGGGCATGCGGGTGCTGCCGCCCACCAGCAGCACCTTGCCCAGCTGGCTGGCGGAGATCCCGGCATCCCGCAGGGCGTTCTGCACCGGGGTCACGGTACGGGCCAGCAGGTCACCGGTCATCATCTCGAACTGCGGGCGGGACAGCGACAGATCCAGATGGTGGGGGCCGTCCTTGCCCACCGCGATGAAGGGCAGGTTCAGCTGCGCGGAGGGTGCACTGGACAGCTCCTTCTTGGCCTTTTCAGCTTCCTCCTTCAGGCGGCCCATCGCAGCCGGATCGCGGGAGAGGTCGACGCGGTCGGACTTCTTGAACTCGGCCACAGCGTACTCCACGATGCGCTCGTCAAAGTCATCGCCGCCCAGATGGGTGTCGCCGCCGGTGGCCAGCACTGTAAAAGTACCGTCCTCGATCTCGATGATGGACACGTCAAAGGTGCCGCCGCCCAGATCGTACACCAGGATCTTCTGGGGTGCTTCGTTGTCCAGGCCGTAGGCCACAGCGGCAGCCGTCGGCTCGTTGATGATACGCAGCACGTTCAGGCCCGCGATGCGTCCGGCGTCCTGGGTGGCCTTGCGCTGGCTGTCGTCGAAGTAGGCGGGCACCGTGATAACGGCCTCGGTCACCGGCTCGCCCAGATAGCTCTCGGCGTCGCGGCGGATCTTGGCCAGGATCATGGCGCTGATCTCCTGCGGGGTCAGGTCCTTGCCGTCGATGTGCACCCGGTAATCGCTGCCCATGTGGCGCTTGATGCTGGTCACGGTGCGGCCGGAGTTGGTGGCGATCTGCCGCTTGGCCGCGCCGCCCACCAGACGCTCGCCGTCTTTGGTAAAGGCCACCACGCTGGGGGTAGTGCGCTCGCCCTCTGCGTTGGTGATGACCACAGGCTTGCCGCCTTCCACCACCGCCACACAGGAATTTGTTGTGCCAAGGTCAATGCCGATCACTTTGCTCATATCGTTTTCCTCTCTTTGCGGCGCATCCCGTCCGCCAAAGCATTTTATTTACCTGATCATCTTACCCGATGCCTGTGACCATTTTTTAGTCCAATTGTAAAGAATCTATGTTGTAGGCCGTATTCCGGGGCTTCGGATCGGCCAGTTCCCGCAGCAGCTGTTCCGCTTCTGCCTGCAATTCGGCCGCATCCGGTTCCTTCTCCCGGGCCAGGATGGCAAAGCCCTGGGCGGCCTCTGCCGCCAGTGCCATGGCCTTTTTGGCCGAGACGTAGCGGGTCTCGGCCTGGGCAAGGCGCAGACAGATGCGCGGGGTATACTCGATGTCCGGCATGCCCTGCGCCGTCTGCCGGGCTTTGCGGTAGTACAGCAGGGCCTTGCCCGCTTCGCCCCGGGCAGCGCAGTCCTCGCCCAGCGACAGCATGGCCAGCACCTCGCCGTGGTCGGCGGCGGTGCGCCACATCCGGCGGGCCTCGGTCTTGTTCTGCATCTCGCCCCGGCCCCGGTACAGGCAGTCGGCCAGCAGCGAGAGACCCATGGCATTGCCCTGCTGGGCGGCTTCGTCGTAGTGGTCGGCCGCCATGCGCCAGTCCCCGGCGCGGGCCGCTTCCCGCCCGGCTTCTACTTCTTCGTCTCCCGGCTCCTCCGGGTTGTGGCCCGCGTGGAGCAGGCCGTTGAGCAGGGCCTCATCCAGTGTGGCCGAGTGGCCCCACGGGTCGATGACCACGCCGTCGATGTCCGGCGCATCCAGCACCAGTTCCATGGCGTCCTGCAGGGTGTAGTCCGCCACGGGGCGGGCCGCCGTGCTGCGGTCCACGCAGGCAGCTGCGCTGGAGGTGAACAGCGGCAGCCAGGTACGGTCCTTGTTTTTCAGGGTCCAGAGCGCAAGCCCTCTGGCCTTTTGCTGCGGGACGGGGTTCTCGGCCCAGGGGGCCGGGGTGGGCGGTGTGCCCGGGGCCGTCTGCAGCGGCACCAGAACATGGGTCTCCAGCTCCAGCGCGTAGTTCAGGGCCCCCATCAGGGCCCAGAAGCTCTCCTCGTTCTGCCCGTGATACAGCCGCTCGATGGCCTGCTCGATCGCCGGGCAGCCGGTGCCGCCGGGGCTGTAGCGCACCGGCGTGCGCGGGTGCCGGCTGCTGCCCACCGGGCGGAAGCGCACCCCGCCGTCTGTTCTTCTTGCCATTGTATGTTCCCTGCTTTCCTTCAGTGTCACTTTCTAGTATAGCAGGATTTTCCATCTTTCTCAACGGAAAACCTGCGCTTTGGCTCTGCATCTATCCCGGCAAACGTATGGTTTTTTTCAGCCGTGTGCGCTATAATAGGTAAAATTCCAGAATACTGGGATCAGAAAAGGAGGAAATAGCCTTGAACAACATGCTTGGCTATCTGAGGAACTACAAGCGCGAGAGCGTGCTTGCCCCTCTGTTCAAGATGCTGGAAGCCACATTTGACCTGTTCGTGCCGCTGGTCATGGCCGATATCGTCAACGTGGGCATTGCCGCCCACGACCTGCACTACATCCTGGTGCGGTGCGGCATCCTGCTTCTGCTGGCCGTCATCGGCCTGACCTGCAGCCTCACGGCGCAGTATTTTTCCGCCAAGGCGGCGGTGGGCTACTCCACCGCCCTGCGGCATGCCCTGTTTGCCCACATCCAGAGCCTGAGCTTTTCGGAGATGGACACCCTGGGCACCAGCACCCTCATCACCCGCATGACCAGCGACATCAACCAGGTGCAGAGCGGCCTGAATCTGTTTTTGCGCCTGTTCCTGCGCAGCCCCTTTGTGGTGATCGGTGCCATGGTCATGGCCTTTACGGTCAACGCGCGGGCCGCCCTGATCTTTGTGGTGGCCATCCCGCTGCTGAGTGTGGTGGTGTTCGGCGTGATGGTGATCACCCGCCCGCTGTACAAGACCGCGCAGGTGCGGCTGGACCGTGTGCTGGGCCTGACCCGCGAGAACCTGACCGGTGTGCGCGTGGTGCGTGCCTTTGACAAGGAGCAGGACGAGATCGACCGCTTCGAGAACGCCAACGACCTGCTGACCAGAATGCAGCTCCATGTGGGCCATCTTTCGGCCCTGATGAGCCCGCTGACCTATGTGATCATCAACATTGCCATCGTGGCACTGCTGTATGTGGGCAGCATGGAGATCAACGTGGGCGGCATGGCCTCCGGCGACGTGATCGCGCTGGTGAACTATATGAACCAGATCCTGATCGAGCTGGTCAAGCTGGCCAACCTGATCGTGCAGGTAAGCAAAGCGCTGGCCTGCGCCGGCCGTGTGCAGGCTGTGCTGGACACCAAGCCCGGCATGGACTTCCCCGCCGAGCTGCGCAGCGAGGTGCCCGCCGACAAGGCCGGTGACGCCGTGCGCTTTGACCATGTGAGCCTGACCTATGCCGGGGCCGGCGCACCCAGCCTGTCCGACATCAGCTTTACCGCCAAGCGCGGCCAGACCATCGGCGTCATCGGCGGCACCGGCAGCGGCAAGTCCAGCCTGGTCAACCTGATCCCCCGCTTTTACGACGCCACCGAGGGCACCGTGGAGATCCTGGGCCGCCCGGCTGCGGACTACCCCCGCGAGGCCCTGCGCGGCAAGGTGAATGTGGTCATGCAGAAGGCCCAGCTGTTCGGCGGCACCATCCGCTCCAACCTGCTGTGGGGCAACAAGAATGCCACCGACGCCGAGCTGTGGGCGGCCCTGGAGACCGCACAGGCGGCAGAATTCGTCCAGGCAAAGCCCCTTGGCCTGGACGAGCCCGTGGAACAGGGCGGCCGGAACCTTTCCGGCGGCCAGAAGCAGCGCCTGACCATTGCCCGTGCACTGGTGGGCAAGCCGGACATTCTGATCCTGGACGACAGCGCCAGCGCCCTGGACTACGCCACCGACGCGGCCCTGCGCAAGGCACTGGCCGCCCTGCCCGGCAGCCTGACCGTGTTCATCGTGAGCCAGCGCGCTGCCAGCCTGCAGCACGCCGACCAGATCCTTGTGCTGGATGACGGCAGGCTGGTGGGCCTTGGCACCCATGACCAGCTGCGCCAGAGCTGCCCGGTGTACGAAGAGATCTATGAGAGCCAGTTCAAGAAAGGGGATGTGCAGAAATGAGCGCGAAAGCCAAAGCAAAACTGACCCCGGAACAGCGCAAGACCACACTGACCCGTGTGCTGCACAAGATCCGCCCCTATTCCCTGTTCGTGGTCTGCAGCCTGATCGTGGCCGCCGTGAGTGTGGCCGCACAGCTGTATATCCCCATCCTGTGCGGTGACGCCATCGACCTGATGCTGGGCAAAGGCAATGTGGACTTTGCCGGTGTAGGCCGCATCATCGTGGAGGTGCTGGTGGTGGCCGTGGTGGCCGCCTTTGCCCAGTGGCTGCTGAGCGTGTGCAACAACCGCATCACCTTTTCGGTGAGCCGGGACCTGCGCAACGAGGCCCTGCGCAAGATCCAGACCCTGCCGCTGTCCTACCTCGACAGCCACCCCTCCGGCGACATCGTGAGCCGCATGGTGGCCGATGTGGACACCTTTGCCGACGGCCTGCTGATGGGCTTCACCCAGCTGTTCAGCGGCGTGCTGACCATTCTGGGCACCCTGCTGTTCATGCTGAGCGAGAATGTGGTCATCACGCTGGTGGTGGTGTGCATCACCCCGCTGAGTCTGCTGGTGGCCAGCTTCCTTGCCAAGCGCAGCTACAAGTATTTTCAGGGCCAGAGCAGCGTGCGCGGCGAGCAGACTGCGCTGGTCAACGAGATGATCGAGGGCCAGAAGGTGGTGCAGGCCTTCGGCCACGAGGCCGAGAGCCTGGACGCCTTTGACGAAGTGAACGGCCGGCTGCAGGACGTGAGCCTGAAAGCGATCTTCTTCTCCAGCATGACCAACCCCGCCACCCGCTTTGTGAATAACATCGTGTACGCCGGTGTGGGCCTGGTGGGTGCCCTGTACGCCGTGCGCGGCGGCATCACCATCGGTCAGCTGAGCGTGTTCCTGAACTACGCCAACCAGTACACCAAGCCCTTCAACGAGATCTCCGGCGTGGTCACTGAGCTGCAGAACGCGCTGGCCTGCGCGGCCCGCGTCTTTGAGCTGCTGGACGCCGACGACCAGATCCCGGAAGCCGAGAACGCCGCTGTGCTGCAGCCGGACGGCCATGTGCAGCTGGAGGATGTGTCCTTCCGCTACCTGCCCGACCGCCCGCTGATCGAGGGCCTGAGCCTGGACGTGAATCCCGGCCAGCGCATCGCCATCGTAGGCCCCACCGGCTGCGGCAAGACCACCCTCA
>ERZ773239.1237-NODE-1237-length-20814-cov-12.133581_pt1 | contig 20814 bp, 20 predicted proteins | sample MGYA00580521_ERZ773239 | MGnify/ENA primary metagenome ERZ773239 (study PRJEB29015, sample SAMEA2737801) | human gut metagenome | biome: human gut; feature: human-associated habitat; material: faeces | place: China | collected 2012 ... | reverse complement strand
ATATAGGCACACAAGGTCAAAGGCGGCACCATGATCCTCCTGGTCGACAAGATCGAAAAAAGCTTCGGCGCACGCGTCCTCTTTAGCGGCGCGTCCTTCCAGATCAACCCCGGCGAGCGCTTCGCGCTCGTGGGCCCCAACGGCGCCGGCAAAACCACCATGCTCAAAATCATCATGGGCATCGACAGTCCTGACTCCGGCCAGGTCCAGTACGCAAAGGACTGCCAGGTGGGCTACCTAGAGCAGGAAACTAATCTGGAACAAAAGGACACCACCATCCTCGCCGAGGTCATGGCCGCCGCCAAGGAAATCCGCCGCATGGGCGAGCGCGCTAACGAGCTGCAGGCCCAAATCACCGAGCTCTCCGAGCAGGGCAAGGACGTCGACGCACTCCTCAACGAGTACGGCCAGGTCCAGGACCGCTTTGAGCACCTGGGCGGCTACGAGCTCGAGAGCAACGCCCGCAAAATCCTGTCCGGCCTGGGCTTTAAGGTCACCGACTTTGAGCGCCCGTGCTCCGAGTTCTCGGGCGGCTGGCAGATGCGCATCGCGCTCGCCAAGCTCTTCCTGCGCCATCCCGACCTGCTGCTTCTGGACGAGCCCACTAACCACCTGGACCTCGAAAGCGTCCAGTGGCTGCGCGGCTTTATAGCCAACTATGACGGCGCCGTCCTCATCGTCAGCCACGACCGCGCCTTCATGGACGCTTGCGTCGACCACGTCGCCGCACTCGAAAATCGTCGCGTGACCACTTACACCGGCAACTACAGCAGCTACCTCAAGCAGCGCGAGGACAACCTTGAGCAGATGCGCGCCAAGCGCGCCGCCCAGGAGCGCGACATCGCCCACATGCAGGTCTTCGTCGACAAGTTCCGCTACAAGCCCACCAAGGCAGCCCAGGCCCAGGAGCGCATCCGCAAGATCGAGCAGATCAAAAAGGAGCTTGTCATCCTACCCGAGGGCCACAAGCACATCGACTTTAAGTTCCCTGACCCACCGCGCTCCGGCGATATGGTCGTGGGCCTGGAGGGCGTCTCCAAGTCCTACGGCAACAAACACATCTACAGCGATATCGACCTCAAGCTCTACCGCGGCGAGCACGTGGCGCTCGTCGGCCCCAACGGGGCCGGCAAGTCCACGCTCATGAAGATCATCGCCGGACTGGAGCCGCCCACCACCGGCACCCGCGACCTGGGCACCAACGTGGGCGTGGCCTATTACGCCCAGCACGCACTCGAGGGCATGACCGAGTCCAACACCGTCCTGCAAGAGATCGACACCGTCACGCCCAAGTGGACCGTGCCACAGCAGCGCAGCCTACTGGGCGCCTTCCTGTTTAGCGACAACGATTCCATCGAGAAGCAGGTTCGCGTCCTCTCCGGCGGCGAAAAAGCGCGTCTGGCCCTGGCCAAGATGCTCGTGGCCCCCGAGGCGCTCCTGTGCCTGGACGAGCCCACCAACCACCTAGACATCGACTCGGTGGACATGCTCGAGAACGCCCTGCAAAACTTCCCTGGCACCATCGTGCTGATCAGCCACGACGAGCACCTGGTGCGCGCCGTTGCCAACCGCGTCATCGACATCCGCGACGGCAAGGTCACGGTCTATGACGGCGACTACGACTACTATCTCTACAAGCGCGAGGACCTCGCAGCCCGCGCCGCCGCCGAGGCGGCGGGGGAGAGTGCACCGGCCGCGACCAAGTCCGCTAAGGTCACCGCGGCCCAGTCCGATGCGCCCGCCGCCCCCAAGCCGGCCGAGGGTAAAAAGACCAAGGAGCAAAAGCGCGCCGAGGCCCAGGCCCGCGCTGCGCTCAACAAAAAGCTCAAGGACGTGCGCAACCAGCTCAAGAAGATCGAGGCCGAGCTCGACAAAAAGCGTGCCCGCTATGACGAGCTTATGGAATTGATGGCAAGCGAAGAGCTTTATGCCGATCAAGACAAGTTCAACGCCGCGCTGGGGGAATATAACGGCCTTAAGCAAGAGCTGCCCAAGCTCGAGGACGAATGGCTGGAGCTTTCCACCCAGATCGAAGAGGAGACCGCGCGTGAACTCTCGTAAGGCCGCTGCCGTGGCGATGAGCATCATCGCCATCGCCTGTCGCATCTGCGGCATCTTTATGAGCGCGATGACCGTGCTGCTGTGTTTTAGCGGCCTCACCGCCAAGCTGCAGATCGTGGGCTTTGTCGTCGAGCTTTCGCGCGCCCTGCCGAGCGCCATCGCCGGCTACGGCGTCATCACGTCGCCCTTTGGCGGTGTGTTCCGCCTGGATTACGCCATCGTCGCCGTGATCCTGTTTGTGATCGACTACCTTCTCACGCGCGCCTCGCGTCGCGTCCGCTAGAGGAGCGCCATGTCCAGCAGCTACCTCATGAACCTGCTCGCCAGCGCCGTCGCCGTCATCGTGGGCATCGTGATCCACGAGAGCGCACACGCCGCAGCGGCCTGGGCGCTCGGCGACAAGACGGCCCGTTCGCGCGGCCGCGTCTCGCTCAACCCGCTCAACCACATCGACCCGTTTGGCACCATCATCCTGCCACTGCTCATGCTTGCCGCCGGCGGCCCGGTGTTCGCCTTCGCCAAGCCCGTGCCCGTCTACCTCAACAACCTCAAGCACCCCAAACGTGACGAGGTCTTGGTGAGCGTGGCCGGCCCCGCGTCGAACATCGCCCTCGCGTGCCTCGCGGCCGCCCTCATGCACGCAACGTACGGCAACCTCTACACCAGCATGTCCTTTGCCCTGGCGTCACAGATCATGAACTTCGGCGCCACGTTTATCGTGGTCAACCTGTTACTCGCGTTCTTCAACCTCATCCCGATCCCGCCGCTCGATGGCTCGTCGATCATCGTGCCATTCCTCAAAGGCAAGGCGCTCAACAACTACTATCACCTGCAGCAATACGCCATGCCCATCCTCATCATTGTGCTGTACCTGCTGCCTATGTGGACCGGCATCGACGTGATCGGCCGCTATTTCGACGTTACCGTGTATCCGCTTGCTGAGCAGCTGCTCAACTTCGCAATCGCCGGCATCTAAGGTAAACTTACAGGTCGACCGTGCAAAACGGTCGTAATATGCACCCAAACCGCGCCGCGAAGGCGCCGTCAAAGGAGGTCGAAGATGTCGTATCGCGTGTCGACGCAGGTCTACAGCGGACCGTTCGACCTGCTGCTGCAGCTGGTAACCCGCCAAAAAGTAGATATCGGCGCCATCTCCATCAGCGAGGTGGCCGAGCAGTACCTTGCCGAGGCCGAGCGCATCGAGGCGCTGGACCTGGACGTGGCGAGCGACTTTTTGTTGGTCGCAGCAACCCTTTTGGACATCAAGGCCGCCTCCTTGGTGCCGCAGGAGGCCCCGCGCAAAGCCGATGACGACGATGACGAGTTCGACGAAGACCTCGAGGAGCTCAGCACGCTCGACGGCGACGCCCTGCGCGAGGTCCTGATCCAGCGCCTGATTGCCTACAAGCAGTTTAAAGGCGCGGCTGCGGCCCTCGGTGCCCGCATGCAGGCCGAAAGCCGCATGCACCCGCGCGTGGCCGGCCCCGACCCCGAGTTCCTGGGGCTCATGCCCGACTACCTGGCCGGCATCACCCTACGCGGTCTGGCCGTCATCTGTGCCGACCTTGACGGCAAGCGACAGACCTTCCTGCTGGAAGCCGAGCACGTGGCACCGCATCGCGTGCCGCTCGACCTGACGGTGGCCTCGGTCGACCGCTTTACCATGGCGCACCAAACCTGCACCTTCCGCGAGCTGCTGGACGGCGACGCCACCACCGAGCAGCTCGTCGTCACCTTCCTGGCTATGCTCGAGCTTGCCAAACGCGGCTCGCTCACGCTGAGCCAGGACGAGATCTTTGGAACCATCTGCATCAACCGAGTCGAGGGCGCCGAGGCATACGTGCCCGGCGAGGGCCCCGAGCTCACCGAATAGGAGCGGCAACCATGTCAACCCTTTCCACGCTGGAGGCTAACAGCCTCAAAGGCGCCCTCGAGGCGCTGCTGCTGGTGTCGAGCGACCCCGTAAGCGCGCCTGCGCTGGCCGGTGCGCTGGATATCGCCCCTGGCGAGTGCGCGTCGCTTTTGGCCGAGCTCAAGGTCGAGTACGAGGAGGCCAACCGCGGCTTTCAGCTGCGCGAGGTCGCCGGCGGCTGGCGCCTGTTCACACATCCCGCCTACCACGATGTGGTCGAGGCCTACGTGCTGAGCTGGGACACGCAAAAACTGTCGCAGGCGGCGCTCGAGACCCTGGCTGTCATCGCCTACCACCAGCCCGTCACACGCGAGGTCGTCAAGGGCATTCGCGGCGTCAACTCCGACGGCGTCATCGCGTCGCTCGTGGACAAGGGCCTGGTGCGCGAGCTCGGCCGCGACCCCGAGCGCGGACAGGCCATCATCTACGGCACGACCAACGCCTTCTTGGAAAAGTTCGGCCTGCGCTCCACCCGCGACCTGCCCGATCTGGAGCAGTTTGCCCCCGACGAGCAATCGCGCCAGTTTATCCGCGAGCGCCTGAGCGGCCGCAGCATTCAGTCCACGCTCGAGGAGCAGGCCGAGGACCTGGACGAAGAGCGCGAACTGCTCGATACCGATGTTGAAGATGTTGAGGCAGTCGAGAACTTGGAATCCCTGGTCGTCGGCGAGACCTCGGAGGATTTACATGACGAGGACTAACGAAGTAGGGGAGACGCGTGCCATGGGCAGCGCAGTGCCCGCCACCGACGCCCAGCCCGTCTATCCGCACACCATGCGCCTGCAGCGCTTTTTGGCGCGCGCGGGCGTGGCGAGCCGCCGCGGCTCGGAGGACCTGATGACCGCCGGCCGCGTGACCGTCAACGGCGAAGTCGCGACCGAGCTGGGCACCAAGGTCGACGTCGACCGCGACCATATCGAGGTCGACGGCATGCCCGTCAAGCTCAACCAGGGCGCCGTATACCTGATGCTCTACAAGCCAACTGGCTACCTCACCACCATGAGTGACCCGCAGGAGCGCCCTTGCGTGGCCGACCTGGTCCCCCGCGACCGCTTTCCGGGACTCTTTCCGGTGGGTCGTCTGGACCGCGACACCACGGGCCTCTTGCTCTTTACCACCGATGGCGACCTGTCACAGGATCTGCTGCACCCGAGCAAACACGTCTACAAGACCTACCAGGCACTCGTTGACGGCCAGCTGTCCGACCGCGATCTAGACCCACTCCGCCGTGGCATTGAGCTCGACGACGGCCTGTGCCAGCCGGCGATCTGCCGCGTCATCAACGCGCGCGAGGCCGTGGCCGTGGCTCCACAAGGCGTCAAGCCCGGCACCACCGCCGTGGAGGTCATCATTCGCGAGGGCCGCAAGAACCAGGTCAAGCGCATGCTGGGCAAGATTCACCATCCGGTAATCCGTCTGCATCGCTGCAACTTTGCCGGCCTTGAGCTCGAGGGCGTGGCCAAGGGCTCGTGGCGCGAGCTCACCGACCGCGAGGTGCAGATCCTCAAAAGCGGCGGCATCCCGCTCAAGCAGGCGAGCGCCAAGCGCAACGGCGGCAAGCCCCAAGACACCCCCGCCAGCCGCACGCGTCACCACGGCAGCCACGGCTCCGCACCCAAGCGCAACACCTACCGCGAGCGTTACACGGGCTAGGCAACCCGCCGCGCCCCAACGCCCGCGAACCATACCAGCACGTCACCCATCGAAAGGAAGCATTGCATGATCGTCGCCATCGACGGCCCCGCCGGTTCCGGCAAGTCCACCATCGCCAAGGAGATTGCCCGTCAGCTTGGCTTTAACAAGCTCGACACGGGCGCCATGTATCGCGCCGTCACCTTCGCCGCGCTCGACCGCGGCATCGACCTGGACGACGAGGCAGCCATCGATGCCCTCGCCGAGCAGATCGAAATCCGCTTTACCAACGGTACCGGCGAGGACACGCGCCTGACCATCGACGGCGCGGACGCATCGGCCGCCATTCGTACCCCGCAGGTTGACGCCAACGTGTCCAAGGTCTCGGCCTACCCGGGCGTGCGCGCCGCTATGCTCATCCATCAGCGCCGTGTCGCAGAGGACCGCGATATCGTGGCCGAGGGTCGCGACATCGGAACCGTCGTGTTCCCTAACGCGCAGGTCAAAATCTTCCTGACTGCCGACCCGCGTGAGCGCGCCCGCCGCCGCGTGCTGCAGCGCCACCAAAACGATGCCCAGCCGCTCACGTCCGCGCAACTCGAGACCGAGGTCGACGAAACCCTCGACGCCCTCAAGCAGCGCGACAAGCTTGACAGCAGTCGCGAGGTCGCCCCGCTCGTGCCCGCCGAGGACGCCGTGCACGTCGACTCCACCGCCCACACCATCGACGAGGTCGTACGCATTATCGAGGGCCTCATCAACCAAAGGAGGTAGCCCATGCGCCTGTTTAAGCAGACGCCCGAGGACTATTACAACGCCCCCTATGACGAGTTTCCGGCGCTCATTCGCGGCACCGTCGTCGTAGTCATGGCCATCCTTTGGGCCTTCTCCAAGCTCATGTGGCGTTGGAAGGTCGAAGATGCCGATCTGTTGTTTGAGCGCCAGGACGGCCGCGGCAGCGTAGTCATCTGCAACCACACCTCGATGGCCGAGCTCTTGGCCGTGGAGACGGCGCTGTTCTTTGGCGGCCGCCGCATTCGCCCCATCTTTAAATCCGAGTTCGCCAAGAGCAAGATTGTGCGCTGGGCCTTTAGCCGCGTTGGCGGCATTCCCGTCGAGCGCGGCACCGCCGACATGAAGTGCCTGCGCGCCGCCCAGCATGCGCTGCAGCGCGGCGAGGACGTCCTGATCTTCCCCGAGGGCACGCGCATTCGCTCGCGCGAGATCAAGCCCGAGGTCCACGGCGGCTTTGCGCTCATCGCCCAGATGGGCAAGGCGCCCGTCAACCCGCTCGCCATCTGCGGCTGGTCCGATATTACGCCTGCGGGCAAAAAGCTCATGCGCCCCAAAAAGTGCTGGATCCGCGCCGGCAAGGCCATCTCGCTATCCGATGCGCCGGCAGAGCTCAAGCGCAAGGAGCGTCTGGCTTGGTTTGAGTCCGAGGCCATGAATCGCGTCTACGCCATGCGCGACGACCTATGCGCCGAGCATCCGGGCAGGTTCTAGCCATGGGCGAGGAAGTCATGAGCTCTGCCGAGGCCGTGCCCGGCAAGGCAGACGACCCCACCATCGAAATCGCCGCCCACGCCGGCACCTGCTACGGCGTGCAGCGCGCGCTCGATATGGCCCTGGCGGCCGCCCCGCAGGTGGGGGAGACCTCTCAGGTCCACACCCTGGGTCCGCTCATCCATAACCCCATCGTGGTGCGCGAGCTTGCCGAGGCAGGCGTCGGTCTGGCCGACACCCTGGACGATGCCGCAACGGGCACCGTGATCATCCGCGCGCACGGCGTGGTGCCGCAGGTGATCGAGGCCGCTCGCAAGCGCGGCCTCGATGTGGTCGATGCCACCTGCCCTTACGTGAAGAAGGTCCACGTGGCCGCCGAGCGCCTGGTACGCGAGGGCTATCGCGTGCTCGTCGTGGGCGAGCCGGGCCATCCCGAGGTGGAGGGCATCCTGGGCCATGCCGGCGATGACGCGCAGGTCGTGAGCTGCGCCGCCGATGCGGACGCGCTGCCGCTCAAGGGCAAGGTGGGCCTAGTTGTCCAGACCACCCAAACCGCGCAGAACCTGTCCGAGGTTGTTGCCGCCATTACCCCGCGCGTGCAGGAGCTGCGTGTGATCAACACGATCTGCGCCGCCACGAGCGAGCGTCAACAGGCAGCAGCCGCACTTGCCAACCGCTGCGACTGCATGGTCGTGGTGGGCGGCAAGAACTCGGGCAACACCCGCCGCCTGGCGCAGATTTGCGCCGAGGCTTGCAAGCACACCCATCACATCGAGGAGACATCCGAGATCGAGGCCGCATGGTTTGTCAACGCACGCCACATCGGCATCACCGCCGGAGCCTCCACCCCGCAAGAACACATCGAGCGCGCCGTCGAGCGCATCAAGGAGCTTTGCCGCTAATCATGGACCAGACCGTACCCGCATACGCCGCCGAGGTGGCCGATTACGGGCGCAGCCGCGACCCCGAGCCGGGTGAGGGCGCGCTCGTAAAGAGCGTGCGTCCCGAATCGCCCGCGTGGGATGTGGGCATCGAGCCGGGTATGCGCGTGCTCACGGTCAACGGCGAGCAGCTGACCGACATGATCGTGTGGCTCTGGGAGGCCGACGACGACACCGTCGACCTCGAGGTTTTCGACCCGCGCGACAACAGCGTCACCCCCGTCGAACTCGATCGCTTCCCGGGAGAGGACTGGGGTCTTGAGTTCGATGGTCCCATCTTCGATGGCATGCGCACCTGTGTGAACGCCTGCGTGTTCTGCTTTATGACCATGCTGCCCAAGGGCGGCCGCTCAACGCTCTATATTCGCGATGACGACTACCGCCTGAGCTTCTTGCAGGGCAACTTTGTCACGCTCACAAACCTCACCGACGAAGATGTTCAAAACGTCATCCAACGCAACATGAGCCCCATGAACGTGTCGGTCCATGCCGTGAGCCCCGACGTCCGCCGCCGCATGATGGGCCGCAACGCCCAGCGCGGCATGGACGTGCTCGAGGCCATCATGGCCGCCGGCATCGAGATTCACGCGCAGATTGTGCTGTGTCCCGGCATGAACGACGGTGAGGAGCTTCAAAAGACTCTGCGCTTTTGTGAGGAGCACGAGCAGATCACGAGCCTGGGCATCGTTCCGCTGGGCTTTACCAAGCACCAGAACCGATTTACCTGGTCATACAGCGACAAACCTGAGCTTGCGCGCGAGACCATTGCCATGATCCGTCCCTACCAGGATCGTGCCTACGAGCGTTTTGGCCGCCACACCTTCCAGATGAGCGATGAGTTCTATCTGGACGCCGGCATCGAGCCTCCCGAGGCGGACTTTTACGACGGCTACCCGCAGTACTACGACGGCATCGGCATGATCCGCTCGTATCTGGATGAGACCGACGACGTGCTTGCCGCCGACGCCGAGCGTCTGGCCCGCGTCCGCGCTGGCATCGCCGAGCGCAACCAACGCCTCCTGTGCCTCTCCGGTGCCAGCGCGCGCGATACGGTGGCACGTTTTGTGGAATCGCCGCACGGCCTTGCCGGCTCCGTCACGGCCATCAAGAACCGCTACTTTGGCGGCAACGTGGACGTGACCGGCCTCATCGTCGCGAGCGATATCCTGGAGCAGCTGCCGCAAGACCTCTCGGGGGTTATGCTCTTTGTGCCTAAGCTCATGTTCAACGCTGACGGCATGACGCTTGACGAGTATCATCGTGACGATTTACTCGCAAGCCTTACCAGTCGCGGCGCCGAGGTTCATGTGGTGTCGACTATGCCGCATGAGCTGCTCGATACCCTGGAGCACATCCTTGGCATAACGCCCGCCAATTCAACTATTCCCGCTGACCCTACCCATTAAAGGAGTGCAGATGAAACCTATCGTCGCCGTCGTCGGACGCCCCAACGTGGGCAAATCCACGCTCGTTAACCGCCTGGCCCAAACCTCGGACGCTATCGTCCATGAGTCCCGCGGCGTCACGCGCGACCGCTCGTACCACACGGCCGATTGGAACGGCCGCGAGTTCACCATCGTCGACACGGGCGGCATCGAGCCGCTCAAGAGCGACGACGTCTTTGCCACGTCCATCCGCGACCAGGCACTCGCCGCCGCCGAGGAAGCCGCCGTCATCCTGTTTGTGGTCGACGGCCGCACCGGCGTCACCGAGGAAGACGAGTCGGTCGCCCGCATGCTCAAGCGCTGCGACAAGCCGGTCTTTCTGCTGGTGAACAAGCTCGACAACCCCGATCGCGAGAACGACAACATCTGGGAGTTCTATTCGCTCGGTATCGGCGAGCCCACGCCGCTCTCGGCCCTGCACGGCCACGGCACGGGCGACCTGCTCGACGACATCGTGGCCCTGCTTCCGGAGGAAGAGGACGAGGTCGCCGATGAGTTCCCCGACGCGCTGAACGTCGCTATCATCGGCCGCCCCAATGCCGGTAAGTCGTCGCTGTTCAACCGCATCCTGGGCGCCGATCGCTCTATCGTGTCCAACATTGCCGGCACGACGCGCGACGCCATCGACACCGTCGTGGAGCGTAACGGCAAGCACTACCGCATGGTCGACACCGCGGGTATTCGCAAGAAGAGCACCGTGTACGAGAACATCGAGTACTACTCGATGGTCCGCGGCCTGCGCGCCATCGATCGCGCCGACGTGGCACTGCTCGTCGTCGACGCCTCCGTGGGCGTTACCGAGCAGGACCAGAAGGTCATGGGCTTGGCCATCGAGCGCGGCTGCGCCATCGTCGTGTTACTCAACAAGTGGGATCTGCTCGATGACGACCGCAAGCGCGAGGCCTGCATGGAGACCGTCGACCGCCGTCTGGGCGTCATGGCTCCCTGGGCCCAGTACCTGCGCATCTCTGCCCTCACTGGCCGCAGCGTCGAGAAGATCTGGGCGATGGTCGACGCCGCCGAGAAGACGCGCTCGCAAAAGATCACCACCTCGCGCCTCAACACCTTCCTCACCGACCTGCGCGAGTTTGGCCACACCGTGGTGGACGGCAAGCGTCGCCTGCGCATGCACTACGTGACTCAGACGGGCATCAACCCGCCGACGTTTACGTTCTTCGTCAACCACAGCGACCTGGTCAACGACACCTACCAGCGCTACGTGGAGAACCGCATGCGCTCGACCTTCGATTTTGCCGGCACGCCCATACGACTCTTCTTTAGGAAGAAGGAGCAAAAGGATGCATAATCCGATTCTTCTGACCGCCATCTGCGCCGTGGTCTCGTTCTTTATCGGAGCGATTCCGTTTGGCCTGATCCTGGGCCGCGTGTTCAACCACACCGACATTCGCAATGCGGGCTCCGGCAACATCGGCACCACCAATGCGCTGCGCGTGGCCGGCCCCAAGGTCGCTGCACTCACGCTGCTGCTCGACTGCCTTAAGGGCGCCATCTGCGTCCTTATCGCCCGTCCGCTCATCGCCGATCTGGGCTATGGTTTTCCGCCGAACATCATGGCGCCTGGAGCCCCCGGCGACTGGATGCTCGGCGCCATCTGCCTGGCAGCCGTGTGGGGCCATATCTTCTCGCCCTACCTCAACTTCCATGGCGGCAAGGGTATCGCCGTTGGTCTGGGCGTGATTCTTGCCTGGTACTGGCCCATTGGCCTGTCACTGCTGGGCATGTTTATCGTGGCCGTCGCCATCACCAAGTATGTGTCGGTGGGCTCGCTCGCTGCTGCCATCGGTCTTCCCATCGCTGCTTGCGCGGTCTTTCCGTACAGCAGCCTGGGCCTCAAATTCTGCATGGCGATGATCGGCATCACCGTGGTGTGGGCCCATCGCTCGAATATCCAAAAGCTCATGGCCGGTAAGGAGTCCAAGCTCTCGTTTACCAAGCGCGTCACCGAGCCCGACGATAAGTAGGAGAGAGTCATGAATGTTGCGCTGATTGGCTCCGGCTCCTGGGGAACCGCCGTCGCCGGCCTTGCTGCCGCGCGAGCCGAGCGCGTGACCATGTGGGCCCACAGCGAGCAGACGGCCGCCGGCATCAATGGTGAGCACCGCAATCCCCGGTATCTGGTCGGATACGAGCTGCCTGATAACGTGGTAGCAACGACCGAGCTCGCCCAGGCGCTCGACGGTGCCGATGCAATCGTCTTTGCCGTGCCCTCCACGCACTTGCGCGACGTGTGCCATCAGGCAGCGCTGTTTATCGATACCGAGACTCCGGTCCTGTGCCTCACCAAGGGCATCGAGCCCGAGTCCGGCCTGCTCATGAGCGAGGTCATTGCCAGCGAGATCGGCAACGAGCGGCGTGTGGCAGCCCTCTCGGGTCCCAACCATGCCGAGGAGATTTGCCGCGGCGGGCTCTCTGCCGCCGTCATTGCCAGCGAAGATCCGCAGATAGGGGAGACCTTTAAGGACCTGCTCCTGTCCACGGCATTCCGCATCTACCTGTCGCAGGACATGACGGGCGTCGAGGTCTGCGGCGCTATGAAAAACGTCATCGCCATCGTGTGCGGCATCTCCGCCGGTTCGGGCGCGGGCGACAACACGCTCGCCCTCATCATGACGCGCGGCCTAGCCGAGATCAGCCGCCTAGTGCACGCCCGCGGCGGCCAGGCCATGACCTGCATGGGGCTTGCCGGCATGGGCGACCTTATCGCCACCTGCACCTCCGAGCATTCGCGCAACCGCACCTTTGGCTACGAGTTCGCTCATGGCGTGTCGCTCGAAGAGTACCAGGCACGCACGCATATGGTGGTCGAGGGTGCCGTCGCGGCCCGCAGCGTCAGCGAGCTCGCCCGTTCACTGGGCGTAGACATTCCGCTCACCTTTGCCGTGGAGCAAACGCTCTACAACGGTGTTACTTTGGATAGGGCGCTCGAGATTCTTACCGATCGCGTACCCTCCCAAGAGTTCTACGGACTCACCGACTAGCGCAGAAAGGCTTCTACCATGGGTTCCATCAAAATCGCTCCGTCCGTCCTCTCAGCCGACATGGCCAACCTCAAGGGCGAGCTCGACAAGATCGCCGGCGCCGACTACGTGCACTTTGACGTTATGGACGGTCATTTTACCGGCAACCTCACCTTTGGCGTCGATATCCTCAAGGCCGTCAAGCGCTCCACCGACGTACCGGTCGACGCGCACCTCATGGTGTCGAACCCCGACGAGACGGTCGATTGGTACGCCGACGCCGGTGCCGATATGATCACCGTGCATTACGAGGCCTCCACGCACCTGCACCGCACGCTTACCCATCTGCAGCAGCGCGGCGTCAAGGCCGGCGTAGTGCTCAACCCCGCTACCCCCGTGTGCGTACTCGAGAGCATCATCGACGTTGTCGACATGGTGCTGCTCATGAGCGTGAACCCCGGCTTTGGCGGCCAGAGCTTTATCCCTGGTACTATTGCCAAACTGCACGAGCTTACGGCCATGTGTGAGCGCCACGGCGTTTCGCCCCTGATCGAGGTCGATGGCGGTATCTCTTCCAAGAACATCGCCGAGGTCGTCAAGGCCGGCGCCAACGTGCTCGTAGCCGGCTCCGCCGTATTTAAGTCCGAAGATCCCGCCGCCGAGGTTGCGCTGCTGCAGAAGCTGGGCAACGAGGCCGCACAGGAGGCATAAACCCTTATGACCGCAGGTCAAAACCGCATACCCGTGAATCTTGACTATGCCGCCTCGACGCCCATGCGCGCCGAGGCGCTCCTTGCGCAGCGCGAGTATGACGACAGCGAGCTTGCCGGCGTCAACCCCAACTCGCTGCACTCGCTCGGCCGCAAGGCCGCCGCACGCCTGGAAGTCGCCCGTCGCGAGATCGCCCGTAGCTTTGGCGTACGCGTTCGCCCGTCCGAGATCATCCTTACCAACGGCGGCACCGAGGCTAACCAGCTGGCGCTGCTCGGTCTTGCCGAGGGCGCTCGTCAGCGCGATCGCAAGCGCGATCGTGTCATCGTTTCGGCCATCGAGCACGATTCGATTCTGGACAACCTGCCGCTGCTGCGTGCCGCCGGCTTTGCCGTCGACCTGGTGAAGCCCTGCCGCATGGGCTACATTAAGCCTGCCACGCTTGTCGAGCTGCTAGGCGACGACGTGGCGCTCGTGAGCATCATGGTTGCCAACAACGAGACCGGCGTGGTGCAGCCCATCCGCGAGCTTGCCGCGGCCACGCATACCGTTGGCGCCCTGTTCCACACCGATGCCATCCAGGGGTATCTGCATATTCCGCTCGATGTCACCGAGCTGGGCGTCGACGCCATGTCCGTCGCAGCCCACAAGATTGGCGGTCCCGTGGCATCTGGCGCACTCTACCTTAAGAGCCGCACGCCGCTGCGCCCGCGCATCTTTGGCGGCGGACAGGAGGCCGGTCGTCGTGCCGGCACGCAAGACCTGCGAACGCAGCTCGCCTTTGCCGCTGCCGCCTCATCTCTGACGCCCCATGTGGCTCAGGAGCGCGCGAAGCTGCAAGCCCTTTCCGACAAGCTCTACGCCACGCTTACGGCTCATCCGCGTATTCATGCCACCATGGGCGACTACGCACAGGCCGATCGCCTGCCGGGCATGGTGTCGATCTACGTTGATGGCATGGACTCCGAGGAGCTCATCGTCAAGCTCGATGCCGCCGGCTTTGAGGTTTCGGCCGGCTCGGCGTGCTCGAGCGGCAGCATGGACCCGAGCCATGTGCTCAGCGCCATGGGCATTGGTCGCGAGCAGGCACTAGGTGCACTGCGCATTTCCTTTGACGACCGCGTGAATCCGGACGATCTGGACGAGTTTGCCCAGACGCTGCTCTCGATCGCAGGTGCCGCATGATCGTCGCCGAGCTCGAGCGCGCGCTACTGGCACGCTATCCCAAGACGGACACCGAGCCCTGGGACCACGTAGGACTCTCCGTTGGCGATCCGGCCGCGGAGATCACCGGCGTTGCCTGCGCACTCGATGCGACTGAGGCTAATGTTCGCCGCGCCCAAGAAGCAAGCGCCAACGTGCTGCTGACGCATCATCCCATATACATCAAGGCACCCGAGGCCTTTTGTCCGGCGGATGCCACACGACCCCAGTGCAGTGCGGCCCTCTACGAGGCTGCCCGCTGCGGGGTGAGCATTATCTCGCTCCACACCAACCTGGACCGCTCGCACGAAGCCCGTGTCTGCCTGAGCAAGCTGCTGGGTGCCGCACCCGTGAGCTCACTGGAGCACGTGGACGACCCCGAGGCCACCGGCCTGGGCGCACTTGCAACGCTCAACGACCCGTGCACGCTGCGCGATCTTGCCACCCGTGCTGCCACGGCCTTTGGCAGCGACCCGCGTGTGTGGGGCAAAGCTGATCGCCCGTGCCGCACCGTCGCCATTTTGGGCGGCTCCCTGGGCGACTTCGGAGAGCTCGCCATCGCCGCGGGCGCAGATGTTGTCGTGACGGGCGAGGCGGGCTACCACGTGGCGCAAGACCTTGCCTTGCGCGGGCTGCCGGTGATCTTGCTCGGCCACGACCGCTCCGAGGAGCCGTTCGTTGATATATTGATGAACTCTGCAGTTGACGCCGGGGCCGACCCCCGTCATGCGATTAAAATACTGAACCCTTGCCAATGGTGGACTGTGACAAAAGGAGAGAACTTATGAGCGCCGGCGCTACGCTACTCAAGCTGCAACAGATCGATTTGGAGCTCGCCCGCAACAAGAGCGAACTTGCCAATATGCCGGAGCTCAAGGAGCTCGCTTCCAAGCGCAAGACCTACGTTAAGCTCAAGGCCGAAATGACCAGGCTCTACGCCCAACGCAAGGACCTGGATATTGAGCTCGACGATCTCAACACCACCGAGATTCAGACCAATAACGCCATCGAGGCCGCCAAGAAGCGCCATGTCGACGGCTCTGACTATCGCGAGGTTCAGGACCTGGAGAACGAGCTCGCCACCCTGGCCAAGCGTCTGGACAAGATTGAGCACACCCGCAAGGACGTCGTTGTCGCCCACAAAGAGGCGCTCGACCGCGAGACCCGCGCGCAGGCAATCATCGCCAAGTTCGAAGAGGGCGTGAAGGCCGATACCAAGGCCGCCCGCGCCAAGGCTGCCGACCTGCAGGCTCAGATCGAAGCCGCCACTAAGGAGCGCACCGCGCTGGCCGCCACGCTGCCGGCCGACGTGCTCACCGACTACGAGCGTCTGCTCAAGCAGTTCCGCGGCTTGGCCGTCGAGACCATCCAGGGCAACATCCCCACGGTCTGCCACACCGCGCTGCAGGCGTCATCCATGAGCGACCTCAACCACGACGGTAGTGAGATTACGCACTGCCCGTACTGCCACCGCCTGCTGGTGCTCCCGAGCAAGGAAGCTTAAACGATGGCGGCACCCAACAATTCAATGCAACTTGAGGGAAAAACGATCCTGCTGGGCATTACCGGCGGGATCGCCGCCTATAAGTCGTGCAATATCGTGCGCCTGCTCCAAAAGCGCGGCGCGCACGTCAAGGTCGTCATGAGCGAGCATGCCACTGAGTTTGTGGGGCCGCTCACCTTCCGCGCACTCACCAATGAGCCCGTTGCCGTGGGCCTATTCGACGACCCCTCCGACCCCATCCACCATATCTCGCTGGCGCAGGAGCCCGACGTGGTGGTCGTGGCGCCCGCGACGGCCAACATCATCGCTAAGATGGCCAACGGCATCGCCGACGACCTCATCTCCACCACGCTGCTTGCCACGCCGCGCCCCATCGTGATCGCACCGGCCATGAACAATGGCATGTGGAAGGCACCGGCCACGCAGGCCAACATGGCCACGCTGCGCGAGCGCGGTGTCAATGTTGTGGGTCCGGGTAGCGGTTACCTTGCCTGCGGCGACGTGGACACGGGACGCATGAGCGAGCCCGAGGACGTCGTCGAGGCTGTCTGTGAGGTGCTCAACCCCGTGCCGCAAGACCTGACGGGCAAGCGCATCGTCATCACCGCCGGACCCACGCACGAGCCGATCGACCCGGTGCGCTTCATTGGCAACCGTTCTTCGGGCAAGATGGGTATCGCCCTGGCGGGGGAGGCCGCACGTCGCGGTGCCGCCGTCACGCTCGTGCTGGGACCGACATCGCTCGATATTCCTCGCGGCGTAAAGTGCGTGCGCGTGCAGACCGCCGCAGAGATGCTGCAGGCGGCGTTAAACGCCTTCCAGACGGCCGACGCTGCCATTTGCGCTGCGGCCGTCGCCGACTACACCCCCGCGGCCCCTGCCAACCACAAGCTCAAAAAGGCCAACGAGCGCCTGGATCGCATCGAACTAGTCGAGACGGTTGATATTTTGGCCGAGCTTTCGTGCCAAAAGGGAGAGCGATGCGTGATCGGATTTGCGGCCGAGACCGATAACGTCGTGGAGTACGCGCAGCGCAAACTTGCCCGCAAGGGTTGCGATGTAATTATCGCCAACGATGTCTCGCGCGCCGATTCAGGCTTTGGAACCGACACTAACAAGGCCTGGATTGTGAGCACAACAGGTACGAAAGAACTTCCCGTTCTAACAAAACCCCAGCTCGCAGATACAATTTTGGACTTGCTTCAAAATTTATAAAAAAGTTCTTGCACAAGTCTAAAGTTTCGGGTTAATATACTCCCTGTTGCGAGCGAGAGCAGAGCAACAAACAAAAGCTTCGGGACGTGGCGCAGCTTGGTAGCGCACTTGACTGGGGGTCAAGGGGTCGCTGGTTCGAATCCAGTCGTCCCGACCAGAAGTTTGCAGGTCAGGCACCTAGTGCCTGACCTTTTTTGTTTTAAGCAATTGCTTAATTTTGATTAAGCAACAGGGTGCCAAAAATCTACCTACGCGATAATCGCCTTTTGCGGCTACTTGCGCGTTTTGCACGCGCTTGAGCCGATTTATTAACGCGATATGAATCTACATACGCGTAGCTGGTATGCAGCCGAGTACAGGCTGTATTTATCGCGGCGATTAACACAGATATAGCGACTATAACGGACAAGCATGTCGCTGTATTTATTCCAGTAGTTCACTTGATCGGTGGACAAGTGGGCTGTTGCAACGAAACGCCAAGCGGGATGGGCTCTATACGAGGACGCCGCAGGGTAATGGCGGGGGAGTGCGGCGGGCGCTCTGAGAGCCGCTGTGTGACCCCATGTCTCTTTAACTCGATAATTTGTGTTTCAAGCCACGAATCGGTCGAGAAATTGCCAAAAGAAAGGCCCATGCAGGATTGCACGGGCCTTACATCAGATCAAATTTGAGCTAGAAGCACCAAATGGGGCAGACGCAACACCATCTCGTCGCGGCCTCGGCGAGCGACATATCGCAGTCGAGGTAGACATCGAGGAAATCGTCAGATCCCGCACAGGGGGACCGCGATGGTGACCACCGCGCCGCCCGAGGGGCTGTTGGCGAGCGAGACGGAGCCCCCGTGGGCGCTCGCGGCCTCGGAGGCGACGTGGAGGCCGAGCCCGTAGTGGCGGCCTCCGTCGCGCGAGGAGCGGGACGAGTCGTCTGTGAAGAGGCGCTCGCAGCCGCGTTCGAGGGCGGCGGGAGAAAAGCCCGGTCCGTCGTCGGCCACCTCGATGACGAGGTGTCCGCCCGCGACGTCGCAGGAGACCGCCACGCGCGAGCGCGCGTGCTCGGCGGCGTTGGCCACGAGGTTCGCGGCGGCTCGCGCCAGGGCGGTTCGGTCGAGTAGGGCCTCGGGCGCGCCCGCGACAGCGGGGCCCGTGGCCGCGTTGAGCGTCACGCCTCGCGCCCGGGCGATCTGAGCGGCCTCGGCGAGGACCTGTTCGCAGAGCTCGGCCGGCCGCATGGGGGCCCTCTCCGCCCCGCCGGACCCGCGCGAGGCCTCGATGAGCAGGCGCACGTAGTCGTCGAGCCTTTCGACACTGCCGGCTATGTCGCGCGCGGCGGCCGCGAGGTCGGCGTCTTTCTCGTCTTCCAGCTCCTCCGCCACGAAGTCGGCGTTGGCGCGCAGCACAGTAAGCGGCGTCTTGAGGTCGTGGGCGATCGACGTCATCTGCTCGCGCTGCCCCCGCTCCGCGGCCCAGCGGGCCTCGAGCGACTCGGCGAGGGAGGCCCGCATGGCGTCCATCGCGGCGAGGACGTCGTTCACCTCGCGCACGTTGGTGCTGCCGACCGCGAAGTCGAGCTCCCCCGCGCCGACGCGCCCCGCCGCCTCCGCGAGCGGCGCCATCTTGCGCGAGATCACGCGGCTCGCACGGCGCGCCACGAGCGCGAGCGCGAGCGCGCTTCCCACAGCGGCGCCGACGAGCATGAGGTTCTGCGGGTTGGGAAGCAGGCTGGCGAGATCGCGCGAGACCCACTGCGGCAGGTACTCGCTGACGAGTGCGCAGGCCCCGCCGCCCTTGAGCGGGAACGCAGCGTAGGTGAGGCCCGAGCCCCCGCCCTCGATCTCCACTGTGCCCGGATCCGCGGCGAGTGCCGTACTGGCCATTTCCGTCGCATCCTCGAGCCGCGTGCCCTCGAGGTCTGTCATCAGCACGTATCCGTCCTTGTTCAGGATGAGGTAGCGGTAGGCCGTCGGCACGTCCTGCTGCCCGCAGACGCCGTCGCGTGCCAGGCCCTCCGCGACCTCGCGCGCATTGGCCGGCCCCCAGCTTGCCTCGTAGACGAAGCCCGCGTTGATCGCCACGGAGAGCACCATGAGCGAGGCGAGCCACGCCGTGGCGACCGCCGCGAACGCGTAGGCGAAGTAGCGCGCGATGACGAAGGAGAGCGGCATGCCCCCGCGACCTCGCGCCCCGATCCTCAGAGCTGCCACTTGTACCCCATCCCCCAGACGGTCGCGATCGGATCGGCGCCGGCCTCGGAGAGCTTCCTCCGGGCGCGGCTGACCTGCATGGATATGGCCGCGTCGTCGGCGTCGCTCTCCCAGCCGAGCACCGCCTCGCGTATCTGCGCGCGGCTCATGACCTGCCCGGGGTGGCGCGCGAGGTACTCGCAGATGGCGTACTCGGTGGGCGTGAGCGGCACGGTCTCGCCGCCCACGGCGAGGTCGCGCGCCCCGAGGTCGATCCGCACCTCCCCGAAGGAGAGAGCGTGCGAGCGCGGCCGGCGCTCACGGCGTAGATGGGCCGCGACCTTGGCGCGCAGTTCCGCGGCACCGAAGGGCTTGCGGACGTAGTCGTCGGCGCCCAGGCCGTAGCCGGCCACGGCATCCTCCTCGGCCACGCGCGCGGTCAGGAAGACGATGGGCCCGTCGAAGTCCGGGCGGATCTGCCGCACGAGCTCGAAGCCGTCGAGCCCCGGCATCATGACGTCGCAGAGCACGAGGTCGAAGCGCGAGAGGTCCATCCCCGGGACCGCCGTCGGGTCCGCTGCCTTGACGACCTCATGGCCGTCGCGGCCGAGGACGCGCGCGAGCGCGTCGAGGATAGCCCGTTCATCATCCACTGCCAGTATCCTCGCCATGTTCGACCTCCTGAAACTCTCGTCGGAATTGTACTAGCGCCGCACTCAGCGGTCCAGAGCCCTGCGCGCAGCTGCGGGCGCCTCAGCCGCTTCGCACGCGCGGTAGCGCACGCCCGAGCCGCCGCGCGCCTCGATCCCGAGCCAGCCCTCGCCGTCCGACTCCCGCCCGAAGAAGATGAGCTGGAGCTCTCGGACATTGCCCCTGTCGTCCGCAGCGTCCACCAGGTAGACATAGTTTGTCCCCGCCCCGGTGGCGTCGGCGTAGGAGCTCGCGTGGCTACCGGGCTCGAGCGCGGGCGCCCACATAGCGATCTCAGGGTTGGGCAGCACGCGGTCGGCAATCGAGCGCAGTGCCGACCCCCAGCCGGCGTCGAGCAGGGCATCCCGGCCAGGACGAGCGCTGCGGAGAGGAGGACGAGCATGGAGGCGAGCGGCCTCCTACGCATCTGCCCTCCCGTCCTCGAAGCGACAGAACCAGGCGAGAAGGACGGCGTCGGCTGCCAGGGTGAGCACGAGGCCAGCGAGCGCAGTCGTGAGGAGTGGGCCCGCCGCGCGTGCGGCGTCGATGAAGGCCTCCACCCCGAGCGACCCCAGGCGCGCGGGCCAGGCGAGCGGCACCCAGCTCAGGGGCGTCGCCAGGGCACCGGTGAGCTCGCCGGTCATGAGACCGTGCGCAAGTCCGCCCACTGAGAAGAACGCGAGGAGCATCCCCGCCGCGCCGGCGCCGATGGTGGCGTTGCGGCCGAGGCGCAGGGCCACGCCGAGCCCCAGCGCGTAGAGGGGCAGGCTGCCCAGCACGATGCCCGCCCAGGCGGCCGCAAGCGGAGCGGGCCCGAGCGGCAGGCGCCCGGCGACG
>ERZ773239.1207-NODE-1207-length-21273-cov-2.804788_pt1 | contig 21273 bp, 23 predicted proteins | sample MGYA00580521_ERZ773239 | MGnify/ENA primary metagenome ERZ773239 (study PRJEB29015, sample SAMEA2737801) | human gut metagenome | biome: human gut; feature: human-associated habitat; material: faeces | place: China | collected 2012 ... | reverse complement strand
CTAATTCCGCTTGATTACTACAACACAATCCTTATCCCATTTATTAATAGTCTTAGATAAAAATACGGCTGTCTTTCAGCCGTATTTTTTTATGACATTGCGTCTAATCTTTTTGTCAGAATATTAATTTGATTTTGTAATTCTTCAATATCTTTTTTAGTCGTGACAGGCTTTCCATTGACGCAAAACTCGCCGTCCTCGACATTTATACCCTTGAAATCCTCATTATTTGCCACATACGGTACCAAACGTGCATACGGTGTTGAATAATTGCCGTCCTTATTCGGTTGGTAACTGTCGCCGTAAAATTCAATACCTTTTGTATTGTTGCCTGCCATACCGACACGCAACATACCCTGTATCAGACAGTCTTTCATTGTCTGAATACTTCCGGCAATAATAACTTCTCCGCTTGCGTCCATATATATAGCCGGTTCCTTGTCATTTCCGTATATTGCAAATGCGTATGTATCGCCATAATCACCTAATTTTATTTTTAATTTTTTGCCATCATCATTGTAGATATTTAGTGTAAACTTACCGCCGACATTTCCTAACTGCAAACGTTTATTACCGTCTTTGTTGTATATCGTCAACAAATCGCCGACAATCTTCAACAGCTCGTTGTCGCTCTGCACTTCGTTTCTGTCGGTGTTGACCGTTCCTTGCACTTTGCGAATGTTTACGCTGTTATTCGCCGTCTGCCACTTTGCAAATTTCTTTGCTTTTTCTGACGTCTGCCATAGTTCGATAAAAAAATCGCGTCTGATATGCCCGATTGATATATTGCTCTCTTTCGGCTCCAACGGATATGCCTGATATTCAATTACCCTCTGCACATATTCCGTACCGTCTATGTCAAATACGTGTACTGTATCGCCTATTTCCAACTTTTCCGCCGCACCGTATTCGGCTAATTTGGATAGGTCAATCAATTTACCGCTGATTGTCAACTGTGGCACGTCAATTCTATCCTCGTTATCCTCATCAAATTCCCACTTTGCATTGCGGTACAGTTTGTCCGCTGACGTATAATCACTATAGTCCTTGTACCCCTCTTGCACACCGTATTTTTCAATGTTTGGACTGTCTATATATGCTTTGCCGCCGTTTACACTGCTGACCGTTAAATCATCACTTCCGAACGCCCATAAACGCGTTATCATATCGCTTACGTTGCGTTCTATTGATATGCTTTGCATATTCTTTTCTAAACGCAGTCTGACGCCGTTATCTGTGCCGATACGTTCAACAATGGCAATGTTACATACAATGTTGTTATTACTGTCGATAGTTGTTTCGTGGAATATCTCGCCACGCCCCAAATTTTCTATTATCGTTTTTATAACGTCCCACAAATTTGTTTTGTCGGTTGCAAAAAAATCAATCAGCAGTTCATCATCTGCAACCCACTTCATTCCTTTTTCGGTCAACTCGGCATTTGTCATAATGTGAAAAATACACTTTTCTTTGACCGTCTTTTTAAAATCTGATATAATATCAATCGCTTGTTTTAGAACATATCTTGAACTTTTACCGATATGGTCGCCGATTGTCGGTATAAACGCTTTCTGCGCCTCATACACAAAATGCGGTGTACCGTAAACGTGCAGTGAATCCGCACCGTTCATATTTCGCGTTGTTCGGCTGATTTCGTATATATGACCGTTTACACTAACCAACATATTTTGACTGATTAGACGTGCCTTTTCGTCGTATGGATAGTCAAATTCAATACTTCCCGTATCGTTCAATATCCTTGTTTCTTTGACGTTATATGCGTTGTTCAGTACCTCACCTGTTTCAAAACTGTCTGTATATCTGTCGTGCAATCGCATAAATGTTATTTGTCCCATTTGTATATATCCTCCGTTTCTGTATTCCACACATACTGTGGATAAAATGAAAATTCGACCGTCGCCGTCGTGGATAAATTTATTGTATTCGCCCCTGTTTCCAGTTCAAAAAAACTACCTTTGATTTTTTTCATAATACTGTTGCCGTTTACGTCTGTTACCGACTGTTTGTCGCAGTCAATAACGCAGTTTTCCGACACCGTAATACTGATACCGTTACAAGTTATCGTTGTAGGTTTTGTGACGTTTGTAACACGCAAAACAGGTCTGACAGGGCGGTCGCCTGTGTTATGTATTGTACTGTCGCCTGCCGTTGTAATCGTGTAATATTCATTCGGTCCGATTGGTATTTCATCATCTAATTTGATGTTTTGGCTATCCAATATCGGACCGTCAAAAATATCAAATACCAACGCCGCCCACGTCTGCACCTTGAACGACACCGAAATGACCGCTTTGTGGCCGTAGTTTTCGGGTTTGTAGTCAATCGTTTCAATAACTGTTGCGTTCCATTTGACATTCGGTGTGTCGTCAAATATCAACTCGCCACGTCCCATTAACCACGTTGTGATTTTTGTGATTTTGCTGTTCAGTTCAGACATATCCGCCGCCGATATTTGCAAATTCATTTTAAATACGCGGTTTTTATAAAATTCACGGTTGTACGCATTTGCCGTTGAAAAATCATATTCACCGTCTATATACGGACTGTCATATGTCTGTATTTTCATTTCCGGTTTAATCGGACGTGACTGCGTTTGTACAGTCACGCCGAAATCGTTTGAATGTTTGTTTTTAAAATAAAATCCGTTTCGCATTTTCTACCTCCGCACGTTATACATAGCTACCCAAAACGGCGCTGTCAGTCGTATTGATTGTGATTTTACTGTTGTTGTTATAATTCTGCTGTTCAATCTTAATGCCCTTAATTGCGTCTATAATCTCACTTAACGTCTTGGTTATCTTGTCATTGCCGCCGCTGACTTCCTGTGTTATATCCGCCACAATGCCTGTCACGTCTATACTGTCAATGTTAGTTGCAATCGACTTGATGAAATCAGTCTTGCTGTTTTCCAACGCGTCATACTCTGCCTCTAATTTTTCAATAGTGGCATTGTTTTTGACTTGCAACTGATACAATTCCTCGTCACGTTGCAGTTGTTTCATCTGCTCTTGCAGTTCTTTATACTTTTGCTGTCCTCTGTCTGTTACTGCATTTGCGTAAATATCCAACTGTGCCTGTGTTTCGGACATATCAGCCTTGCGGTCCTCTACCGTCCAACTGTCCTGTAGGGCCTGTTCCTGTGCAGAAAATTCATCACGTAATTTGTTGATGTAGTCCTGCTGTTGCTGTAGCATATCGTCAAACGATTCGCCCGCTTGGTCGAACATATCGTGATTTAGTTCGGTCATATTCTCGTTGTATTCTTTGCGACTGATTAACCCCAAATCATAGTATTCCTGTGTATACTGCTGAATACGTTTTAAACCGGCAATATATTCTTCATCGGTCATACCGTAATATTTACGTTGTTCGTCTAACCAGTTCTTTGACTGCTCCACACGCTCCGAATACATATCCGAACCTAATTCACTTTGATACTTGTCGAACTCGTCCTGTGTCAGCTCGCCGTTCGCCAATTCCTCACGGTGCCTGTCCATAACGCGGTTGTACGCGTCAAGCGGACTGTCGCCGTTATCTTGCCAGTCGTTAAAATATGTATGTTCACTGATGTAGTTTTTTGATATGTCGTACTCTTTCTCAATTTGTTCTTTACGCTTGTCCAAATACTCCTCATTCAGCTTGTTTTTTGCCTCTACATATTCTTTGTGACTGATTATACCCTGTGCGTACATTTGTTCGGTGTACGTCTGTATTCTGCCGATACCTGCTATATAATCGGCGGCACTCATACCGTTGTATTTTTCTTGGTGTTCCAACCAATCACGACTGTATTCGGTCATATTGTCGTATAACGTTGAACCTATACTTGACATTTCTGTCGTATAGTCCTCCCACGTCATACGTCCTGCCTCGACTTCCGCCATATTGCGGTCACGAATACGGGTAAATGCGTCAATAGGATTGTCGCCGTTGTCGTCCCAGTCATTCAGTGCCGCACGTTCTTCAATGTACGACTTTGACAGATTGTTTAACTCCTGCGTGCGTTTCTGTGTCAGACTGAATATTTGTTCCTCAATATCGGCAATATCCTTGTCGTTCGATTTGAATTTCTCTTGAAATTCTAACCACTTTTCTAATTCTTGTGCAGTCGTTACTGCGTGCGTTTTTGTGTAATGCGTCCAATCGTCCTTGGCTGATGTAAACGCGTCCGAATTGTCTTTTCCTGTTGCGTAATGCGGTATACCCATACCCGACATTATCGCTTTGGTTTGTGACGCTGTGTACACCTTTGCGCCCTTTGACAACGGCAATACTACGTCCTTGCCCTGTGGTATAAATGCACGTCCTTTATCAACGATTAATTCTCGCGGGTCAGATATACCCTTTTCGTCATTAACCATTGCCAAACCGCCCTCAAAATTTTGTGTACCTTTGGCTTTTTTTACGAACATTCCCGTACTGCCAAACTTTGCCGCCGGAGCACTTTTATCGCTTAGTCCCTCTATAGACGAACCCTCAACAGAAACAGTATAATGGACTGTCGCAAATTTGTCTTCGGGTTGATAGCCGTCAGGTTCTGCACTGTCTTTTGTAAATGTAACATTGCCCTCTTTGGGTGGTGCCGTATAGTTGTCGGGTTCTGTGCTGTCGTTAGTCCATATAACTTTACCCGTTGCAGTGATTTCACCCAACTTATTACCATTCAAATCGTTAATATCAAAACCGCCTGTATCGACATTAAATTTAATCTGAACTTCGTCATTTTTGACAAGTTCTTTTAATTTTTCATCAGCTGTGTCCAATACAGAAATATCGCCCTCTGCACTGACTTGTAATTGTACATTGCCTGCGTTATTTATTTCCTCGACAGCATTTTTTGCGTTCTCGATTGCAGACACATCACCGCTTGCGTCAATTTCAATATGTTTATCCTCAGGCAATAATCCCAAACTGTGCGCCAATGCGTCAACTTGCTCTGTGCTTAGTCCCAAATCGCCACCTAAACTTGATAGGTCTTTCACTAAACCACTTACATCACCCGACGCTACAGCCTGTTGAATATCAGAAAAACCGTTTTTCATTAATGCGGCTTTCGTGACTATTTCCTCTGACGTTAGTCCGATTTCTTTACCTTGTTTGACAAAATCATTTACAACAGCGTCTAATGCGTTATTATTAATTGCACCTTGTAGGTCTTGAAAACCGTTTTTAAACAGTGCGATTTGTGCGGCAATGTCTTGATTTTCAAATCCCAAATCGGTCATAGTTGATTTGATTTGTTTACATACATTATCAACTGCAATACCGCCACTTTCAAAGACTTCTTGCATATTCTTGAAACCGTTTAAGTTCATAGATTCCGATGTAACCACTTCCGCTACAGCTTGTAGTGATTCACGACCGTTATTTGCACGTTCGTCCATCTTTTCAATGCTTGTACTGATTTCGTTATATGCAGCTTTTATATTGTCAACCTGCTTTTGAACGTCTTTCATTTCTCCGAATGAAAACTTCTGACCTTGCATTTTTTCATATGCCTTTGAAAATTCACTGTCGGTCATTTCATTTACAAACGCATCTCTCGCTTGTATGGCTTTTTGGCGTCTTTCTTTGTCACCGCTTGCATACGCCGCAGTCATTTCTTCTTGCAGTTGTTGGTATTTTTCTTTAACATCAGTTGCTTGTTGCAACCATTGACTCATTTCTTCTTTTTGATTTTTGTAGTCCATACCGTAGGAACTACCTTTTTGAAGTGCGTCGTATCCCTCTGATACTGCCTTTTGTGCCTTTTTGCCTGATGTTAAATCCAATGCGTCTTTAATTTCGTTCGCACTGTCTTTGGCGTTTGAAACCGCCATTGCAAGTGCGGTGTCAAATTCGCCCGTATCAATCATTAATTTTATGGTATCATCATTTGTGGTTTCCTTGATTTCCTGCATAATGTCGTTTATGCGGTTTTTAGCGCTTTCGTGTTCTTCGGGATTTAATGTACCGCTGTTGATTGATTCGTTTAGTTTTTCGTATTCACTTCGCAGATTTTCCAAATGCGAAACTTGGTTGTCTGCGTCTTGCCACTGAGAATATAATTCCTTGTAGCTTTGACCCAATTTTGCGTTGTTTTCAATAGCCTCTGTAACATGGTCGGCAACAACCTTATACCCTGCAACAACCGCCGCAGGCGCTAATACTGCACCGAATATCGGTGCTAATGCAGAAAATGAACTGCCTAACCCCGCAGTCGATACTTTTATCGCTGACGTTGCGTCTGCTATAATAGGCAATTTATCGCTGATTACTCCTAATCCCTCAACAAAATCGCCTGCACCCTTAATCACTCCGACACCGACTTTTGACAATGCACCTAAAGCAATGACCGTAGCACCGGTATTAACAACAGCACGTTTTTGCTCGTCGTCCATTTGCGACAATCCTTTTGCAAAATCAGCTACTGTGGTGCTTGCATCTTTTATTGACGGCAACATTGTTTCGCCGATACTTCTTGCCGCCTCAACAATATTGTTTTTGGTAACTGACAACTGTGACGCAGTTGTTTCATTCTTTGCGTTAAACTCGTTCTGCAATGCAATGTTTTCGTTCCATGCTGTATTTGAACGTGTTACCGCCTCGGTGATACCTGCCTCACTGTTTGCCAAACGTAACAAAGAATCACGCAAACGCACTTCGGTAAATCCCATATCCTGCAACATACTGATTGCGTTTTCACCTGCACCGTCGGCATTTTGTAGACCTTTGATAAATGTGTCTATCGCCTCGGCAGGAGATGAATCAAACAAATTCTTAAATTCTTCTGTTGTCTTTCCTGTGATTTTAGCGAAATTCTCTAATTGTACGCCTGACGAAATCATTGAATTTAGTTCGGTGCTTGTGTAGCCTAAACCATCAGCCAATGACTTGAAGTCTTTGCTGTTGTTTGCGGATAGTAGTTGCAAATCTCTTAATGACATTCCTGTTTTGTTCATAACGTCATTAACCTGCGTATAACCGTTTGTAGTTGCCATTTGCATAGCAATCATAGCCTTACTGAACGCACTACCACCCATTTCAGCCTCTATACCAACACTTGACAATGCGGTTGCTATACCTAATATGTCGGCTTGACTTAATCCGATTTGTGTACCTGCACCAGCTAAACGCATAGACATATTAGCTATATCCGATTCTGTTGTAGCGAAATTGTTACCCAAATCAACTATTGAACTTCCCAAACGGTCAAAATTTTCTTGGTCCATTTTTGTAACGTTTGCGAACTTTGCAAGTGTTGCCGCACCCTCTTCGCCGTACAGATTTGTAGCAGTGCCGAGCATTGCCATTGTTTCAGTAAATTTAGATATGTTTTCAGTTTTTATACCCAACTGACCGCCTGCCGCCGCAAGTTCGGTTAATTCTGCCGTTGTTTCAGGAATGGCAGAATGTCCGTTTATTCCGACAGTCGTCATATCTATAATTTCTTGCCTAATCTTTTCAATCTGTTCAGGTGTACCGTCAACAGTTTTCTTTACATTTGCGAAATTGTTCTCAAAATCTATCGCAAACTTGGCACTCGCAACACCGCCAGCGGCAAGTGCAGTCGCCGCATACTGTAACGGTTTAGTTACAGTATCTATACCCTCACCGACTTCTTTCCACCGCTTACCTGTATTCTGTAGGTTCTGCGCCTCATCTGCACGTTCAGCGGCTTTTAAGCCTTTCTCATATTCCTCGTATTGCTCTGTTGCTTTTTTGACGGTTGCTTGTGCGTCGGTATATGCCTTTTTACTTCCCGACAATGCCGCCTCTTGCGTACGAATAGAATCGGATATACTTTGACTTTGCTTTGTGTATGCCTCAATCTCGGTATTTACCCAATTCAATGCCTTTTGATTGTCTTTGTATGCAACACTGTTTTTGTCAAGACTTTTGTTCGCCTCTGTAAGCAACCGTTTTTCATTTGAACGCAAAGAAATTTGTTTATCTAATTCCGTTTTCTGTGCTTTCAGTGCCGTAACATTTTTATTTACAGACTTGACGTTATCCTCATACGCTTTTTTTGTATTCGTCAATGCCGTACGGCTTGTTTGCAAGGTGGTTTGTGCGTCTTGCATTTGCTTTTTATATGCCGTAAGACCTTTTGTACTTGTATTATTATTTTTGCTTTGCGTCTGCTCCAATTTTGACAATTCATTTTCAACACTGCTTATTGTCGCCTCTAAGTCGGACGCATCACCTCTTATTCTTACTACTAATTCTGCCGCGTCAGCCACTACAAATCACCTCACTACATTCCATAAAACATTTTTAAATACGGGTCATTTCCCGTATATTCTTCTTCCTCGTCCTCAATTATAACTGCAAGTAATAATCTTGGGTCTTGTTTTGCCAAATCATTCGGCAATATACCGTGATATTTCAGCATTGTCCCATATAAATCGCTTAATCTTCCTTTTCGGTTGCCTGCTCCGGCAGGCTTTCCTCGTTTTTTCCCGTAAAATCGTCCATAAACCACTTCATAACTTCACGACACATTCTCATTTTTGCTGAAACAGCCGTGTCCAAAATATCTTGTGTCGCCTCTGTACCCTCAAACAGATAGTCAACGGCATCTGCACATACCGACGTAGCCGTTACTTTTTCACCCTCTGCAACGTCCATATATTCTTTTTCAACCAACGTTGCCGCACCGAAACACCACGGTTTTGATACATACTTCTTTTTATTGTGTACAAATGTTAATACTCTTTGCATTGTTACTCGCTCCTCTCTATACGAAAAAAGCACGCCTTTCGGCGTGCCTTGTCTTAAAGTGCTTTCTTCACAGGATACCAATTCATATCGGTAAACCACTTTTCTTCAAGTTCCTCTACTGTTACACCCTCCGGCAAATCGCACTCATCAATAACATCATAGTATACATTGTTATAATCAGGCTTAACAGCTGTAAATGTTGCTTTTGCCGTCTGTCTTTCAGGCGCACCGCTTGACGGAGCTGTCTTTGCTCCAACGTGGGAACCAAAACTGTATGAGCCTTTTCTATATCTGATATATCTGAATCCCGACTTGTTTGGGTCTTTTATTTTTACTTTCCACGCTACACCGAAATATACTGTCTTACCATTATCAGTGAAACTTAATACGCCGTTTTTCAATTCCAATCCGCGCCACATTGCGTCGACTTCAGGCGGAATATCGGCGTTTGTCAATTCGTGTCCCAACTTTTCAACATAGCTTACTACATCATACGCCCCATTGTCTGCGTCAAAAACATCACTACCGCCTGCGTCTGTCGGAGCTATTTCAACGGTACCTCTTAGGTGACACGGCTCTTTATATGTAATACCCTCTGCCGTATCCGATTCAACTTCAAAAAATGTGTAGCGTTCTACACCCGTTATAACCTTACCTCTTACTTCTTTTCCTGTTGCCATAAATCAATCATTCCTTTCTACTACTTTCGTAAATCTCATTGTCCTATGTTTTATACTCTTGTCGTCGGGATTGGGTACGTCCATTGTCATTTCGTGATAATATTCATTATCCGTAAGCAATTTATATACTTTCTCCGACAATTCAAAACACGTTTGCGGATAGTCGGCGTAAATATCAATCTGAACAGTCGTATCATTCGTAACGACCGTATTGTCATATGACATTGACCCCGTATCTGTCAACGTGTAATATGCTATTGCGGGCAATTTATTAAAATTATCGGGATATGCAAAACATACACTTACACCGTCTATTTGCTTTAAAATATTCCGCAATTCAAGGTTAATATCATACACCGTAACCCTCCTTAAACTTAGCTACTATTTCACTTACATTGTTCTTTAATGCCGGAACAAGGAACGGCTGTGGTGCTTGCCCCGACGTTGTGTAAAATCGACCGCCACTGTAATACGTCCAGTGCCTTTTTGACGTATGCGAAACAGATTTGTCGCCCTTTGAGCCTGTGCCAAATTCGACATAAATACCGTAATCGGCAGTCGGACCGATTGCAACACTGTCACCGTCCACTTGGCTTACGATACTGCCCTTTAAACGTCCTGTTGCAAAAGGACAGTTTGCCACTGCGTGCGCTCTTACGACTTCGCCCGCCATTGCCAAACCTCGCTGTATTTTATCGCCCGACGCATACTGTGTCAGCTTATCAACAACGTTGTCTATCCCCTCGATTGAAAAATTCATTTCAGCCTACTCCTTTCGAGCATTGCTACCAAACCGCTGTCCCATTTCTGCACATATGTTATATCATATATGTCGCCGTCATATTCAACCCTGTTACCGACCTTTACGTCGTCTGACATATCGCAGAACATACGCATTTGACATTCTATATCTAAACCGTATTGCTCTCTTGCTCTGCCACCGCTGTACGGTTGTACATCGGCTTTAATTTCGGACAATACAGTCTTTTCGGTTTTACCTGTATAGTCGTCAATTTCATATTCTGTGATTATAACAGTTTTATCGTAAAAATCACTGAATACTGATGTCACTCGGAACACGCCCCTTTCGTTTACGGAACGGGTCAAGGCGTTTATAATAGTTGCTGAAAATCTTGTCATTGTCGGTTTCGGCATATGTGACGGAACGTTCGCCCTCACTTCTGCTCTTGACTATTTCGGGACTTTTACTGTCCCCGTAACCTTTCGCCCTGTACATATCTGCCGCAATCTTCGGAACAAGGCTTTCAAGCTGACGTGGCAGTACATCAATATGACAGTACGCCATAATCATATTAACCGTGTCCTCAATCAAAAAGGACAACAAGCTGTCTTGCTCGTCGTCCTTTATTCCCAACAACATTTTTAGTGTCCCCAACTGTTCCATATTATTCACCGCTTACAACGTCGGCACTGCCCGACTTTCTCGCTTTGCCGTCTGCGGTAACTTCCGCAACTGTAATCTTGTGACCGTTTGTCGCAGTGATTTCGTCACCGTTGTTAAACTCTGTCCACTTCGACAAATCGTCGTCATACGCAACACTTGGAGCGGTGCTTGCGGCAGTCTTGTAAACCAACTTGTGACCGCCGATAGGCTTTGGCGATACCGTAATAACAGTGTTGCCTGTTGTGCCGGCAACCGATTCAACGTCCAATTCACCCATCGCCGGAACACCGTTCTTAAATGCGGCAAATGCGTCGTCCTTGACAACAAGGAAACCTAAACGCATAGTAGCCTTGATTGCAACCATATCTTGCTCGGCAAGTGATAGCGGTTTACCGTCACTGTCAAGAGTGCCTTGTAGTGTAGCCTCGGTCAAAATTTCGTAATTAATACCTGCACGCATACCGACAACGGCATACTTGAAGTTACCTGTGATAATATCGGCACGTTTATTGTCCCACGCACCGTTACGTACAAATTCGATAGGCTGACCGTACAGCTCACCGCCTGTTGTACCGTTGACATATGCAGGTGCGCCGTTTGCGTCACGCAATTTTCTCAGCATATTCTTAACACCGATACGACCGATAAATCCCGACGGGTCATAGCCGTTTTCTTCAATCATCGACATTGCGTCAGACATAGCAATATCAATATTTGCGTTGTCCGTAACAACCATATGCTTACTGTCGATAGCGTTCATAATGTTTGTCTTGAACGGTGAATTTGTACCGAAAATGCACGCCGCGTCAATCGCTCTGTAAAATGCCTCTGCGATTTCCGGCTTTAGTTCCTCAAATACGCTGATAGTCGTATCTTCCAATTTTTCCTTTGTTACCGGAATAATAACGGCTAACTTCTTCGCCTCGATTTCAGGGTGAATCCAAGTAGCACCGCTTGTCTTAATTCTTTCACCCTCACCGACCCAGTAAGCACCCGGACCGTCTGTAAGTACGTTAAACTTCTTTTTCTCGTGTTTCATTTCCTCGACTTTCGCCATTCTTAAAACACTTGAACCCCTTGTCACCATTTTGATGATGTCTGTTGCTTGTTCGACAGGTACAAAGCCTGTCAATTCATTTTTCAAATAACCCATTTATTTCACTCCTTATCTCTGATTTTCTCTGATTATGTCCATAAAACTGCCTGTGTTGTGACCGCCACTGCCACCGTTTAAATCCGGTGTTTTGCCCTTTAAACGCTCGGTAACACCTGCTTGTACATCTTTGTCATAGCTTTCTTTTATCTTGTCAATAACCGCCTTTGTGCTATCCTTATCCTCTGCTATGATGTACTTTGCAATCTCGGCAGACAATCCGACTTTGGCAAGTTCCGTTTCGGCATATGCAACGATTTTTTCACGTTCAAACTCTGCCTTTGCTTTTTCAAATTCTTCTCGTTCCTTGTCGTCGTCCTCTTTTTTTCTTTGCTCGTTTGTCAACTTGGCTTTTCTCGCGCCCTCGTTTTCAGCGTCCTTTAGCTTTTGTTCAAGGTCCTTTTCCCACTCCGCTTTTGCCGCTGCTAATGCTTCGTCAATCGCCTTTTGATTGTCGTCGCTTTTTTGCTCGGAAGGCTTCTGCTCTGTGGCCTGCTCTTGCTCTTGATTTTCTGTTTGCTCTGCTGTATCTGCCATTCAAATCATTCCTTTCTGAAAAAAATTGTATAAAAATAAGACGTATAACCCCACGTCTAACAGGGAGATAATCGGATCACCATTCCTTTCTTCTATGTGTATGTTGTGCCTACTCTCACACTATCACCGCCTTTCAATAAATTTGAATATCAAAAAAGCACGTCCGAAAACGTGCTTTTGCGTATATTTAGTTATTTTTATCTGAAAATTATCTCATTGCCTTTATCCACAAAATCATCAGGAATATTTTGTAGTACAATCCACGGTGAGCCACCTTTTGAAAAGCACCCTCTTGTTTTTTCAACTTTAAACTCTTTTGTCGTATATACTTGCTTATGCTTATTGATGATTTGCAATAGTTTCGCATTCGTAAAATCTTCCTTGCACGGAGTGCAATCCACAATAAATTGATTGTTTATTTTTTGAACATTTATTATTTCACACATAACTATCACTCCAAATACAATAAATTTCGTACGTCTTTTAATTTTTTACCCGTTTTATGTAATCTATATACCCCGTCCCTTGCGAGTACCATTCTTTCGCTGTTTGATAAATTGGGTGTTAATATTGCCGCCCTCAAACTCGCCTGCACTTCTTCTAAAATATCATCACTTTGCGTCTTTCCGTTCAAAAATGCCGCACGGTGTCCGATTATTTCGTGAGCTATGGCACCTTTCATAGAAACATTACTGTTTGGATTGGATTGCTTTTTCTCTGACGGATATACATCAGTTCCAATTCGTAAAACGTCCGCTAAAGAGCCATATGCTGTACAATCATAATCAACATAATAAATACGTTCTCTTGGCATACCCAAAGAAACCGCATAATCTTTAATGCTGTCTATTTGTTCCTGTGAAAGATTTTTCTCGTTTCTTCTTCCGCCCGTAGATACTTTCAATGTATCTTTATCTACCTTTATTATACCACGTTTTTCACTATTTGCAACATATTTTAACGAATTTCTTTGCTCGTCCGACAAACTGTTTTTCCATTCATCAAACGTCATACTTCCGTCAACCTTGTAATTTTCGCTCGTCAGTGGGTCACGGGCGATACGGCTTGTTAAATTCACGTCTGCCATAATCGTAACGCACCGACAACGTGGGTGTATCGGTGGGAAGTTTTCGCCCTCAACGGCTTTGTCGGTATCAAACACGCTACCGTCAAGACTTCCGCACCTGTCACACGTCAATTCAGACAGTGCCGCAACAAAACGATACTGTTTTATACCGATTTCCTCATACGCCATCTTTTGACCTTGGTTCATAAAATGCGCCGTTTCACTTCGCACAAGTGTTTCGGCTGATGTTCGTATTCCACCCGGTGCAGTATCTTTGACGTAATCAATCAGCTTATCGGTCATACGGCTTACACTGTGACCGCTGATTATACCGTCCTCAATCGTCTGTCCGACTGCCTGTATAAATCTGTCGTTATGTATCCACACTCTCTCGCTGTAGTTGTGACCGTGCCACGGCTCACTTAACACTTTATTAACCGCCTTTTGCGGTACAAGTGAAAAATCAATACCGCAGTTTAAACCTTGTGCGGTATCAAAAATATTCGTATAATACGCCGTCTTTACCGCACTGTCATACAGTTTCTTTTGCTCCTTTATAGCCTCGTTTGCAACGTGCCTAAAGTAAATATATACATTACGTTTCAGTCCCTCTAATCGGCTAATTCTCGCACCGTATGCCTGTGCATTTATGCGGTTTAGAATTTCTTTTTTGACCGTCTTGTCGTCTGTTTCGTCGTACAGTTCAAGCAGTTCTTCGTACTGCTTATCGCTGTCGGCTATGCTCATTAATCGGCGTGCCTCTTTTTCGGGTATATCGGTTGAAATATAGGCTTTAAACGTTTTCTCAATGTCATTGTTTACATTCTTGATTGCTCGCTCATATGCCTTAATTACACCGTCCTTAACACTGTCCGCTTGCGATTGTAAATATGTTTCGACTTCAACGGCACGTTTTACCCAATATGCCTTACTCTTCATTGTAGTTTACTTTCCTTGCCGAACTTTCAGCGATACGTATATCCTCGGCGGACTTTTCCGCTTGCTCTCTGCGTGCGATTTCAACTTCTTCCTTTGCGTCTGTTATAAACGGCAGACGCTCTAAAAGTGTTTCGTCAGACGCAAGACCTTTGAGGTAATTAATCATCTGTGCTATTTCAAGTTCGTTTGCAGGCAAGTTATATGTAAATCCTATATCAACTCTGTGCGACGGCACTTCTTTCATTGCGTTTAATGTCACTAAGAAATTGTTGTAAATCTCCAAACGTTTTCTCAACGTCTTAGCAAAATTACGTTCTTTGTTCTTGACGTGCTGTTCAAATCCCAACAGCTTGTACTTTATTGCCACACCCGACAAGTTGTTGCCGAAACTTTCGTCCGACAGGTCGGGAACGTGTGACAAACGGTGTATATCGTCCTTGATGTCGTCACGCAACACCTTTGTATCAGCCTCGTTCAGCACCTTTGACAGATACTCCGCCTTTGCGTCACCGTCACCCATTAAGATACGTTCTACCAATAATTTTTTTGCCTGTTCGGTGTCAAGGTCGCAATTACACAAAAACAACAGCGAATTAACGAATTGTTCCTTGTCGTTTATTCGGTCTGACATCAACACATTGTATGCGTCAATCTGTGTTATAAGCTGTTCAAAATCGCCCTGCATTTCCGTATTATTTCTGTATTCGATAATAGGTACATCAAAAAAGTAATGCGGTTCAACATTTTGCAATGACAATGCCGTATAGCTGTCAAGACCTGTGTATGTATATATAAATGACTCATCATACACACGACAAATACTGCCTGTGCAGTAGCCGTCAAGGTCGTATTTCTTGTAGTAATACACCGCAAACAACGGCTTTTCAAATGCCGACTGTGAGTAACATACAAATGTATGCTCCGGGTCCAATCGCACACTTCTCGGCTTGCTTTTTTCGTCTGCATAAATCAGTTCATATGCTTTGCCGTAAATGCTCATATTCTTTACGATTTCACTGTCCACACTCGGCATATCCTGTTCCAAATATTCGTTTTTGATTGCCTCAATATCGTATTCGTCCGATACTGCGTATGTTACAGGATTGCCGACAAGATAACTCTGTGTCATATCCGTTATGTACTTTGCGTGATTACACATTATGCGGTTGTTTGCCACGTTTTTGCCCCTTTTTCTGCGGTTTAAAATACGGTGGTCGCCCATATAGTAATCGTGTAACAATCGGTATCTCTGTCGCTCTCGCTCGTGCCGTTCAATCAATTTCGTTATGATAAACGGAGTCACACCGCCTGCGACTATATCTTCATCAATTATCATATTCCGTACTCCTCTCGTGAATATATTTTAGCCTTTTTATCCTTTCGCCAGCTCTCGACACCGTAACGCAGTGCCGCCATTGCATCATCAAATACATTAACAGGCTCGTCCATATATTCGCCTGTCTTTTCATCTACTCGCCATCGCCATTGTTGTATCTCTTTTATCACATTCACGCATGACGGGTGTATGTGTATCTTCCTGCCTTTCAGCCAATCTATTTGCGATTGTATACTGTTCGGATTTTTAACAACTGCCCTTGCGCGATAGCCTGCCTTTCGCCACATCTTGATACGGTCCGGCTCTGCACTGTCACACCACATTGCAAGACTTTTACTGAACTTCCCGTCAGCTTTTTGGATAATCTCTGTCGTGTCCATTTCGTGTACATACAGTTCATTGCAAACGTAAATATCGCCGTCCTTATAACCTAACGTTAATATGGCGTTTGCGTGATTAAATCCGAAGTCCTGTCCTATTGCCATAGCGTCAAAACGGCTTGCGTCTGTATCGAATTCTTCAACACGATAATTTGAGAATATCAATCCGCCTGTTTCGCCCCATTCGCCTAAACCGTAAATTCTGTACCCCTCGGGGTCAACCTCTTTACGACGTAGCATACGTTGTCTGTATGCCTCGTCACAAAATCGGTTTGTTAAATATGTGCTTTGGTGCGTTAAGACGTTATCGTCCTGTATGTCGAAAAACACTTTCTTTATCCAGTGACTTGACGATACAGGGTTAAATGTCAATTTTATCTGATAAAAAAGACCGTCGGGGAGTTCACCTCTCAAACGGTCATCTATAATTTCAAAATCCTGTTGCACAAGCTCCGTAGCCTCTTCAATCCATACGTCGGTCAACTTACCGTTTGCAAATGTGATTGATTTCAGTTTTTCACGTTGCTTGTTATCGTTTACACCACGAAATATAATCTTGTTGCCGTTTATACAGGTGAACGACAACGGACTTTGCGTAACTCGCCACGCTCTGCCTACGCCCATACGGTTTATGGCACTTTCCAACTCGGCAAATGTACTGTCACGGTTTGTTATATCGGACTTTCGCACACATACAAGATTACGTCCCTTGTCACGCATTAAACGGAGTATGTATAACTGTGCAGTATCGACGCTCTTACCACTTCCCGCACTGCCTTTCATAACGACGTATCTTTTCTTGCACTGATGTACAGGTTTGAATATCGGATTGAACGGTACTGTTATGTTGTTCATTCGTCCTCACCACCGTAATCAATTTTAATGCTGTAGTCCATATCACCGTCAACGTTTAATTTGTCGGTAAACAATGCGTAGTATTTACCCAACATTTCCGCCGCTTTGTTTACGTCCGACACCTTTGTCGGTATTTCAACACATATCGGTTGCTCTGCCTCGTCAGTGACTTTCTTGCCGTTATCATCGTAGTATGATTTTCGTGCTTTACACGTCACTACAACCGTTTCGGGTTTCTCACGTCGCATAATAGCCGTAAGCGTTTTTAAGACCTCGTCCTGCTTGGCGATAAGAGCGTCCTCTTTCTCTTTCAACCGTTTTTGTATGTATTCCTGAATTTCAGGTTTCTTCAAGTTCTCATTCCCAATCGAATACGCCGTCTTTTCCGAATATCCTGCTCTTAACGCCGCTTGCGTTGCATTCAAATCAATCAAATATTCCTCACAAAACAATTTTTGCTTTTCAGTCACTCTTATCACCTCCTGTTTTATCCCATAAGAAAAACACACCCGATTAGGTGTGTTTTGAATTTCTATTTTCTATCTCTCACTTCTATGTAATATCTTTTAACTTTATCATTACATTCTACCGTTTGAAATTGCCGCTCATTAAGTATATCGTCTATGCACATTAAAGCTATTTTACATTGTTTACATTTGCGTAAATTTTTATCTTTTGCTTTTGAATCTCTAAAATAGCAAATTATAACAATAATATAAACTAAATACAAAAATCCTATCATAAAAATCATATCCGTCACACTGCCATTTAATACCACATTCTTCGTAGTTACCAATATTGATATTACCGAAAAAACTAGAATTAAGATTGAGTTTACCATATCTACGGCATATTTCAATCTATCTGTCGAGTCAAAAGGATTTTTATGCTCATTTTCATACATTTTTATTTCTAGCCTATACTTTTCATTCAAAAGTTCTTCTTCGGTCTTGTTCTTATAAATATTCATCATTTCGGCTCTAAAAAGATTAGTTTCTTCATCATCTTCGGTTATATCTTTTATCAAATTTCCTTCTTCTTTTTTTGACATATATCATCACCTCGTATGATATATACCCATAATATTACAACTTCAAACATTTTTTTGATAATTTTTTAATATCTCCATTCCCACCAATTACACGAGATATTCACCCATCATCTCACGATGATACACTACCTTTTTTTACGAAAATAACGAGCGGTAAGATATAGAACACAAAATATTGCACTGTATATATGTTTTGCATTATTTTTTGTTTGCTCATTCTTTTCGCATTATAAATTATACCATAGGAAAAACGGACAAAACGGACAAGTTTAATTTTTTTTTCAAAAATCTATTGACACGTTTTCTCACTGCATCAGCCGAATTGCCACCCCCCATTTTGAACGCTATCCACTGCCACGACGGCATTACCGTTCCGTCTATGTACCTGTATCGGAATATGCGACGTGTTTCACTGTCTGATATACCGGCAACAAACAATTCAATCTTGTTTTTCTGCCATTCCAATCGTTGACGTAATATAATATCATTCTCGTTCTTTCGCGTTGGCTCAACGCCCGATACAGAAATACAGTGTTTAACGTACGGGAACTCACTGTCAGAGCCTGTGACAGTTCCGTGTACTGTACTACTGTTTATTCTGTCATTTACCTCGTTTAATTCCGCTACAATACTGCGATACTGTTTTAGCTCTTCCTTTGTCAAATTAATTCCCCCTGTCTAAATATTCAATACGTCCGTCTGAATAAAATACCATTTTACAATCATTGCGGATTGTATCTTTAATTATTTTTATTCTGCCGTTCATCATATCCATTAATACAAATTTTGCAGTTTGTCCGATGTCCGCCATACGTTTTTTACGCCAACCAAACTGCATATACAACGGATATAGTGTTACAGGTAATAACGTTTGCATTTTGTATATAATCATCTTCATACCGTCTTCGTCAACGTTTCGTGTTTTCAGTTCCAACGGTTTAAAATCTGCCATTAATGATTGATAATCAAAATTACATTCTGTTTTTATTTCATCAGTCAGTTGCATAACCGTTCGTGTTTCGTTGCCGATGTGTTGTAAATAATTATGCGCATATGTTATGTACCGCACCAATCGTTTTTGATTCCAACCGTACTTTGTATGTAAATACCACACAACGAACACAACAGAATTAACAATCGCCTCTTTGGTTGCCTCAACTTAGACAACTTTATAGGCTTGCAGTGCCTTTTTAGTATTAAATTTCTTGACACCATGCTTTTCAGCTACTTTTTTGAAATTTTCAACCAATGCTGATTCTTCCTTGCATCGTTCTACCTGTTTCAATCTCTGCCGCATTTTCTTGCGTTTCTTTGCGGTTATTTATAACTTCTTCAAATTGTTCAGTTCTCATATCGTCACCTCTTATTCGCACGGCTCGTACTTCGCGCGGAACACATCAGGCTTACACGGGTAATATTCCCCTCGTAGTCCTCTGATGATGTAGTCACCTGTGCTTGCTACCATATCGCCCTCTAAGGTTTTTATTATCAGTACTCCGCTTGTAATATCAATATTCTGTGTATTTGCAAATCGTAAAATCTCTGTTAAATTTTCGCCTGTCCATTGTACCGCCTCAATTTCACACGGTTTTGTTTTGTATCTCATTCTTCTACCTCCGTCATTTCTTTTACAAGGTCGTCGATATTGTCCTCAATTTCTGAGCACTCAAACGTACCGCCGTCAGTATTAAAGCCATCTTTGAGCATTTCCGCAAATTCTATTATTGCATTTGAACGTTCTTTAAAAATCAAAGTGGATATGTCTTTATTTTTTTCTTCAAGCAACATTTCCGTTACTTCCGTTTCTTTTTTGCACTTGCTACATCATCTTCAAGTAGCTTTATGACACCTTTGTATCTCTCAATCTCTGCCTTTTGATGATTGATATTGTAAACCAATTCTTGCGTGTTTAAAGAATTTATATCAGTCATTGTTCTACTCCTCCAATTCAATGATTTTAAATATTTCACTTTGTTGTTTAGCACCGTCAGTTTTATCAATAATGCCCTGTTTTATTGCAGTATATAAATCAGCTAATCGTGCTATGATGAAACATTCCCCGCAATTAAATTCACCACTGTTATACATATCATCATAGCATTTTGCAAACTTTTCACCGTCTGTTACACATATATCCGACAATTCGTTTGCCTTAGCTTTCAGCTTATTTCTTGTAGCTTTATCAATCATCTCTCAACACTTCCTCAATGAATTTCTTAAACCCGTCAAATTCTGACGGTCTAATCACTGCTACCGCACCGCCGGAAGTTAATATTTTATCTAAATGACTACGTTGTAGCGGTGCAAGCTTACCGTGTTCAGCCTTGATTTCAATACCGATAAATCTACCGTTAGCACATACAATCAAATCAGGAACGCCCGCTCTTGTACCTCCGCAACCATAATATTTAACCACATAACAGCCTTTACTTCTAAGCCATTGCTTAACTCGATTTTCAAAATTCTTTTCCTCTGCCATCAGCCAAATTCCTTTCTGAATAATTCGTCTGTATAATCTTTTCGCATTAACAGACACTCATATATCTTTTCTTCCACGCTCTTATGGCACATCATTATGTGATAATAGCATTGTTTTATCCTCGCTTTTGATTGCTCAAACAGTTCCGAACGTTCCGGCAGAGAAAAATATATAATTCTGTTCGCCTTTTGCAAATTTAATCCCATAGCTCCGGCTTGATATTGTATCAATGTAACTGAATTATCGTTATTTTCGTATGCCTTTAGGTCCTTAACTTGTCCGTTTACTATGCTTATCGGTCTATCAAACAGCCCTTTTCTTAATGCTTCAAGTTCGGTATTGAAATTATAGAATATAATAACCCTGTCAGATGTAGAATTAACTAAATCAATCAATCTTGATATTTTGTCTTTGCTATATGCACTGCATAACATTCTTGCATACAGTCTTTTTGACAATGTACTGTCGCCTGTCAATTCCTTATCATCTATCTTAATTACTCGGTCTTTCATAAACTTTTTGTAGTCTGATGAAACAGTCGAATATTCCTTTATAAACTTCTTTTCCGGTAACTTAATAACTTCTTCCGCCTTAGCGAATACCGCTCCGTATTCCTTTAGTTTTGCCTTTAATTCGCTTACATTCTTGTATCCTGTAACTACTCTGAA
>ERZ773239.1206-NODE-1206-length-21286-cov-3.741510_pt1 | contig 21286 bp, 17 predicted proteins | sample MGYA00580521_ERZ773239 | MGnify/ENA primary metagenome ERZ773239 (study PRJEB29015, sample SAMEA2737801) | human gut metagenome | biome: human gut; feature: human-associated habitat; material: faeces | place: China | collected 2012 ... | reverse complement strand
TGAGCCTCTGATGATCGTTGCAGGTGATCATGCAAACAACGATATGGCAGGCGATGAGGATGGTTCCTGGAAGAAGACCTTCGAGGATGCCGGTTATGAGGTAACTTGTCTGGTAAGAGGTCTCGGTGAGCTTGAGCCGATCCAGCAGTTGTTCGTACAGCATGCACAGGCAGCCGTTGACAATCTGGCAAAATAAAAAGCGGGTGTCGCAAGATGGCACAAGAGATTACAAAAAATGTGATCGGAAAAAATTAGATTAGAAAAAAGTCAGTCGAAGAAAGACCGGGACCGGGAAAAAACTGGTTATCGGTCTTTTTTCTTCATGGATTCCTGTTGAATTCTTCTTGAATGGATCGCTTCTCTCACATTTCCAATTACAAGACATCGGCAAGAAGAATCGGATATGGCAGTGTTTGCGAGAGTAAGAGAAATTTTAAGGAAAATATAAAAATTGAGAAAAGAAAAATGAGGAGAATATTATGAGAAAGAGATGGATGGCAAAGGCAATTTTGATGTGTGCGACAGCAACCGTGCTTGCAACCGGATGTGCAAAAAATGATACGGCAAACAAGATGGAGCAGACGAGCGGGACAGCGAATGCGGAGAGTGATAGCAGTTTAGAGGAGACGACAGAGGCAACGGCGCAGAGTGAGAACGCAGAAGCTGCGGATGCGGGTGTAGCATCCGGGGATGAAACTGTGGAGGCAAAGGAAGTTGTCGAGGATGGCATGGAGCCGGTATCCGCAGATCAGCTCAAGGAAGGCACTTATGAGGTGACCGTTGATTCGAGTTCGAGCATGTTTAAGGTGACGAAATGTGAACTCACAGTCAAAGATGGAGCGATGCAGGCAGTTATGACGATGAGCGGAAGCGGTTACGGAAAACTTTATCTTGGAAAAGCCGAGGAGGCGGTAAAGGCTGAGGAGAGCGAGATGATTCCGGCAGAGACTGCCGAGGATGGTTCCTGCACATTTACCGTGCCGGTTGAGGCGCTTGATGCGGGAATTGATTGCAGTGCATTCAGCAAGAAAAAAGAGAAATGGTACGACAGAGAGATTGTTTTCCGCGCAGATTCCCTTCCGTCTGAGGCATATGCGGATGGAACGGTTGTGACAGTGGAGAGCCTTGGGCTTGCAGATGGCACTTACACGGTTGAGGTGAGCATGCAGGGCGGATCAGGAAAGGTTTCGGTTGAGTCCCCGACTCATCTGACGGTAAAAGATGGGGTTGCAACTGCAGAGGTGATTTGGAGCAGTCCGAATTACGATTATATGAAGGTAAATGATGTGAAATATGATCGAATCGGTCAGGTCGGAGAGGGAGACAGTTCCATATTTGAAATTCCGATTGCTGAGTTTGATCGCAAGCTGGCAGTGCTCGCCGACACGGTTGCGATGAGCCAGCCTCATGAGATTTCCTATACCCTGACTTTTGATTCTGCCTCCCTGCGACAGGAGAATTAATCAGGACAATCGGGAATGAGAAATTGTATGGACAATCATATAAAAAAGCGAATGAAAAGACGTATGGAAAAGCGTATGGAAAAACGAATAGGAAATTGCAGGGAAAAGGAAAGTTTCATGCAGAGAAGGTTATCGATTTTTCTAATTGTGCTGACGCTGACGATTGGAACGGGAATTGCTCTGACCGGATGTGCAAAGAATGAAGATGCAGGGTCAAAATCGGCGGAGCAGGGAGCAAGATCACAGGAAGGAAGCACAGGAGTTTCTCAGGACTGGGAGACGATGACGCTTCGGGAGACGATGAATCTGCGCTATGCGACTCAGTTTTCAGTGGAGAAATATGAGGGCGGGTATGAAAAAATTGTGATCGGGGATGCAGATACCTATCTTGTTGTGCCGGAACAGGCAGAAATCCCGCAGAATGTACCGGAGAGGGTGACCGTGATCTGCCGTCCGCTCTCGAATATTTATCTGTCGGCGACGTCCGCGATGGATCTTTTTCGCAGTCTGGATGCGATTGATCAGGTGACGCTTTCTGGAACACAGGAGAGTGGATGGTATATTGAGGAGGCAAAGCAGGCGATGGAGTCGGGGGCGATGACTTATGCGGGAAAGTACAGTGCGCCTGATTATGAGCTGATTCTCTCAAAATCCTGTGATTTGGTGATTGAGTCTACGATGATTACCCATTCCCCTGAGGTGAAGGAACAGCTTCAAAAGCTCGGCATTCCGGTACTTGTGGAGCGATCAAGCTATGAGAAGAGCCCTCTCGGACGCATGGAGTGGATCAAACTTTACGGTGTTCTTCTCGGAAAAGGGGAGGAAGCAGAAGCGTGTTTTGAGGAAAAAGCCAAAGAGGTGGAGCAGGTTGTCGCGGAGCAGGCTTCGGGGAAAACGGCGACGTTTTTCTACATCAGCTCAAACGGCTATGCAAATGTCAGAAAACCTGGAGATTATATCTCAGAGATGATCCGGATGGCAGGTGGAATTCCGCTTCCTCAGAATATCGAGGACAATGGAAATGCACTTTCCACGATGAATATGCAGATGGAGGCATTTTATGCAGAGGCAAAAGATGCGGACTATCTAATTTACAACAGCACGATTGATGGGGAACTTGAAAGTCTCTCGGAGCTTCTCGCAAAGAGTAGTCTGCTTTCTGGATTTAAGGCGGTGAAAGAGGGGCATGTGTGGTGCACCGGAAAAAATATGTTTCAGGAGAGTATGGGACTTGGAGATATGATTCTCGATATGCACCGGCTGTTTACGGAGGAAGAACCAGATCCGGCGAAGATGACGTATCTGCATCCGTTGAAGTAAGAATGTAGGCGAGGACAAAGTGAACGTGGAGTGAAAATGTGAATCGATGAGCGTGTGTAACGTCGCCCTTTTTTATAGAGATTAAATAAAAAGTGACAGAGGAGATAACGAGATGAAACATATACAAGCGAGTTATTCATCAGAGGACAAGCAGAAACTTCGGGTGCAGATTTCGTATATCAGTCTGTTGGTGCTTCTGATTTTGCTTGTCTTCTGGAATATCAATGCCGGGAGTGTTCCTCTTTCACTATCGGAGATTCTCGGAATTTTGCTTGGAAATGAGGAAAATGAGGTCGCCTGCCATATTGTTTGGGATATTCGTCTCCCGCGTCTTCTTTCGGCAATGCTTCTCGGCGGAATTCTTTCAGTATCTGGATTTTTGCTTCAGACCTTTTTTGCAAACCCGATTGCCGGACCGTTTGTTCTTGGAATTTCTTCCGGGGCGAAGATGGTTGTCGCCCTTGTAATGATTATCTTTCTTGGAAGAGGAATAGCACTGGGATCGACGGCTCTGATCCTCTCTGCATTTATTGGATCACTGATCTCAATGGGATTTGTTCTCGTATGTTCTGGACGCGTGCGTTCGATGGCGATGCTTGTAGTCTGTGGAGTTATGATTGGATACATCTGCTCTGCAATCACAGATTTTGTCGTGACGTTTGCGGATGATGCAAAGATTGTAAATCTTCACAACTGGTCGATGGGAAGCTTTTCGGGAATCTCGTGGGAAAATGTCAGGGTAATCACTGTTGTGACGGTGCTTGGTATGGCGATGGCAATGTTGCTTGCAAAGCCGATTGGGGCATGTCAGCTCGGAGAGGAATATGCGAGAAGTATGGGTGTTAACATTCGGAGATTTCGTGTGGAGTTGATTTTGCTCTCAAGTATTCTCTCTGCCTGTGTTACAGCATTTGCAGGACCGATTTCCTTTGTCGGGATTGCAGTTCCCCAGCTTGTGCGCCGGATTTTCGGAACGTCGAAACCGCTGTTTGTGATTCCGGGATGTTTCTTTGGTGGAGCAGGATTCTGTTTACTCTGTGATTTGATTGCGCGGACGATCTTTGCGCCGACCGAACTCTCAATCAGTACTGTGACAGCAGTCTTTGGTGCGCCGGTTGTGATCTGGATGATGGTGAAGCGAACCCACAATTAATATGGTTTGGTTGGGAAAATAGTAGATTGAGGTTGTGCCGATGGAGCGAAGCGAAAAAAGCAGAGCACAAGGTGAAAAAGGCGAAGCGAAGAAAAAGCAGAGTGTAAAGAGAAAAGGTGGAGCGTGAAAGGAAAAAATACAACGTAAGAGAAAGATAGGGCAAGATTTAAAAGAGAGCAGAAAGGCAGTTACGCATGGAAAAATCATCGAAGAGTCCAGAAAATAAAATTCAAACCGAACAGATGGCGGTCGGATACGGTTCGCGCCCGTTAATCTCGGAGATTGCGCTTCAGGTTCGAACAGGGCAGATCGTGACACTGATCGGTCCAAACGGGGCCGGCAAGTCGACGATCTTAAAGAGCGTGATCGGTCAGCTTCCTCTGCTTGGTGGCGTTGTTTATCTCGACGGAAGAAAGATGAGCATAATGTCCGCGTCGGAGACGGCAAAAAAGATGGCGGTGATGATGACGCAGAAAGTTCGCCCAGAGCAGATGACATGTCGGGATGTCGTTGAGGCAGGGCGCTATCCGTATACCGGAAGATTTGGAATTTTGACGCAGGCAGACCGACAAAAAGTGCTGGAGGCGATGGAGCTTGTCCACGCAAAAGATCTCGCAGACCGGGAATTTGCCAGAATCAGCGACGGACAGCGTCAGCGCGTTCTTCTTGCACGGGCGATTGCGCAGGAGCCGGAAATTCTCGTGCTTGACGAGCCGACGTCCTACCTTGATGTCAGCCACAAACTCGAACTTCTCGCACTCTTAAAAGAACTCGTGAAAAGTCGCGGGATTGCAGTGCTGATGTCTCTTCATGAACTGGATCTTGCAGAGCGAATCTCGGACTATATTGTCTGTGTGGGGCAGGAGCGGATTGAGCGGTGTGGGACGCCCGAGGAGATTTTCACCGATCAGAATATCACGCAGTTGTATCAGATTCAGCGGGGAACGTTCTGCGCGCAGACGGGAACCGTGGAGCTTGAGCGGCCAGAAGGAGACGGGACACCGGAGATTTTTGTAATCGGTGGAGGGGGATCGGCAATTTCGCTGTATCGCCGTTTGCAGAGACAGAATTTACCGTTTTTTGCAGGCGTGATTGCAGAAAATGATGTGGAATATCCGATTGCGCGGGCACTGTCGGCAAATCTCATTTTCTCTCCGGCATTTGAACCGATCGGAGATTCAGAATTTGCACAGGCAGTGGAATGCTTGAAGACCTGCCAGAGAGTATTCTGTACCGTTGAGCGGTTTGGCACGATGAATCACAGAAACCAGGAATTGAAAGATCTGGCGCAGAGTCTTGGAATTTTGGAGGATTTTTGAGGTTTCCGCACGCAGAGACAGATTTTCTGAACGGTAACTTTTTGAAAAAAATGGAATCAGGGCGCCGGACAGAAAGGATTTACAAAGCAAACGAAACCTTGTATAATGAAGCCATGCGTCCATAAAGAAACATACCAAACACATCAGAGTAGAGATTGTGAACGGATAGAGATGTTGTGGATGTGATAAAATATGGAGACAGGGAGATTAGCTATGAGTGACGAGAAGAACGTGGAGATTACAGAAGGAAAAAAAGAGCTTCTGATCAGACTGACAAAAGAAGAGGGGGAATTCTTTATTTTGATGTCTGCTTGTACCAGAGCTCCTTATGTAGAGTGTGATCCGGAAACCTTTGATGATGAGGTTATGATTTATTTTGACGAGCAGAGCGCAAAGGCAAAGACCGAGGAGCTGGCACAGAAGAAGATTCCGACAACGGTGCTGAAACTGGCATCTAAGCAGATGCTTCTGTTCTTTACCACTCTGTATACAATGGGTGTCAATGCTCTTCATCTGAGCTTTAACGGAGAAGAGACGACGATGCAGATTCAGGAGATCGTGAAGAAGAGAGATCAGAAGGAAGCGCCGGATGGCTCTGTATGGGTGGAGAACCCACAGCTTCATCTGACTGCTGTTTATTTTGCACAGGAGCTTCGCAGACCGGCAGAGGAGGATACGAAGGAGCACCTCAAAGAGCTTCAGGAGGAGATGCTCGCAGACTTCCGCAAGAGCAGTCTGATCTTTGCAATTCAGAAGGATACAAATGCAACTCCGATGATTAAGCTCAAGGACGGAGAGAAATACCAGCCGGTATTTACCGATGTCTTAGAGTTCCGCAAATTCTGTCAGGATGACAGTTTCCGCCCGGTTATTGTGAAGGCAGAACAGCTTCCAAAGGTTCTTGATAAGGATGCAGAGGGTGTTATCTTAAATATGCTGGGAGTAAACCTTCCACTCCAGATCACCCGTCCGATTCCGGTTATGAATGCTGTTCCGGCAAATGATCCGGCAGTCCTTGCAAAGGCAGCAGCAGATGCGGCAGCTACCGCAATCCGCGAGGCAAATGCCGAGAAGTCTGAGAAGAAGGACGACGAGGAAGAAAAGTAAAATCCGTTATCGTTTGTGCAGGACCAACGCATGAATTGTAACGAAAATCAGGCTCTTTTCACTGGATTCATGCATATTCTTTCATGGGAACAGTTACGTTGATATGGAGGGGTATGCATGAAATGCTGTAAAGGAGTTTTTGAGGGCGGAGGCGTGCGCGGAATCGCTCATGTCGGAGCTGCCTGTGAGATGGAACAGGAAGGCTACCGTTTTGAGTCTGTCGCAGGTTCTTCCGCGGGGGCTGTGGTCGCTGCGCTGATTGCGTCCGGTTATGAGTGCCGAGAACTGAAAAGAGAGATGGAGACACTGAATTACCGAAAGTTTCGTGGGCGGGATATGGTGGATAACTTCGGGACAGTGGGAAAACTGCTGTCCCTTCTCTTTTCTCTCGGCGTGTACAACAATCGGTACCTCGAAAAATGGATGGAGCAGGTACTTTCCGAACGGGGAATTCGGACATTTGGGGATCTTCACCGAAGAGGCAGAAGGCTGATCATTCCGGTCAGCGATCTGTCGATGCGTCGACTTTTGATTTTTCCCGATGATTTGAGTCTCTTGGGTTTGAATCCGGAGACCTTTCCTGTCGCGAGAGCGGTGCTTGCAAGTTCGAGCATCCCGGTTTTTTTTGAGCCGGTCTCTCTGCGGGATGCAAGGGGACGGGAGCATCTGCTTGTGGACGGAGGGTTGCTCAGCAATTTTCCGATCTGGGCAATGGAGGCGGAGGAAGATCCGAACTGTCCGACTTTCGGATTTCAGTTTCTTGACTGGAATGAGGAGGCGGGAGCAGACTACTGGCTGGTAAAACGCAACCTGCCCGATTATCTGAGAGCACTCGTCTCGACCTGTATGGAAGCAATCGACAACAGCATGCGCCCGGAGGAGGATCAGAGACAGATTATCTGGATTTCCACGACGACGGGAAGCGGTTCGCGGGAGAAAACGATCCATGCGACCGATTTTGATTTGACGGCAGAGGACTGTGAGGGTCTGTTTGCGAATGGAGTGCAGGCAGTACAGAAGTATTTTGGTTAGTGTACACGGGTAGGCATTTTCTGAACTGAAAATGCCGTATGATGCAGTGGTGGTAGCAGATTTTGCCGATTTGGAATGCGAAGCATCGGCAAAATCTGTTACTGTTTGCGCAAGGCGTAAACGGTAAAGTATTTTGCAAATGATTAAGATATAACATTATAATATCTTATTAAATTTGTAAGATTTCTGTCGATGCTCTTCACTTGACGGGAAAGTTGGAGGACTTTATAATAAGGATAACTGTGCAGGAGAAAATTGGCGGAGATCCCAAAAGACTTCTCAAGACTCAAAGGCTCCAAATTAAGGCACGGTCAGAAAGCAGGTTTTGGATTTGATAAAACGAAGATGGAAGACGAATCTTTGCCGGATCATTTTGACAACGGCGTTTGGGCTGGCGGTGTCGATGACGGCGATGGCGGACGATTCGGCATTTGTTTCAGGCACTTCGGTCAACGGGCTTGGAATCGGCGGTATGACGGTGGAACAGGCAGGAGAGCATATCAGCAGTTTCTACTCCAGCAAATATCAGTTGAAGATAAAAGAGAGAGGCGGAAAGGAAGAGACGATAAACGGAGCTGACATCGGATTTGCAGTGGGACTTCCGGACGGATTTCTTCAGACGATCCTCGATCAGCAGAATGCATCCGGACGCGCATTTGGACCGGATGTGGACAATTCCAATCGAACCGAGATGGCAAATACATTTGATGAGCAGGCACTGACTGACAAGGTGAATGCACTGAATTGTCTGAGCGGAAGCGGGATTGTGACGACGGCGGACGCTTATATTTCCTCTTATCAGGAGGGACAGCCGTTTGAGATCGTTCCCGAGGTAAATGGAAACAACCTTTACCCGGATAAGGTTCTTGAGGCAGTGAAAAATGCAGTCACTTCTGGAAATTCAGAGGTTGACCTGGAAGCGTCCGGGTGTTATTATGCAGTCACAGTCACAAAAGATGATGAGGGACTCAAAAATCTCTGCGATACTCTCAATCAGGTTCGTGAGATGAGCATCACCTACGTGATTGGAGATCAGAGCGAGGTGCTCGACTCTGCGACAATCTGTTCCTGGATTACGGGAACGGCTGATGGTCAGATTCAGATGAATCGCGATCAGGTCGCAGGATGGGTACAGACGCTTGCAGGAAAGTACAATACTGCGGGAACAACGCGCACCTTCCACAAGGCGACGGGGCGCGATGTGAGCGTGAGCGGTCCTTACGGATGGAAGATTGACCAGAATGCGGAGACTGACGCATTGATCGGTATGATTCGCACGGGACAGACGCAGTCGAGAGAGCCACAGTATGTACAGACCGCAGTCGATCATTCCGCACAGGAGTGGGGTACGACTTACGTCGAGGTGGATTTGACCGGACAGCATGTCTACATGACGAAAAATGGAAGCGTTGTCTGGGATGCACCGTGCGTAACCGGAAATGTCTCAAAGAATTATACGACTCCGGCAGGTCTTTACAGCCTGACTTACAAGGAGAAAGACCGGGTTCTGCGTGGGGCAAAGAAGGCAGACGGAACGTATGAATATGAGAGTCCGGTTTCCTACTGGATGCCGTTTAACGGCGGAATCGGATTCCATGATGCGACATGGAGAAGCAAGTTTGGCGGTACGATTTATCAGAACAGTGGAAGTCACGGTTGTGTGAACCTTCCGCCGGAGAAGGCAAAACTTCTCTATGATCTGGTGTATAAAGGAATTCCGGTTATCTGTTATCAGTAGAGACCGGGTCAGGGCATATTCTTTGTCGCCGGATTTTAGAAACGAGACAGAGCGGGATTGCTATGGGGGAATCGACCTGTGGCAGTTCCGCTTTTTGGAGCGTTTTGTGCAATATGAGTTTTGCGCAGTATGAGATGAGAATGCAGAAACGAAGGATAGGTAAAAAGGAAGAAGAGATATGACAGACCAGAATGCAGGCACAGCGGAGGAGATCAGTATTCGCGGAAGAAGTCGGAGACGGGGAAGCGTAAAGCCAGAACAGGGACATACAGAGAAGCATACGGAGAAGATAGAGCGCGAAGAACGGACGAGACGTCAGACAAAGAGAGGGAAACATGCAGAGCCGGAATCATCTGGTTCGGAATCAGCAAAGATGACGGCTCAGATCCTGAATCCGGAATGGTCGGAGGAGGAAGACATCTCAGAGGCTGCAGGAGAGCGCAGGCAGATGCGGGCTCGAAGTCGCAGAAGAGGAAGTCAGAATGAGGAAACTCGCAACCGTTTGGAAAACAGCAATTCAGGCACAGATAATTCGAGTGCGGATGGACAGGCACGCCAGAGCGTGAGAAGAAGTCGTACACGACAGAGTGAGCCGACCCAGGTGAATACATTTGAAGCCTCGGCGGGGGGAGCTGTTGCGGTGGAGATGCCCCGCAGGGGAATGTCGCGAAGCCGGTCAGCGCGAGAGGAAGCACTTCGCCGTGAAGCGGAGGCAATGCGTCAGGAGACTGCGGTGGCTGATGAGGAGAAGACCTCCTCGATTTCCGGAAAGGCTATTTTGAAGGGACTCGGGATTGTTGCAGGAATTGCTCTTGTTGTCGCAGGCGGTGTCTATGTTGGACTTGCCCAGAAGTATAAGACCGTCTACTTCCCGAACACACGGATTAACGGCATCGATGCCTCCGGTCTGACTCCGGATCAGGTGAAGGAGCAGATTGAGGCGGGAATCAACCAGTACACGATCACGATTCGCGAGCGTGGAGATCAGACGGAACAGCTGAGCGGACCGCAGATTGACCTTCACCCGGTTTACGACGGAACCCTTGAGAAACTGATTGAGGATCAGAATCCTTATGTCTGGGGAAAATATCTGCGAACAGACCGCATTTTTACAATGGATACGATCGTCGCATTTGATGAGACGAAGATGGACGAGGTTTTCCACAGTCTGTCATGTATGGATCCGGAACAGGTTACTGCGCCGGTTGATGCGCACCGATCAGATTATATCAGCGGAACAGGGTATCAGGTTGTCGAGGAAGTGCAGGGAAATACGCTTGATGAGCAGTCGGCTCTCTCTGTGATTTCTGAGGCAATTATCGGGCTGAACGATGAGGTTTCGCTCGAGGATGCAGATGTTTATCTGAAACCGGCAATCACGTCTGACAATGAAGATTTACAGAACAAGGTTGCAATGTGGAACAAATATGTGGGCGCGAAGATCACCTACAAGTTTGGAAGTGCGCGTCAGACGCTTGACGGCGATACAATCAACACCTGGCTGTCAGATGATGGTGAGGGCAATCCGGTTCTGAGTTCCTCAAAGATTGTCGAGTATGTGGCGCAGATGGCAAAGGAGAGAAATACCGCTTATCAGCCAAAGACGCTCAAGACCACGACGGGTAAGACCGTGACAATCAAGGGACCGTATGGATGGAAGATCAATCAGGACGCGGAGGCCTCGACCTTGAGAGGACTGATTGAGGCGGGAGAGAAGCAGGAGCGCGAGCCTCAGTATTCGCAGAAAGCGGCTTCCCATGATGGAAACGATTACGGAAGTACTTATGTGGAGATCAACCTGACTGCCCAGCACCTCTACTTCTACAAGGGCGGAAACCTTGTTGTCCAGTCGGATTTCGTGTCCGGAAATGAGTCGAAGGGATGGAGCACGCCGGCCGGAGCTTATCCGCTGACCTACAAGCAGAGAAATGCAACGCTCAAGGGCGAGAACTATTCGACACCGGTTTCTTATTGGATGCCATTCAATGGAGGAATTGGTCTGCACGATGCTTACTGGAGATCAAGTTTTGGAGGAACGATCTACAAGACAAACGGATCTCACGGATGCATCAACCTTCCGCCGGCAGTTGCAAAGACGATTTATGAAAATATTTCCGCCGGAACTGCGGTGCTGTGTTACCACTAGAAATTTATTTTCTAAGTTTAGTGTTATGAGTTTGTTTGTATAGAGATTTTTTGAGGAGAGAAACAGTTATGAAGAGAGAACCTGAGCGTGAAGGCAAATTTCGGTCGTCTTATCAGGGACCGAAGGTGCGCACAAAGAAGAAAAAGAGACGTAGTTCATCCGCAGTTGTTCTGGCAGGTGGAGCTGTTGTTGTGATGGCAGTTCTGATTGTCGGAGCAGTTGTCAAGGGAAGAAGCGGTGCTTCTTCACCGAAGGCAGTGACGACGGCGGAGAGCGGTGCAGAGAATGCAGAGGCAAAGACCTGCACCGCGCTGACGGTCAATGGAATCGCGTTAAACGGACTGACGAAGGAGGAGGCACTCGCGGAGATCGTAAAGAGCTATCCGTGGGCGATCCAGGTTAAGCAGGATGAGGAGAGCGAGGAGACCGAGGCAGTTCCGGATCTCACAAGAGAGTGGATCAGCGAGTGCCTGACCGATATTTATCAGGACGGAGCAACCGGTGAGCGTGAACTCGATGAGACAAAACTTCAGGAGCTTGTCGCAGATCAGGTTGCAACCTATGCAGAAAAGTGGGATAAGCAGGCAAAAAATGCCGTGATTGACCGTTACGATTCAGCGAATGGACAGTTTCTCTTCAGCGATGGATGTTCGGGATTGAAACTCAATGAGGAAAAGATGGTTTCCGACATCATGAGCGCAGTGAAGAACGGTCAGTTTGATGCAGTTGTTCAGGCAGAGTTTGGTGACAATGTTCAGAAGCTCACGATTGACGAGGCGCGCCAGAAGTATACGACGCTTGCAACATTCACGACGGAGACGACGGAGAATGAGAAGAGAAACACGAACGTTCGTCTGGCAGCAGAAGCACTCAACGGCACGATTGTCCAGCCGGGAGAGGAGTTCTCGTTCAATGCGATTGTCGGACAGCGCACACCGGAAAAGGGCTATCAGGAGGCAGCTGCCTACAACAGCGGAGAGGTTGTTCAGGAAGTCGGCGGAGGTGTCTGCCAGATGTCGAGCACACTCTACCGTGTCGTGTTTCAGGCAGGAATGGAAGTCACTTATCGACGTTCCCATACCTTTGAGCCGAACTATGTGACTCCGGGACAGGATGCGGCAATCAGCTGGGATTATCCGGACTTCCGTTTTGTAAATACATCCGAGTATCCGGTCGGTATTCTTGCAAGTTATTCAAACCGCAAGGCGACGGTTTCTCTCTACGGAATCCGTGTCCTGCCGGAGGGAGAGACCTGGGATCTTGTGTCTGAGAAGACGGAAGAGCTTGACCAGCCGGACCCGGTTTATGTCGAGGATGTTTCCCTGAAACCGGGAACCGAGAAGACCGTGAAAGCCGGAACGAGCGGAAGTCGTTGGGTTACCTACAAGGTTGTGTACCAGAACGGTCAGGAAGTCTCAAGAACCGAGGATCACTCTAAGGTTTATCAGGGACATTCCGCGGAGATTCACCGCAATACCGCAGGTGGAACCGGATCTGCGCTCAATGAGAGTCAGAGTGCCGGAGGCAGTGTGACAAATTCTTCAAATTCCACGAGCTCAACGAATACGACGAACACGAATACGACTCAGGAGCGTTCGGGGACGAAGAAGGAAACCACAGCGAAGTCGACTGAGGCAACGAAGGAGAACATAAAGGAAACCACAAAGGCAAAAGCAGCCAAGGAAGAGACGAAGGCAAAGCAGAAGGAGACGACAAAGGCGGAGACGAAAGCGGAAACAAAAGCTGAGACAAAGGCAGAAACGAAGGCGGAGACAAAAGCCGAGACGAAAGCAGAAACCAAGGCTGAGACGACTTCTGCTCCGAAGGAGCCACAGGCAGAACAGCAGGCTCCGGGATCTGCACCGATTTCTTCGGATGTGCCGATCGTTCCACCGCTTTCTTAAAGAAAAAAGGTGTTCCTGTGCATGGATAGGCATTTTCTAAACGGAAATGCCGTATGATACAGGAACAAAACGGTAAAAATTACCTACTAGATTGATATAAAAAGGAATTGACAAACGTTTTTTAGGGTTGTATGATAGGTACAGTCAAAAACGGATTAAGGATGAGGGCAAGGGGGTCCCCGGGGAAGGGGATTTTCTTGCTCTCATTTTAAGTCCGGAGAGTAACAGAACGTTGAGGAGGATACAATTATGAAAAAGAATTTAAAAGTTTTGACTACAACCGCAGTTGCAGTCGTGGCAATGGCATCTTTGAGTGCCTGTGGTGGAAGTGCGACTTCTGCTACGACAGCTGAGACAAAGGCAGAGAGTGCAGATGCAAATGCAGAGAGCAGTGAGTCCGCAGAGACAGAGAAGAGCGCAGATGCAAAGGATGCCAAGGCAGATTCCGCAGACAAGAAAGTCTTGAAGGTAGCAATGGAGTGCGCATATGCACCGTACAACTGGACTCAGCCGGACGATTCCAACGGAGCTGTTCCGATCGCAGACAGCAACGAGTACGCTTATGGATACGATGTCATGATGGCAAAGAAGATCGCAGACGAGCTTGGATATGATTTACAGATCGTTCGTCTTGACTGGGATTCTCTGATTCCGGCTGTTCAGACTGGTCAGGTAGACTGCGTCATTGCAGGACAGTCGATCACGAAGGAGCGTCAGGAAGCAGTAGACTTCACTGATCCGTATTACTATGCAAGCATCGTTACACTGGTAAAGGCTGGCGGAAAGTATGAGAATGCAACGAGCGTTGCTGATCTGGCTGGCGCAACCTGCACCTCCCAGCAGAGCACGATCTGGTACACCGTATGTCTCCCGCAGATTCAGGACGCAAACATTCTGTCCGCTACCGCAAGCGCACCGGATATGCTGATGTCCCTCGAGGCAGACAAGTGTGACATCGTAGTTACCGATCAGCCGACCGGTAAGGGTGCTCTGGTTGCTTATCCGGACTTCAAGATGCTTGAGTTTGGTGGCGGGGATGACGATTTCCAGGTAAGCGATGAGGACATCAACATCGGCATCTCCTTAAAGAAGGGCAACACCGAGTTAAAGGATGCCATCAACGGCGTTCTGGCTACAATGGATAAGGATGATTACGCAAAGATGATGGACGAGGCAATTTCCGTTCAGCCTCTGGCAAACTAAGGAATTTTGAAGTTTAAATTTTTGAAACTTTTAAATTTTGGAATTTTGGAACGAAGGTAGATGTTTTGACGGCTCTGACGGCGAAGAAAGTCCTGTGCGGACTTCTTCGCCTTGTGTCGCCTTTGAGTGACTGGTTTATTTCAGAAGAAGAGTTCGGTAAAACAGTTTCAGTAAAATGATTTCAATAAAACAAGTTTGGTAAAGTTGCAGAAGAAAGAAAGCAGGAAAGTAAGGAGCGAAAATTACTATGCCAACAGACTTTTTAGGCCGTGTGATGGTCGTATTTCAGCGATATGGAATGTCTATGTTGCAGGGCGCAGGTGTCAGCCTGAAGATTGCAATTGTGGGCACGATCGTTGGATGTTTGATCGGATTTGCGGTAGGACTGGTGCAGACGATCCCGATGGAGGAGAAGGATTCCCTCGCAAAGAAGATTGTTCTGCGCGTATTCAAATTTATTTTAAATGTATATGTGGAGTTCTTCCGCGGTACGCCGATGATGGCGCAGGCGATGTTCATCTACTTTGGACTCTTCCCGCTCATGGGAATCAATCCGACGATGACACAGGCAGCGTATTTCATCCTCTCGATCAATACGGGTGCATACATGGCTGAGACGGTTCGTGGCGGTATTCTCTCCGTCGATCCGGGACAGACAGAGGGCGCAAAGGCGATCGGTATGACACACGTTCAGACAATGATCTATGTCATTTTGCCACAGGCTCTGCGCAACATTATGCCCCAGATCGGCAACAACCTGATCATTAACATTAAGGATAGCTGTGTGCTCTCCGTAATCGGTGTCGCAGAGCTTCTCTACAAGACGAAGGCGGCAGCCGGAGCGCTTTACATGAACTTTGAGACTTACACGATCACGATGATCATGTATTTCATCATGACATTTGCATGTTCCCGTCTTCTCCGCTGGGTGGAGAATCGGATGGACGGTGCAGACAACTACGATTTAGCAACGACAGACACGCTGGCACACACGAGCGGAATGTACAGCTACGGCGACAAGACAAAGAAGAAGGAGGAAGAGTAAATGGCATCAGAACATGTATTGGAGATCAGCCACCTGAGCAAATCCTTCGGAAAGCATGTCGTTCTGCGTGACATCGACTTCACCGTCAATACCGGCGATGTGACCTGTATCATCGGTGCTTCCGGTTCCGGAAAATCCACGCTTCTGCGCTGTGTCAACATGCTTGAGACTCCGACAACCGGTGAGATCCTCTACCACGGCAACGACATCACAAGCCCGGGCGTCAACGTTCCGGCATACCGTTCCAAGGTCGGCATGGTGTTCCAGAGCTTTAACCTGTTTAACAACATGACAGTCCTTGAAAACTGTATCGTCGGTCAGACGAAAGTTCTGAAGAAGAACAAGGAAGAGGCAAAGAAGAACGCGATGAAGTACCTCGAGAAAGTCGGCATGGCACCGTACATCAACGCAAAGCCACGCCAGATTTCCGGTGGTCAGAAACAGCGTGTCGCAATCGCCCGTGCTCTTGCGATGGAGCCGGAGGTTCTGCTGTTCGACGAGCCGACTTCCGCACTTGACCCGCAGATGGTCGGGGAAGTGCTTGCCGTTATGCGCACACTCGCAAAAGAGGGTATCACGATGATTATTGTGACGCATGAGATGGCATTTGCCCGCGATGTCTCGAGCCACGTTGTTTTCATGGCAGACGGAGTCATCGAGGAGCAGGGCAAGCCAGAAGAGATCTTCGGTAACCCGCAGAAGGCAAAGACTCAGGAATTCTTGAGCAGATTTATTCAGGGATAACTTATTTAGGGATAATTTATTCAGAAATAAAGATTTTTCATCAGATAGATAGAGTTGGGATAGGGCTTATGTATAAATTTGGAATTTATGCATGAGCCTTATTTTTGTGACACAATATTAGGAAAATAATGCTAGAAAATTAATACTAGGAAATTTAATAGCGACTTACAAATTTGCTAATGGAAGATAAAATCGTTGACAGAAAGTCTTATGATGAGATTCCCCATCGCGTGGAATATTCGCTGACGCAAAAAGGAAATTCCATCGTCCCGATTTTACAGAGCATTTGTCAATGGTCGGATATATTTTATAAAGAAGATGGGGAAAATGAGATGGTGCAGTGCCAAAAGTGCGACCATCGCAGATAAAAACGGTTTCGCAATTCAGATTTGTAGTTTAAAATAGTGGTGGAAGAAACAGAAATATTAATAGAAAAAGAAGGAGAAGGAAAAATGAGAATTGGAGTAACTTACGAAAATGGAGAAATCTTTCAGCATTTTGGACACACAAGCCAGTTTAAGCTGTATGAGGTTGAGAATGGGGAAATCAAAGAGACGCAGATCATCGATACGAATGGTCAGGGACATGGAGCCTTAGCTTCATTTTTGACGAATGCAGGTGTTGAAGTGCTGATCTGCGGTGGAATTGGAGGCGGAGCACAAAATGCACTTGCCAGTGCAGGCATTCAGCTGTATGGTGGCGTGAGCGGAGATGCAGACGAGGCAGTGAAACATTATTTAGCAGGGGATTTAAGCTACAATCCGGATGTGCACTGCACCCATCATGAACATGCACATTCCTGCGGAGAGCATAAGTGTGGGGAAGAGAAACACGGATGCACAGGAAATAGAGGAAAGTGCTAAGGGAGTAGATTGTTCACTTTATAACCAGTTGTTCAATCAGATTCTTCTTTTTCCATACTTTTCTCTAACTTTATCATGTTTGAATTTCTGAAATGAGAGAACCATCGAGTAAACAGGGAAATTACGCGTAGCAATAAAAAAATGTTAAGTGTAGTTTTTTCTGTTTTATTTTCAGGTTCTATGTCAACAGTTAGAGTGGGATTTTTTGAAACTGTAATAGTCGACAAAAGATAGATATTTTTTCAAAGAATCTGATATGTTTTGTTGTATCACGTTTAATGTTTTTATTGCTTGTGATGTGAAAATCATTAAGTATTTCTATCTTAATTAAATTGTTGATTGCTTCTAGGGAGGCATTATTAGTTGGAGTTCTAGCACAAGACATTAATGTTAAAATCAAGATATCTTAACTTTTATTTTGTTTAGCATAGAAAGGGGCGGTGAAGGTGGGGCAGTTTGTAAATCCCGGAAATGGTGCGTTTCAGGTTGCACTCAATTCAGAGATCTATGTGGATAAGACCGGATTGCTGGAATATACGAATAAGGTGATGGACACAACTGCAAAATTTATTTGCAACAGCCGTCCGAGACGATTTGGAAAGACGATCACGGCGGATATGCTGACGGCATACTATTGCAGATCCTGTGACTCAGAGAGGATGTTTTCGGGATTAGAGATCAGCAAAAGTCCGGAGTTCAAAAAATATCTAAATGCATATGATGTGATTCACTTGGATATTCAGTGGTGCATGGAGTCCGTCGAGGGAGCGGAACATGTGCTTTCGTATATTTCGGAGAGAACCATCGCGGAATTAAGAGAAATTTACTCGCGTGAACTTCCAGAAGAAATTCGTACTCTGCCGGAGGCATTATCTAAGATTCATATGGCGACAGGAAGAAAATTTGTTGTTATCATCGATGAATGGGATGTTCTGATTCGTGATGAGGCGATGAATCAGAACGTGCAGGAGGAGTATATTAATTTTCTGAGGGGAATGTTTAAGGGTTCTCTTCCAACTAACTATATTCAACTTGCATATTTGACAGGAATTCTTCCGATCAAGAAAGTGAAAACGCAGTCGGCTCTCAACAATTTTGATGAGTTTACGATGTTGGATGCAAGTGTGTTAGCGCCGTATGTCGGTTTTACGGAAGCGGAAGTGTTGGAACTCTGTGAGAGATACGGAAGAGATTTTTCTCAGGTGAAGCGTTGGTATGATGGATATCTGCTGGGAGATTATCAGATTTATAATCCAGTTGCGGTTGTAAAGCTGATGACGAAGGGCGGACGATTCAAAAGCTATTGGTCGGAAACCGGAAGCTATGAGGTGGTCGTTCCACTGATTAATCAAGATTTTGATGGACTCAAAACAGCAGTTCTTGAAATGCTTGCGGGGACATCGGTGAAAGTTCAGGTAAAATTCTTTCAGAATGATACAGTGAACTTTAAAAATAAGGATGATGTCATCACGTATTTGATTCATTTGGGGTATCTTGGATATAATGAGCAGACACAGACGGCATTTGTTCCAAATGAAGAGATCCGTCAGGAACTTACAGTTGCAGTGGAGAGCACTCGCTGGAATGAATTTTTTGTGTTTCAGAGAGAGTCAGCAGAGCTTCTGGAAGCGACGCTTGAGATGGATGAGGAAGCTGTCGCAGAGGGGATCGAGAAGATCCATATGGAGTATGCATCTGCAATCCAGTATAACAATGAGAATTCTCTGAGCAGTGTGTTGACAATTGCATATTTGAGTGCGATGCAGTACTATTTTAAGCCGATTAGAGAGCTTCCTAATGGAAGAGGATTTGCAGATTTTGTCTTTCTTCCAAAACCAGAATATGTGCAGGATTACCCGGCTCTTGTCGTAGAGCTAAAATGGAATCAAAATGCACAGACAGCATTGGATCAGATTCGAGATAAGAAATATCCGACATCGATCGAGACGTATGCGGGAGATATTTTGTTGGTTGGGATCAATTACGATAAGAAGCGTAAAGAGCACCAGTGCCGGATTGAACCGTATATAAGAGAAAAGTAAAAAACTGAAAATGGTGGATGAATAAGATAGGGCTAATGAATGTATAAACTTGAAAATTTGTACGTTAGCCCTGTTTTTTATGATATTATGAAAGAAATAATCGAAAATTGCGGAGACGGTGCCTATTATGATTCGAAAATTACAAAAAGCGGACATAAATAAAGTTGCAGATATATGGTTGGATACTAATATAAAGGCTCATTATTTTATCCCTGCTCAATATTGGAAAAGAAATTTTGATTTAGTAAAAGAACTGCTATTACAGGCCACTGTCTATGTTTACGAGGATAAGCAGGAAATACAGGGGTTTGTAGGGCTGAGTGACGAATACATTGAAGGTATTTTCGTTTCTGCCGAAATGCAGTCTCAAGGTATAGGCAAAATTTTGTTAAACTATGTAAAGGGGAAAAGAAACAATTTACTTTTAAATGTATATCAAAAAAATGCACGGGCAATATCTTTTTATCAAAGAGAAGGGTTTGAAATCCAGTGCAATGGCATTGATGAAGCTACCGGGGAAAGAGATTATGCAATGGCATGGCAACGGAAATAGATGCCATTGTGAATGCCACAAATGATGGCCTTTGGGAAGGCAGTGGTGTTTGACAAATGGGGAAAGTAAATAATAAACTGTTCTATTTGTGATTTTATGTTATCATAATAAGAAAAGCATATCACACAAAGGAGAACCCCATGATTCTGTTTTCGACTGTTTTAAGATTAAATAAGAATTTTACCCAGGATGATTTTATAAAGACTGTGATTGAGTGGAACCAGAACAGCCCGCATCCGGAGAATGTGATTTCGGGAATCGCATGGAACGGGGAGCGGAGCGCACGATATGGGACGGACAAGCTGTGGCTTGCGCTAGAGGAGTACCGGAATGAGAACATTATAGCGGTGCGTTATGAGAAGGTGGAGGCCAACGGTACCATCTGGGACAGCGACTATATTATGAATTTTAATACCATGAAAATGGCAATTCAGCTGGACAGAAGTTATACGGAAGATGCGCTGATCATGGATCCTGCATTTTCTACTCCGTATTTTATCCGGCTTCTGATTGAGAAGGGATATCTGCGCGCGGACGGTGATCTGCAGATTACGGAAAAACCGGTTCTGGTAACAGAAACAGAAGTCCCCAATCTGGCTGATGTGATCAATGGGCAGGCGAAGCATGACCTTCCGATTGTTTATGTATCAAAAAACGCAGAAGGAACGACAATGGTGAATACCTGGGATATGGCATACCGTCTGAAAGGGGTTGCACATGTCCTGGCGGCAGAAAACTCACAGATAGATACGCTGCTCAGTGCAGCGTGTGCGGACCAGAATGAAAAGAATGGTTCTGTTGGAATCTATTATCCAAATACGGCTGCAAAGAACAGGACATTTCCATACCACGTATATGAAGATGGCGGTAAAATGCTGGCAGACCGCATGGTGCGGAATGTCATTGACTATTGTAACGCGCAGCTGGCGGATCCGCTTTATACCTGGCAGGGCGTGAATAATGCGCTGCTATTAGACCGTCTGAAGGCTCGAACTCTTGAATTTCAGACAGCAGAACTGGAAACCAGGCGTATGAGGGAGGAAAACTATGAACTTCTCGATTCTGTAGATAAGGATCTGGTCCGCTTAAGAAAACAGGTGGAGGAACTCACCAGAACCAATGAAGCTTTAAAGTATGAAAACCAGGGTCTGCGCTCCAAATTAAACCGTACGGATGCCGCACCGATTCTGTACCTGGGCGAGGAAACAGAGCTTTTCCCGGATGAGATCAAGGCAATTCTTCTGGACGCGCTGGAGGCAGAATTACCCAAGTACGAGGAAAAGACACGCAGACATACGGTAATTGAAGACGTGATCCGCGAGAACGACTGCAAGAAAACAGCCGGAGAAAAGGCTGAGAAGCTGAAAAATCTGCTGAAAGGCTATAAGTCCCTGAGCGGATCCCTGAAACGGGAACTGCAAAATATGGGATTTGAGATCACCGATGACGGAAAACACAGCAAGCTGACCTACTACGGAGACAGCCGTTACATGGCAACCCTGGCGAAAACACCGAGCGATGGACGGTCGGGGAGTAATATTGCGGCGGAGATGATCCGGACGATGTTTTAGAGGGCGCAGGAATCATTTGCTGACAGAACTGACGCAGGCTGTTCGAAGCATAGATGAAAAAGATTTGGAACCACGCCAGATTG